>ENA-ORXT01000195-ORXT01000195.1-marine-metagenome-genome-assembly--contig:-NODE-195-length-100112-cov-11.651832_pt1 | contig 100112 bp, 94 predicted proteins | sample MGYA00237868_ERZ511482 | MGnify/ENA metagenome assembly ERZ511482 | reverse complement strand
AATCAATCTCTTCTCTTCAAAACCTACTTGACAGAGAGTTTCTTTCTCTCACTTCTTTTGGCGAAGGTATTGTCTTAATGCTCGGCAGCAAGTCTTACTTGATGGTGCAATTATTGACACTTCTGCTTTTGAGCGAGGTGATTCGGGCAATATTACGATTGATACCCAGCAGCTACGGGTAATTGGGGCAGGAAGCCAGATTGGTTCGGGTAACTTTGGTAGTGGTCAGTCGGGGAATATAGTTGTTAGAGCTAGTGATGCGATCGAAATTGCTGGTTTTGAAGTGTTTCCTAACTTTAAAGACGGAAATCTAGATATCTTTTCTAGTGGCTTGTTTACTAGCGTTCAGCTCACGGGGGGACAACCTCGAGAATCCATATATGACAATAGATTTGTTGGATTCAGCAATATACAATAAATACAAATAAAATTGACTTAATATTCAAGGACAAAATTTAAATCATTTGCAGAATTCTTAAATTAGTCTGGCTATTGCAAGCTCATCGGCAAGTGAGGATTGAAAGATTAGCATCTAGTTTTCCCGATCCAATCAAGTGTGAAAGCCGAAGAAAAAAGATACAAAGATTCCTGATTTCACCTAGACTAAGTTTGTCACTACTTTGGTTTCCTCTGATAAAAAAGATAATCATAACTCAGTTTAAGAAAGGAGATAGACTGATAATAACTATTTACCGAACTCAATGGAAAAATAATATTTCAATGGCGAGTGTTATTTGGAGGAAGAGAGTCTTGCCAATATATTGGCTACTTTTATCCAAGAAAGGTAGCAGTAATTTTTACGAACAATTAGCCACAATCGGGAGCATCCCACTTTTTAACTAAGCATAAATACTTAAATCAAGGAATTGATTCAGGTAAGTACAGCGAAGCCTCAATATTTGGGATACATTCTTGGGATTCCACTGTGCGCCAACAATTTTAATTCTCGAAGCTATTTGTTTAATCCAAGACTCAACTGAACCAGAACCAATACCAATACCAAGCTCCTGATAAAGCTGATAATCAGGAATTCTAAATCTGTGTTTGCGAAGATAATTCTGAAAGTTTCTGGCTTGTTTCTTCTTTAAATCGTTGAAAACAGAGATCGCATCATTAACTAAACCTTGCCACAAATAGTTTTTGGCTTGTCTTAATCTTTGGTTACTACCACCTACTTTATGAAGATTTTCCACAAGATGATACCAGTCCAAAATCTCTCTTCTTTGATGCTGTGACCCCATCTGCTTGAAGATATTCCAGACTCCATCATGCCCATCTCCTAAACAGTTCACTGTTCTACTCAACGGTTGTTGATTAACCCATTGAAGTAAATTTTCGTTGTCTTGAAAGAATGCCATTCCAATTCTGTCGTGAACTCTAACTGCTTTGTAATTCTTCCACTCACTCTGCTTTCCTCTTGGTGTTCTCAGTCTCACTGTTCCACGCAGCGCGTATGCGCAGATCGTCGTCTTCGACGACTGGCAAAGCTTTGCTTTGCGCATACTTAAAGAATTTGCTCTTTTGACGCTCTTCTGCTCTGGTAAGTGATAGCTGTTAACTAAACGATGCTGTGTGCTGTGAGCAACTGTGATTCCCGTCAAAATCTCTAGATCTCGCTCTGCATTCACAAACGATTCATTCGCGACCAACAGCAAACAGCATTTCTCTATTTGAGGGCTGATACGACTTCCCTTTTTCAACTTTAGCCTCTTTGCCTGTTTACTTGAAAGACTTATTTTACCAATACAAGTTTTTATTTTTCGCTCTCTTCCTGCCTTACTTCCCCCTGCCTCATGGAAAAAAATCCCCTATTTTAGGTGATACTCTTTCTAGCAAATGGTTTCTTACGCTCAATTCTATCGTTTCAAATGTCGCCAACTCTTCTCTAGGAGTATTGTTGTAGAGTATTTCTGCCACTTCTCTCAACTTTTGGTCAACGATTGATTGCTCTTCTGGTGTCATAACTTTGTTTAGGAAAGCTTTTTCTTGACACTATTCTACTGTAAGCATTTTTACTTACTGCAAAAGTGGGATGCTCCCAAATTGCGACATCTTCTTTTCCCTGACAAGTAACAATAATTACGTTGCGATTGCGGTTGCGAAGCAAGTCCTTCGGACTCAGCTAGTTGGAAACATTACTTATCGATTCATCGAGTATTGAAGCTAAATTTTGACGAAGATTTGTATAGTTAGTCTGTTTAGAGAGCATCTAGCCTAAGTACATATATCTGTACTTGACAATAGCTAGTTAATCTAAAATACCAAAAAACACCTCGCCTAACTTTACTAGGGAGGTGTCTACTTAAAAATTATTCGGCGTTGCTGAATCGAGGGATGAATTGTAAAAGTCTTAGATTGATATACATCTAAAAAAGCTGAGAGCTGAGAGCTACGAACAGATTACTACATGCGTGCAAGCGCGAAGTTCCGTTGCCGAGGGAACCTCGGTTGAGGAAACTTCGTAAGAAGCCCTTTGTCGGTTTCATACTTTAAATCAGCAGCGCCAATTATTTTATTGAATCGAAGCTCAAAATTACATGTCTTTAGCAACTAATTCAGCTAGGTCAACTACGCGCTGAGAATAACCCCATTCGTTATCGTACCAAGCAATAATCTTAACCATGTCGCCATCTAATACTAGAGTTAGCTGTCCATCAACGGTAGAAGATACGTCAGTACCTTTGAAATCAGAAGATACAAGAGGAAGATCGGTAAAGCCCAAGACTCCTTTCATCGAGCCTTCTGTAGCTTTTTTCAAGACTTCGTTAACTTCTTCAGCGATGGTTTTCTTCTCAACCTGAGCAACCAAATCCACAACAGAAACGTTAGGAGTAGGTACACGCAAAGCAATACCGTTGAGCTTGCCTTTTACTTCAGGGTATACCAAAGCTACCGCCTTAGCTGCACCAGTAGAAGTAGGTACGATGTTTACTGCGGCTGCTCTAGCACGTCTCAAGTCACGGTGGCTAGCATCCAAGATACGTTGGTCGCCAGTGTAACTGTGAGTTGTGGTCATTGCACCTTTAATGATGCCAAAGTTTTCATTAATAACTTTTACAATAGGAGCTAAACAATTAGTAGTACAACTAGCATTACTAACAATATCAAATTCACCAGGAGTATATTTCTCGTGGTTTACGCCCATGACGTAAGTGCCGATATCTGGACCACTTCCAGGGGCAGTAATGACGACTTTTTTCGCACCAGCTTGAAGATGCTTACCCGCACCAGGGGCATCGCGGAATACACCAGTTGATTCAATAACGATATCAACATCCCACTCTTTCCAAGGCAAGTTCAAAGGATTGCGATCGGAAACGCATTTAATTGTTTTGCCGTTAACGATTAGAGAGTTGGTATCGTAACCGATATCTGCATCTAGAACACCGAGCATGGTGTCATATTTTAATAGGTGAGCATTTGTTTTAGGATCGGAAGTATCGTTCAGACCCACTAACTCTAAGTTTGTATCTTCGCCTCTAGTGAGCAAACATCTGACAAAATTACGTCCAATACGTCCAAAACCGTTAATTGCTACTCTAACCACTACTCTCTTACCCTCTATATTTTATTTGGTGAATACATTAAATCATTCTTAATAAGACTCATCATATCGTAAAGCAAGCACATTTCAAGACCTTACTCAGAATCAATTTCAACCTCAACGAGACTAACGATTGGGAAATAATAGTCAATCGAATATTGGAGAAATTTGGCAAATATTGCCTGACTCTTATTAAAATAATTAAACAGCATATCTGCGTCATCTTTCTGCCAACTACATCAAATTTAAAGAGCAATTTGCGAGTTTTTGACTACTTTTTTATCCCTAAGTCGAAAAAATTCTTGCTATCATAGCCCGTATTGTTTAGAGCAAGGGAAACATATAGAATGCTTCACTTAAAAACAAGTTACAGATTACGGCAGAGTAATCTGTGACCGTTAGTTAGTATTCTATAATCTCGAACTGGATATTTGTACTATGGCAGGAGTCAAAGACGTGGCAAGAGTAGATTTGAATGGTAGACCATTTCATTTTATTGGTATTGGTGGAATCGGAATGTCGGCTTTGGCTCAAATTGTTGCCCAACGACAACTGCCCGTATCGGGTTCGGATTTGCGTACCAGTCATATTACCGATCGCTTGGAAGCATTAGGAGTTAAGATTTTTTATAGCCAGGAAGCAGCAAACCTGGATTTCTTTGTACCGAATACTCAGAGGCAGCCTCAGTCCTTAGTTACTGCAGGAATTAAAGCTAGCGCCCTGCCTGAAATTGAGGCTTTTGATAATCTTCAAGATCTCTTGCCCCAGGTGGTTTGCTCGACAGCGATCGCCAAAAGTAATCCAGAATATCAGGCAGCAGTAGCACTAGGCTGTCCCATTTTTCATCGCTCCGATCTATTGGCTGCATTAATCGCGGAGTATGAGGGGATTGCGGTATCGGGAACTCACGGGAAAACTACTACCAGCAGCTTAATCGGCTACATGCTCTATAAAAGCCAGGTCGATCCCACAATTATTGTCGGTGGTGAGGTTGATGCTTGGTCTGGTAATGCCAGAAGTGGACAGGGCGAATATTTAGTAGCCGAGGCAGATGAGTCAGATGGATCTTTGGTTAAACACCATCCTAGTATTGGCATTATTACCAATATTGAATTAGATCATCCCGATAAATATCAAGATATCCAAGAAGTAATTAATATTTTTCAGACCTTTGCAGGGCAATGCAAGACTTTGATTGGCTGTATTGACGATCCGATTGTGCGGTCAGAATTAGCCTTGACTATTAGTTATGGTTTAAACCCCGAATTAGGTGCAGACTACACGGCAAAAAACGTTACCTACCATGCCCAAGGCAGCAATTCAGAAATTTGGGAAAGAGGAGTTTGTTTGGGAGAGTTAGAGCTACCTTTGATGGGCGAACATAATTTGAGCAATGCCCTATCGGCGATCGCTGTCGGTAGAGAAATAGGCTTAGAATTTAAGACTATTGCCGAATCTATCGCTACCTTTGAGGGAACAAAAAGACGATTCGAGCAGCGAGGAGAAGCTAACGGCATTACCTTTATCGATGACTATGCTCACCATCCGAGTGAAGTAGATGTTACCTTGGCTGCTGGCAGATTAAGAGTCGAGGGTAATAACGATCTAAAACGAGTCGTGGCTATTTTCCAGCCTCATCGCTACAGTCGTACTAAAACTTTTCTCCAAGAGTTTGCCAGAGTGCTGACTGCTGCTGACGTGGTAGTGATTACCGATATATATAGTGCGGGAGAGAAAAACATCTTTGGTATTAGTAGCTCAGACTTAGTAAAAGCGATCGCTGCCCATCATCATAGCGTTCACTATTATCCAGAGGTAGATTCGATCGAAAACTTCCTTAAGTCAGAAATATTAGAGCCTGGAGACTTGGCAATGTTCTTAGGAGCGGGTAATCTGAATCAGGCAATTGGGCGAACGATCGAACTTTATTAGTTAAAAGTCAACAGATTGTAGGGTGGGCATTTCAAATAACTATCGCCGTAAAGAATACGGAAGTAATGCCCACCGAGCAGCAATTAGTAATTAATAATTATGCAATGAACAACGATAATTTGATTCAGTCCAGTGTATCTCTAGCAAGCCAGACTTCTTATAAGGTGGGGGGTAATGCTCAATGGTATGCAGCACCGAGAAATTGGGACGAGTTGGAAGCAAGTTTTGAGTGGTATCAATCACAAGATGTTCCCCTGACTTTGCTGGGTGCTGGGTCAAATTTACTAATTAGCGATCGCGGTGTCCCAGGATTCGTACTTTCTACCCGCTACTTTCGTAGCTATGAGTTCGATCCAGAGACGGGAATCTTAATTGCCGATGCGGGGGAAGCGATCGCCAAACTCGCCTGGAAAGCTGCTAAACGGGGTATGAAGGGCTTGGAATGGGCAGTAGGTATTCCTGGTACTGTTGGGGGCGGAGTCGTGATGAATGCGGGGGCGCATACCTCCTGTATGGAGGATATTTTGATTAGTGCGACTGTCTTGTCTGCCGATGGCACAATTGCCGAATTAAAGCCCGAAGAATTGGCATATAAGTATCGTACCTCTAATTTACAGGGAGGCGATCGCCTAGTAGTCAGAGCTAAAATACAGCTAGAGCCTGGGTATAGTAAAGATGAGATTATGGCACTGTCCAATCAAAACTGGACACAGCGCAAGACAACTCAACCCTATCACCTGCCTAGCTGTGGTAGCGTTTTCCGTAATCCCCAACCACAAGCAGCGGGAAGCTTAATCGAACAGCTAGGATTGAAAGGTTATAAGATTGGTGATGCTCAAATAGCACACCGCCATGCTAACTTTATCCTCAACTGCGGTACGGCTACTGCTAAAGATATCTTTGAGCTAATTCGCTATGCTCAAGAAAAAGTAGAATATCATTGGTCAGTATCTTTAGAGCCAGAAGTTAAGCTACTTGGAGAGTTCTGATCGACCATTCTCTAAGTTATGCTAATCTTTCTGATTGATTTCGTAGTCACAAACACACAAAACAAAAATAAATAGATATGGCAGGAAAAGGATTTGGGCCACTCGGCAAAATGAAAGAACTCGCTGACGCTTTTAAAAAAGCTCAGGAAGTACAGGCAGGAGCGCAACAACTCCAAACCGAACTAGAACAGATGGAGATTGAAGGAAGTAGTGAAGACGGGCTAGTTAAAGTCGTCATGAGCGGTAATCAAGAACCCCTGCGTGTAGAGATTTCCCCCGATGCAATGGGTGCTGGCGCGGAAGCTCTTTCTGCATCTGTCTCTGTTGCTATGAAATCAGCTTATGAGCAGTCTACTGAATTGATGCGTGGACGCATGGAAGAATTGACTAGCGGTTTAAATTTACCTGGAATGTAGATCGGTTAACAGATTATAGGGGTATATATTTACTGCCCCTATTTTTTTTGTCAATTTTAGCAGTTTAAAAAGAATTAATTTGAATTGGCGATTCAACCTGTTCGGCATTATCAGGAGGAATAAAGGTAAATATATCGTCGGAAGTCGCTCGATAATTACTTTGGCGAACAATTTGTTCGATTGACAATAGGTTTACACCATCTTTTTGATGCATTCGCTCTATTCTTTCGATGTCGTTAGATGATGACGATACATAAACAGCTAGTCTATAACTTTCATCGGCTGTACCAATGTCATACACATCATAAGCTACATCTCTTATCTGCTTATTCCGAACTGCCATGTTTCGCAGATCTAGATTGGTAAGTTTTTTAAAATATTCTAGTCGAGCAAGGCGATTGGGGTCGGATTTAGCGATCGCTACTAGCTCGTTTCTGTTTCTATAGGCACTATCAAGAGTTCTGAGATAGAAGTTTGCTAATCCGCCTACATTTTGTCCTGCTGGAGATTGAATGAATTTTTTACATTCACCTACAGAATATTGGTTTTGCTCTGTATCATAAATCCATACCTGAGTACCGTTAGAGATGATTTGGTATTTCTGGCTTTTTCGGTTGCTATTAAGGCTATTAACCACAATTTCGGTGTTAAATCTATTGGGAGAAGTCACTACCGTCCTGATTTGAGCATTCGCAACTACCTTCGCCTGATTGACGATTTTTTAAAAAAGAGAGATCCTAATTTGAGATTCAACCTGTTCGGCATCATTAGGGGGAACAAAGGTGAACGTGTCGGCAGGAATTGATTCGGGTGTTGCCTGGCTGGTGATTTGCTCGACGAACAGCAGATCTAAGCCATCTTGTTGACCAATTAAGTCAATCCGTTCGATGTTACTGGACAATGGCGATACATAGGCAGTTACTTCATAACTTCTATCGGCTGCATTAATGTCATAGATGCTGTAGGCGGTATCTCCAATCTGCTCATTTCTGATGGTCATATTCTGCAAATCTACATTAGCAAACCTTTGAAAGTATTTTACTAGCCTATCTGGAGGCAATTTTGCAATCGCACGACTGGCAATTTTGTTACTGTTAACAGTATCGAGAGTTCTCAGATAAAAGTGAGCCAGCGATCCGAAAGCAAGACCTTCGGACGATTGAATAAACTGTTTGTATTCGCCAATAGAGTATCTATCTGTTTCTTTGTCATAAATCCAGACTCGATCGCCATCAGCAATAATTTTATATTCTCGCTCTGGTTTGCTGCCGTCAGGACTTTGAATAATAATCTCCGACTTGACTTTATTCGGGGCAGCTACGGTTGTCATAACCCTCGCTTTAGCTGCAATGTTCGCATTGGTTGAACTGGTTATTTCTACCTCTGAGGAGATCGCATAACTCTGTTGACCGAGTAGTTTGCTAGTAGCCTGAACTAAAGGGGCAGCCTGCAATAGAGGCAAGGGCAGGGTTTGGTTTGGCGTAGCGGTCGGGGTTTGAGGCGTTTGAGTATCAGTTTGAGCTACGGTAGTCATGCCGACGCTGCCGACGGCAATAGTTATTAAACCAGTTAGCAACAATGATTTCATTATTCTTCTGTGGTGCAGAAATTTGCTGTAGTTATTTAAAATCAAAACTTACCACGTAATATAGCCTGTCTGGTTTATCTCTAACTAATTTTGGGTAAGAATACGAAAACTTTTTGTTGCCGTTGCAAATTAGAAACTTCAGTCTAAATCTCCCTCAACTCCATAACCTGACTATCCATAGCAAACGTTTAAGTATCTTGTTCTGCTTTCGCCTGTTTTATTTTTTGAAAATTGACCACCCCAAAAACCAGCCAAAAAATAAGCAAGATAGAAGTTAGCAGCAAGACTGAAAGCGAACCAAACTGAACTATTAGCACTGGTGCAGCAGCAGTAAATAAACCGCCACCGACAATGGGTTCAAAGAAAAGCTGTTTATAGGCGAAACTTTCAAAAGCTGCAGTTTGATTATCGGGATCGACCATGCGAATCAACAGGATTCCTGTAGCGGTGACTCCCATCGACTGTCCCATATCGCCAATGCCTCGCTCAAACCAGTTGACGGGGATAATCCGTGGAGCAATTACTAAAAAGGCAAAGATATTCCAGACAATGCCTACTAGGGACAAGGTGACAAATACCCCTAGGTTATCTCCTAAAATAGTCAGATCGATACCTGAGATCGCCGTAACAATTACAATATCGATTGCTACTCCTCCAATACGCTCCTGCATCTGACGATTTATTAGGTGAGAAATACCCAATTTATCTACTGTCACCTGAACAATAATCCCGCCAATTAAAGCCATCGGAAACAGAGGCACAGCGCTGACTAGTTCCAGACCGTTTTTGCCCCAAGAAACTGCTTCTAGCCAAAATAAACCCTTAAGGATCAGCCAGCCCAAAGCGATCGCCACTGCCGTAAAGCCACAGTTGAATGATAGTACGTCAATCCCCACATTTTCTATTGCTAGAGTATCCTTTTCGCTTGTTATCGGCATTTCTGATAACAAACGCGTTTCAATTCGATTTTGTCGAACATGTCCCTGTTTTTCACCCCATTGAATTAGCCAAGTACCGCCGACAATCCCCGTAATGATGCCTACCGTCGCTAAACCCAAGGCGATACTTCCTCCCTCTGGAAATCCCAGCTTATCTAGAGTTTCTGCCATTCCTGCTGCTGTGCCGTGTCCACCCTCAAAGCCAATTTCAATTAAGGTTGCTGCTAAAGGATCGATATGGAACAGAGGAATCAAAATAAAAGTGACGCTTAAAATTCCAAACACATATTGTCCCCAAGCCAAGCTCTGACCAAAAGCTACTTGAGGAGAGGCTTTGCGCCAGATATCTTTCGGACTGGGTATATTTTCCCCCAAAAATAAGGAGGCGAAAACGATGTTAATAAATACTCCAGGACACTGCAACCAGATCTGCTGCATTGTTTCAGGAAAGATGCCGTCAGCTACGATCGATGTCGGCTCGAATTGAAGCATTATTTTGCCCAATACCTCTGCACCAAAGAATAAAGCGATCGCACCAGCAAGAATGGATTCTGGTAGGTATAGTCTTTGCAGCAACGTTACCTTCTGCTTGATATATACCGACAGCAGGAAGAGAATCGCCAGGACGATAAAGGCGAAGAAGACACTGAGCAAATCGAACATGAAATATATATGATGTGGATTTTAAACTTCGACTTTTTGGACATTCATGGGCGATCGCAATAGTAAATCCTCGTACTAAATTCTGCTGTGGCAACAATTCCTGTCGCTATTTCTGTTTCCCTGGAAGATTTCGCGGTGGCGTTATTTTGCCCAGGTAAAACTTTTGTTCGATCTTGTTTAGCTGCCACCAGATCGAGGCGAACAAGAGTAATGTACCAGATAAGCCGAACACGATCGAGTTTATAGGGATAGAGATTGACAAGGATAGTAAGGGTAAGATTACCCAAGTCAGAATCGGTATAGCGATCGCAATTTGCTTAATTCTCTTGATGTTACTTAAAGCCTGACTACAGCTACGACAGTTTTTGGTATGGGAATGGTAGCGATCGAGTAATTCTTCTTTTAATAAAGCGGGGGGTAAATTGCGATCGGGAAAAGGATCGGCATGATAGAGATTGACCCACTGACGCAATTCCGAGACGTATAAATCTGCTTTGGTAGGCAAGTAAAAGGCTTTGCTATAGTTGTCCCCACCACCCAAAGTTTCAAGATAACGCTCTTGATTGTGTAGAAAAATCTGATCGTCTTCTAACACGCCGTTTTGATTGATGTGAGAATACCAAGTCGGCGCAAGCTTGATAAAGAAGCGGGGAAACGGCGAAGAGAATTTAAAGGGGAAACGAGCAAACAAACGACATTTACCCTTACTTATTGGCGTAGCATATACAACCGTTAGAGTTCGTCCAAACTGCTTGGAAGTCAGATCGTGCCACATCAAACAGGGTGCGGTAAAAGTCGTGTATTGCGTACCTAGCTGACCCTTACGAGGACCTTCTTGCCAAACACCTTTGAAACCATTTTTTCCCGATTCCGTCACTTCTAAATCCACAGGAGCAACATTAGAACGATTGCCGACAGTCTTATGGTGAGTATAGGGAATATGACTAGCATCAATTACATTTTCTAGTAACGTCAGAGCATCGTAAGGCAAGTCGCGGAAAATATTCAGACACACCCAAGCATCCGCATCTTGTTCCATCGGTTCGATAATTGGCACAGTCGTTTTTGCTGCATTGTCTTTAATCCCAGGATATACAAACAAAAGTCCCTGAGCGATCGCCGTAGGATAAGATCGAACACAGGCTCTACCAGAAGTATGCGCCTCCCCTCCTGGCTGCTGCTGGGGAATCACTTCACAATTACCACCGCCTGAAAATGCCCAGCCGTGATAGGGACATTCAAGTAACCCAGCTTCATTAACTCTTCCTTCGCTCAAAGATGCGAGACGATGGGGACACTTATCTTCAAATACCTGCCAAGCTTCAGCCGACTTATCCCACCAAACAACTAGATCTGTGTCCAATAGGGTAAATCGGGCTAACTTACTCTTATCTAGATCGTCAACAAAATAAATCGGATACCAAGCTTCCAATGGATCGAAGACAGTAGGGTCATTACCCCCAGGTAGAATTGCTGTAGTAGGACTAGTTGAAGTTGTGGTCATGCCCGATAGATCTGTAATTACTTAGCTTTGTAAATAATTGTGACACAAAATATTTGTTTGTCGTATTCCCTAGAGTGGAAGAAAGAAATCATTTTACATATTCTTGGAAAATTTAAAATTCAATTAGTTACTATCTTCTAAAATATTGATAGAGGATTATCGGATATAATTTTAGATCTTCTGAGCGGGCTTTGGTGCAAGCTTTCCAGCAAAGCAAAAAAAGCTTTTTTAATCGCCAAAATACGAGCATCAATTTTTCATGCAAAAAAGTATACCTTAATTAAGATGTAGAGAGATTTGGATATGGAGCTTTTAGAAATTCCTGATGAGTACATTCAGACAATTAAAAATATATCTTATCTAGAGGATGAGGTAATCAATAGCTTAAGTAATTCATTGACAAAACAATTGCCATTTACTTCGATTCAGAAGTTAGCAGTATCTATCGGCAAAGAAAATTCTAAATTAACTTCAAATCAAATTATTGAAATTTTAGATTTTGTAATTTCATTATTTCGCCTTTCTGAAGAATCAGGATCGGATATTTATGAAGTGGTTGTTAAATTAATTGAACTAGCAAAAATTTACGAAGATTATCAAGATTTTGAAGAACAAGATTTTGAAAGGCTAAAGGCAAGATTAATCAAACTAGTAGATGAAGAAGGAATCTTAAAAGCCTCATACAAAGCTGCTGATATTGTTTACGATAACGAACGTATTTTTTTATCTTCGCGCATACTCACAGACATAAGACCCGTCTTCGGAAACAGTATTAATTCAGATCCAATAGCGGCTGGCATAGTACATCTTTTGAAAATCAACTTTGGAAAGCTAGATGCTGATGAAGAATTTTTTGTTTCTATGGATGAGAATGATTTAAATATGCTTATAGAACAACTAAATAGAGCAAAAGCTAAATCAAAAATATTGAAAGAGCTGCTAAAAAGATCGGAAGTAAAATATTGGGGAATTGATGTAATAGAATAATGATTTATTACGCATGAAAATATCAACAATTTCAAAGCACAGACTCAATAATAAATATTTAGCCAAAAATAGTTCAATATGGAAGCATACAAAACAAAAAAAGGTAAATGAAAATTCTCATATTTACTACTCTTTTTCAAAACAAAAATTGTCAAGCAATATTGCGAAATGGAATTACAAAAAAGATGCCGTTTCGCTTCTGGAAAATAATATTCCATCAGATATTAGAGATAAGTTTAATAGTCTGGCAAATAGATGGGAAAAAGAAACCTGTTACAAATCCTTGATGAGCGACATTGTTATTCATGAAGCCTATCAGCAGATTATTGGCATGGGTTCGGCAGTAGTTCCACTTCTTTTGGAAGATTTAACCAAGTCAGACCCACGGCACTGGTTTTGGGCGTTAAAAGCTATTACTGGGACTTCGCCTATTAAGCCAGAACATAAAGGTCGAATTAAGAAAATGGCTGAAGATTGGCTTGAGTGGGGAAAAGCTAATGGATATGAATTTCGATACTCATTATGAAGCCATAGAAGCTTTAGAAAGTGAATTTCCCAACTTATCTAAAACAAACTATGAAATAACCAGTAAAAGAACTCGCACTTACAATTGCTTTGCCTATGCAATGGGAGAAGATGATATTTGGTGGTCTCCATTGCCAGGTGACGAGTATTATTGGCCAGAAGAAGCACCGAGAGAAGAAAATAAAGAAGCCTTCGTTCTCGCTTTTCAAACTAGAGGGTTTCAAGTTTGCTCGGATGGAGAATTTGAAGCTGGTTTTCTGAAGATAGCTATTTATGCAAAAGCTAATGGCTGTCCAACACACGCAGCAAAACAAAGTAATTCTGGAACTTGGACTAGTAAGTTAGGAATACATGAAGATATCGAACATGAGTTGAATGGAATTAGCGGAGATGAGTATGGAGAAGTTAGTTTTTTTATGAAAAAGACTATTAACTAAAATGCTTCAATCATTTTCAGACTGCATAAAACTGCCCGATCGCTAAAAAACTCAATTAATTATCTCAATTTAAAATAGTTTCGAGACTGGAAAAGCGATCGCTAAACTAGCATCCTTAAATTTAAACATAAAGATGACTATCGCTAACAAAGCTAGAATGCTCAACCAGAAAATAACTGCAACTCCAGTTATCTTGCCAGCCTGTAATTTTTTCCAGTCGATCTGGGGACGAATATCCCGAACCCAAAAAGTAGCGATCGCTGCTAGATTTAGACAGACAATGTTAGTAGAAACTAGAACTGCTGCTGCAACTGCTGCACTCCATAGCTGAGAACCAATCAGCATCCCCAAGACAACTAAAGGAGGCAAAAGAGCGACGGAAACCATAACTCCTACTACTGCTTTTTGCTCCCCCTCCGTAAGAGATATTGCGCCAGCTACTCCTGAAGCAAAAGCCAGGACAATATCGGCAAAATCCACCTTGGTTCTAATTGCAATCTCGCTCATTCCTAAATCGACAGGAATAAATATGCCTAACAGGATTGATAGGGATAAAGCTAGGATAATTTCAATCAAGCCAACTTTGATAGTTCTAATTGCGAGAGATAGATCGCCAAACGTAGTTGCGATCGCCAGTGCCATATTTGGCTTGAGTAAAGGTGCGATTACCATTGCACCAATAATTACCACCTGGCTTCCCTGCACCAAACCAATAGCTGCAATTATTGTCGATAGAATGACGAGAGCAATTTCGGTACTGCAAAGACGAATACTTTGGGATATTTGAGTATATATTTCTGGTTGAACTTGCCTGTTTAGTTCTGAATTTGAAGCTTGAAGCGTATTTGAATTGCTGTTGTTGGCGATCGCTTCAACGGGCAATACTAGTAGTTGAAATTCGAGGTGAGATAATTGGTAATTCAAGTCATTAACAACTGTTTCGACTCTTTTTCTGTCGATTAATATTTCGATCGCCAGCTTGCAATCTGATTTTGAGATAGATTCGGTTTTTAACGATAAAGCAGATAATAGTTCGCGGATATTTTGTTCTTCTGTTAGGGGAAGAACAAGTTCGATCGAGCATAAATCCATTAATTCCGATCGCTATTTGTATTAGGCAAGCGAACAACACAATAAAATTACCTTTTTAAGATACGCTAATTTACCTGCAAGTGAAACAATTTAGCTAATATTCGCTTGTCTGCTTTAGTGTGGAAAAATAAAGCGATCGCCCAATTAAAAATTCCATAGTGATAACTAATAGCTAGGACGGACAAAGTTTCAACTAAGCCGATAGTTACTGAGTATAGCGTTCTAACCAATCGTATCTCTGATACATGTCGGAGATTCTTTGCAGATTTTCTTGACTCCAAGTTATTTCGTCGCGCGTAAGCTTAGGTCGATCGAAGAGAATATTCGCAACTGCATCTAAGTCAATTTTTGCTAGATCTAAATCTAGAAACGAAATCAATTCCGCAATAGTTTGTTGGGGATTTAGAATTAGTCCCTCGTGATAGCAGTCATACAAGTTTTCTGGCTTTACCTTTTGTTTGAGGCTAGCGGTAGCCAGCAAATGTTGTTCTAGCCAGTTGAGGCGATCGCAAATTCCTGCTTCATCGGTAATATTGTTCCGCAAGCACATTGTCGCAACTACGTCTTGAGGATGTCGAATACAGTTGACGATTTTAATCGGAACTTCTAAGACTTTTTCTAAATTGCTTATCGAATCATACTGTCCCGATAATAGTAGTAGGCTGGGATTCCAAATTTTTTCGCCAATTACTAAAATATCTTTGTTTTTAGCTAGTTTTGCCTTCTCGGTACTATAGACATAGCCTCCTTGAGCATCTTTGCTTTTTGTTTGGCGATCGGCAATTTTACTTAAGTCTTGCCAATATTTGTTTTTGTGGGGCAGATCTCGCCAGAAGTTGAGAGAATATTTTGTTTCCCAAGCAATATGAATTTGCTGATGATAGTTGAGAACCGTATTCGCAATTGTCGTTCCCGAACGGCTACAGCCAACGATTAAAAGAAAGTACTTTGGATTCATTATCTGCTAATTCTTCGATCCATGTTTAATCTTCATCATCCTCATCCATTGAAAAATCTCCCGCTCGCTCAGAAGGAATGGCTGCAATGATAGCATCGATTACTTTGGAGATGGGAATAATTTCCAACCCAAGATCGTCGGGTAAACTTTGACCCTTGGGGACGATCGCCTTTTTAAATCCCAGCTTGGCTGCTTCTTTAAGACGTAATTCCATCTGCGAAACTAGGCGTACCTGTCCTCCCAAACCAACTTCCCCGATCAAGACAGTGCGGGGATCGACGATGCGATCGCGAAAACTAGCAACAATAGCGATCGCCACTCCTAAATCTGCTGCGGGTTCTCCGACTCCCAATCCGCCAACGGAAGCAACATAGGCATCTAGTTTAGATAGAGGGACACCGACTCGTTTTTCTAAGACTGCAAGTATTTGCTGCAGACGATTGTAATCAATCCCTGTAGTCGAACGACGGGGAGATGTGTAGCTTGTCGGACTAACTAATGCCTGTATCTCTACTACAATTGGACGAGTCCCCTCACAGGCGACGACAATTGACGTGCCAGGGGAAGCTTCATCCCGATTGCCCAAAAACAGTTCTGAGGGGTTGTCAACCTCCACTAAACCCCCTTCAGCCATCTCAAAGATACCAATTTCATGGGTTGCCCCAAAACGGTTTTTCACCGAGCGTAACAGGCGATGAGAAGCATAGCGATCGCCTTCAAAATAAAGTACGGTATCTACAAGGTGTTCTAATACTCTAGGACCTGCGATCGCGCCTTCTTTGGTTACGTGACCGACAATCAGCATAGTAATATTCTCGCGCTTGCCTACCTGCATCAAGGCTGAAGTACATTCCCGCACTTGTGCTACCGAACCAGGCGAAGAAGTTAGGGCAGCAAAGTGTAGGGTTTGGATACTATCAATTACCGCTACCTGTGGTTTTAAAGACTCTAACTCTCGTAATATCTCTTCCAAGTCCGTCTCTGGCATAACGTAAAGGTTATTATCCTTTTTAGGAGTCGCCTTGCCGTTTTGTGTGCCGTTGGCTGCGGTTTTAGTATCCGCCACGTCTAAGCGAGAAGCACGCAACTTTACCTGCTGTCCCGATTCCTCTGCCGACACGTAAAGAATACGGGGTAGGCTATGAGATAGTTTATTTGCTACCTGTAGCAATAGAGTTGACTTACCAATTCCAGGATCTCCCCCGATCAAAACCAGAGATCCAGGTACAATACCTCCCCCCAAAACGCGATCGAACTCTCCATAGCCCGAAGGAAATCTTTCTTGAACGTCATTATTAATCTCAGAAAACTTGAGGGAGACTCTGGGTTTTGCTGCTCCTAAAGCTTTATTGCTAGAGCGTGTTCCCGACTGCCACCCTCCACGGCTAGAACCGCCAGGAGAAACTTCAATTGGTTCTTCCGAGATCGTGCCAAACTCGTTGCAATCCTTACAAAGTCCGAACCACTGACTATATTCTGCTGCACAGTTGTTGCAGACATATATTTGTTTTGCTTTAGCCATTATTCTTAAGAAAAATTAGAGAAATGAAGAAATAAGAAGATAAAAATGTAAACTTTATTAGTAATAACAAGATTAATCCTAAGAAACTTTAAAAGCTTCAAAGATAAATTAAATCTGAAAAAACCCCCTGATTGTGAGAATAGTTTGGCTAATCGCCGTAGAATATAGCATTAGACCTAATAATAGATGCCGATCGTGCAAGCTTCTGTTGTGGGGCGAGAAAATTTAACTTAAATATCAGTAATTTTACTTAAAGAAGGAGTATATAGTAACTTGGAAACCAATAAGGAAAAAATTCTAGTAGTAGACGATGAAGCTAGTATCCGTCGTATTTTAGAGACTCGCCTGTCCATGATTGGTTACGACGTGGTAACGGCTGCTGATGGTGAAGAAGCTCTAGAAACCTTCCGTACCGCAGAACCTAGTCTAGTAGTTTTAGATGTCATGATGCCTAAGCTAGATGGTTATGGCGTATGTCAAGAATTACGCAAAGAATCAGATATTCCCATTATTATGTTAACTGCTTTGGGCGACGTTGCCGATCGCATTACAGGTTTAGAATTGGGGGCTGATGATTATGTGGTTAAGCCTTTCTCACCCAAAGAACTAGAAGCTAGAATTCGTTCCGTGTTGCGCCGAGTCGAAAAAAATGGTGCGCCTGGTATTCCTAGTTCTGGCGTGATTCATGTCGGTTCGATCAAGATTGATACCAACAAGCGTCAGGTATATAAAGGTGATGAGCGTATTCGTCTGACAGGCATGGAATTTAGCCTGCTAGAGCTTTTAGTAAGTCGTTCTGGCGAACCTTTCTCCCGTTCGGAAATTTTACAGGAAGTCTGGGGCTACACACCCGAACGCCACGTTGATACTCGCGTCGTCGATGTCCACATTTCCCGTCTACGTGCCAAACTAGAAGACGATCCTAGCAATCCCGAACTAATTTTGACTGCTAGAGGTACGGGCTATTTATTTCAACGTATTTTAGAAGCAGGGGAAGAATAGGCTTAAAGCTTAAAGCTTAGAGCTTTAAAGAATGAGTAAATCTGCTTCAAACCAAGTAATCAGACTACTACCCTTTTTCGTTGGTGGATTGGGTGGTCTTTTGCTGTTTGTTAATCGTATTCTGACGCTGCAAGTTACTAGTTCTCAATCTCGTTCGGATGCACTAGGGGTAATTGAAGCAGCAGTGCTGATTTTAGTAGGTTTGCTCTGGCAGCAAATTCAGGCAAGAACACCTGAAACGGTAGATTTGATTGGCGAAACGGGTTTAGAACTCGATCGCAATCTCTCTGATGCTGTTCAAACCGAGTTAGCCTGGGCTTCCCATTTATTACTGACAAATACGGTCACGCGATCGCTTGTGGTTTATTATAATGGCAAGACGATTCTCAGGCGTGGTGTGCTGGGTAAAAATCTTGAAGTCAAGCCTGGAGCAATTGTCGAACGGGTTATGGCAAAAGGTAAGGCGGTTTATTTAGTTAGCCTTGCTCTCTATCCAGGTAAAGTTGAGTTCGATTATTTACCAGAGAATACCCAAGGGGTAATCTGTCAGCCGATTGGTAATAAAGGAGTATTGATTCTGGGTGCGAATGCGCCACGCAGCTATACCAAAAAAGACGAGCAGTGGATTGAAGGGATTGCTGAGAAGCTAGCTGTAACCTTAATACCTGGATCTTCAGTTAGTTAGATTTTAAATCCGTTGTAGATTCTGGCGCTCTTTGATAAGTCAGAGATAGATCCAACCATTCGGATAACTCTTTCGCTAGCCAGGTTAATTCCACGCTAGCTGGATCGTAGCTCAGAGAGAGCTGGCTTTTATCTCTTAGAGAACTTTTGATTCTATAAGCTTGAGCATCCGCCCAAATTACAATTTCTGAACTTTGATATATACTCTCTTCATTATGGTCAAATACTTTTTGGCTGTGGTTTCCAAATTCGATCGCTTTGATTGTTTCCCTTGGCGAAGATAATATTTTGGCTCGTTTTATCTTTCCAAACTCATAAGTCAAAGATATTTTATCGGCGTTAATTTTCAGTCGAGTATCCCCAAAAACTTCAAAGAACTCATATCCAAACCAATACAAAGCAAATACCCAAAAGGGAATCGAAAGTAAGAATCCAATAACCGTAAGCAGCCAAGAAGCAAAAAATAGACCTCCTCCCATCAGAAACAGCAGTAAACTGGCAAACAGCAAAGTGTAACCAACATATTCAAATCTCTGGCGAACAGAACTAGCGCGAGGAATTAAAACATCAATTTCTGCTGCCGTTTTGTAGAATGCAATCTTACTAAACAAAGGCTGTTTGATAACTCGTGCTGTCGTTTGCTCGATAAAAGGTTTCTCTAGTACAGTTAATGCTTCAGCAGCAGATTTAAAACGGCAATCGCAACTTGGCTCAACTATCTGTTCTAACCAGCGCACCAGAGAATAATTAAACCGAACTGAATCAGCAAAGTCAATTTTGCCATCTTTACTCGGTAATTCTGTCGGATGCCTGCCTGTTGCTAAATAAATAAGAGTTGCGCCCAAGCTATACAGGTCTGAAGCAGGAGTAGTGTGTCCGCCAAACTGTTCGGGGGGCATATAGCCGTAGGTACCGACTACGGTAATTGTTCCGCTTTCAACAGCAGCAGCACTTTTTACTGCCCCAAAGTCGATGAGATAAACTTGTCCGACGCTATTACCAGATCTATCTGTAAGCAAAATATTGCTGGGCTTGATATCTCGATGAATTATAGACGGCTGCTGTTGATGGAGATAAAGCAGGATATTTAATAATTCGGTGGCAATTTCTTTAATTTCTAACTCGCTAAATTTTCTGCCTGCTTTGACTGCTGCTTCTAAAGACGGTGCCGCAATATATTCTTGAACTAAAGCGAACCCCTTACAGTCGGGCAAATCTAATTCAAAGTAATCTAAATAATTGGGAATAGCAGGATGATTAATATTTTTTAGCGTCTGGGCTTCTCTTTCAAATAGCTTAAAATCTTGCCACTGGGCATCAAAACCAAACTTAAGGATTTTAATAACTACAGACTCATTCGTATCAGTATTCCGAGCCAAGTATGTCGAGCGACTACCCCTTTTACTTAACTGCGTTTCTATTTGATAGATCTGATTTAAGATACTGTCCTGCATTAATCTCGATCGCTAAATTTAGATTTTGCTTCTTGCTAATGTATCTATAGTTCCCCGATATTTATGAAAAATGCGATCGCCCTCTACCAAGAAAGCGATCGCAATATAATAATTAAGCTCTAAATATTTAACTAAGCTGATTCTGGTTTGCGATAGGAAGCAGGATGAAGAATCAATTCGGCTGTCGAACGTTTCTCGACCATCTCCCCTGTAATCGTGCATTTCATCATGTCTTCGCGAGAAGGAATTTCATACATCACTTCCAGCATTAATTCTTCGACAATGCCTCTTAAGGCTCTCGCACCAGTCTTACGGCGGAATGCTTCTTTTGCTAGGGCTTGGATTGCATCTTCGGTGAATTCTAGCTCGATATTATCCATCTTCAAGAGCTTTTTATACTGCTTGACGATCGCATTTTTTGGCTTGGTGAGAATCTGAACTAAAGCTTCCTCGTCCAGAGATTCTAAAGCTGCGGTTACGGGAATACGTCCGACAAACTCAGGAATCATGCCAAACTTTACCAAATCGTCTAGCTCTAGCTTCTGGAGGATATCGGCAATACGTTTTTCCTTGAGTACATTTTTATCGCCTTTTTGGATAAAGCCAATCGACTTTTTACCCAAGCGGCGTTCGACTACTTTATCTAAACCAACAAATGCCCCACCGCAAATAAAGAGGATATTCTTAGTATCAATTTGAATGCAGTCCTGATAGGGATGCTTGCGTCCACCTTGAGGCGGGACATTGGCTACAGTACCTTCTAACATTTTTAATAGTGCCTGCTGTACTCCTTCCCCCGATACGTCGCGGGTGATAGAAGCGTTCTCACTCTTGCGGGCAATCTTATCAATCTCATCGATATAGATAATACCTCGCTGGGCTTCTTCTACGTCTAAATCTGCTACCTGCAGTAGTCTGAGCAAAATATTTTCTACGTCTTCGCCTACGTAACCTGCTTCGGTAAGTGTCGTAGCGTCGGCGACGGCGAAGGGAACTTGCAATACCTTAGCCAGAGTTTGAGCCAGGAGGGTTTTTCCACAGCCTGTCGGTCCAATCAGCAAGACGTTGGATTTCTGTAGCTCTACAGGGTCTTCTGCATCCTTAGCTTTGTTAGCGATACTCAGGCGCTTGTAGTGGTTATATACGCCCACTGAAAGCACCTTTTTAGCTTCTTCTTGACCGATTACATGTTCGTCTAAACACTTCTTGATTTCAATAGGCTTGGGAATATCGCCGAAAGAAATCCCGCCCGATTTAGCTTTTCTCTTTTTCGCTGGCTTTGCTTCCCCATTGCCTCCCACGGCAGGGGAAGCAACTATTGCTCCGTCTTCAATCAACTCCTCATCTAAAATCTCGTTGCACAGTTCCACACATTCGTCACATATATATACTCCAGGTCCAGCAATTAATTTCCTGACCTGTTCTTGAGATTTTCCACAAAACGAACATTTTAGATGGGAGTCGTATTTAGACATATAGACCTCTTACTAATAGAGCTTTTTAGTTAGTGAGTGCTGCAGACGATTTGGTAATAATTTTGTCAATTAAGCCATATTCCACAGCCTCTTCCGAAGACATATAGAAATCTCGTTCCGTATCGGCAGCTATCTTATCAAAAGGTTGACCAGTATGTCCTGCGATCAACTCATTAAGTCTTTGCTTAATATAGAGTATTTCGTTAGCCTGAATTTCAATGTCGGTTGCCTGTCCCTGTGCGCCACCTAATGGTTGGTGAATCATGATGCGCGAACTAGGCAGTGCCATCCGCTTTCCTTGAGTACCACCAGACAATAAGAAAGCACCCATACTAGCAGCAATACCATAACAAATTGTTACGACATCTGGTTGAATCTGCTGCATGGTGTCGTACATTGCCATGCCTGAGTAGACCGAACCACCAGGAGAGTTGATATATATTTGAATATCTTTTTCAGGATCTTCTGCTTCGAGATATAGTAACTGAGCAACTACCGAGTCAGCTACCTTATCGCTAATAGCCGTACCGACAAAGATGATACGCTCTCGCAGCAGGCGAGAATAGATATCAAAAGCTCTTTCTCCTACGCCAGAAGACTCGACCACCATGGGGACGACATTGCCTTGGGTAAGCATTGAAGTTACTTGAGGTGTTTTTTTAGTTGCGAGAAAGCCGTAAGGCGAATGCGATTCCAGCATAATTTTTTGCTAAAAATGTGTCACTAATTCTTATATTCTATGAGATTAAAACAGTTAAAGTTAAATGTTAACTGTGGATAACCCTATATTTATTATGGCTCAACTATTAACTAGCAATAGAAGAGGCAAAAAACAGCGCTGCTAGTGAATGTTCGATCGCAACCAGAGATATAAAACTCCAGTGTAATTAAGATCGGCATTATTTCTCACTAGCGATCGCCTTTTTCAAAAGTTATTCCGCATCGGTAACAACTTCTGCTTCGACAGTTTTGACTTCCTCATCACCTGCTTCGGCTTCAGCTGCTGCTTTGGCTTCGGCTTCTTCTTTTAAAGAACCTTCAGGCACGAGTTCGACATTTGCTTTCTCCCGCAGGAATTTGTAGGTATTCTCGTTTAGCAGGTCGCTAGTTACCATCTCTAAAAGACGGTCTTCATCTACTTCCTGTCCCTCTAGCTGGGGTCTAATTTCGGCAATCTTGGTATCGATCGCTGCTTGGTCTGGTTCTAATCCTTCTTTAGTGGCAATTTCTTGTAGGATTAGAGATTTTTGCAGGTTGCCAACCGCTTCTGGGCGAGCATTATCCCGCAACATTGGCACGTTGTCGGAGTTGAATAGCTGTTTAACATCCAAGCCCATCTGCTGCATTTGCATCAGGGTTTTAGTTAGGACGCTAGTAACCTCTTCTTGAACTAGAGACTCAGGCAAGTCAACTGTGTTTTGTTCGACTAACGCATCGGCGATCGCATTGTTGATGTTACTGTTGGTTTGGTCTTCTGCCTGCTCTTTAAACTGCTTTTCGACGGATTCTTTATAGGCGGCAAAGGTATCAAACTCTTCATCGCTGATATCTTGAGCAAAATCGTCGTCGAGTTCGGGTAGCTCTTTAGTTTTTAGTTCGTTTAGAGTGATGCTAAATACCGCAGGTTTGCCCGCCAAGTCTTCTTGAGGATAGTCTTCGGGGAAGGAAACCTCTACCTCTTTAGTTTCTTCTGGCTTCATGCCGACAATACCTTCGACCATGCCAGGAATTAGCTTGCCTTCAGCAATTTCAACCTGAAAATTAGTCGCGCTACCGCCGTCAATCTCTTTATTATCTTCTTCGGGCAGCACGCCTTTAAAATCAACAAATGCCACGTCGCCCATCTCCGCCGTACGATCTTCGACGGGAACGAGATCGGCTTTAGATTCGCGGCGCTGAGTAATAAAGTCATCTACCTTTTCGGGCTGATAAACTATTTCTTCTGCCTTAACGCTCAGACCATTGTAGTCAGATAGCTCTAGGCTAGGAGGAACATCTACTGCAACAGAAAAAGTAAGCGTATCCCCTGGGTTATATTTGCCAAGCAATTCATCAAAATCAGAGCGGAGATTGGGCTGACCCATTGGCTCGATTGATTCCTGCTCCATCGCCTCTCGCAAGGACTTTTGGATCAATTCTTCGAGGGCTGCTGCCTTGATGCGATCGTGACCAATTCTCTGCAACAGAATCTTGCGGGGTACTTTTCCCTTACGAAACCCAGGAATATTGCTAGAACGGGAAAGGTTTTGCACCATTTTCTCGTAGGCACTGCGAGACGCTTCTGGGGCAATTTCTATATTTAAACCAACTTGACTTTCGGGAAGTCTCTCCTGGGTTACTTTCATCAATGCTAATATCTCAAAACTACTGGGTTAATTTTAGGTTGGATCTAAGTGGGAATTTACTTAAGGTAAAGTTAAAACTGCAAATATCCTGCCAATCGAGTACTTCTACAGCATTATCTAGCATGTAGAAATGTTAATAACCAGCACGAATTTCCACAGTTCTTCTCCCCGAACCAATAGTCATAATAGTATATCTATTGAGTGAAGCTCTATTTTTTGTCACTCGATCTAGATTGAAAGCTGTTTGGATACCCTAGTAAATTCAGCTATGGGCTGTGTGTTGCGCGATCGCTAAGAGCAGGAACGAAAGATTTTGTAGCTATTTTACTGAGAATCTACCTCAAGTCATCATAGTTAGGGTGCTGTGATATTATTTAGCAATAATAAAATAGAATTCAAACAGCTAGTTATCTGAGCTTGGAAGCATTAGGAATTTAAATCATTATCATTAATACCTGGGTTTTGGATCGACGATACAAACAAAAACCTAGTGTCAAGAGAATTATCAAAGTCTCAACTGAATACGGATACAAAATTGTCTATTAACGCGATCGATTTGAAGGAGGTCAATATAATTGTCTAAAAAAGTAAATGTCGCTATTCTCGGGGCAACTGGAGCAGTTGGTCAAGAATTATTAGAGCTGCTTGCCGAACGCCGGTTTCCAATTGGCAATCTCAGGCTACTAGCATCGGCTCGTTCTGCGGGAAAAAAGATTGATTTTAACGGTCGAGAGATAGCTGTCGAGGCAGTTGGAGATCGCTCTTTCGACGATATCGATATTGTGTTGGCATCGGCAGGAGGGTCAACTTCTAAGGAGTGGGCGCATAAAGCTGTAGCTGCTGGTGCGGTGGTAATCGACAACTCCAGCGCTTTTCGCATGGATGAGAACGTGCCTCTAATCGTGCCAGAAATAAATTCCGAAGCTGCTGCCCAGCATCAGGGAATTATTGCCAACCCCAACTGCACCACAATTTTGATGGGGGTAGCAATCTATCCCCTACATCAGGTTCAGCCAATTAAACGCATCGTTGTCGCCACCTATCAGTCGGCTTCGGGTGCGGGTGCCAGAGCCATGGAGGAGGCAAGAACTCAGGCTCAAGACATTTTGAACGGTAAAGAACCCACCGCCGAGGTGCTGCCATATCCGATCGCCTTTAATTTGTTTCCTCACAATTCTCCCCTCAACGAACAGGGCTACTGCGAGGAAGAAATGAAAATGGTTAACGAGACGCGCAAGATCTTCGGCGACCCCAATATTGCCGTATCTGCAACCTGCGTGAGAGTTCCCGTACTCAGAGCGCACTCGGAGTCAATTAATCTAGAGTTCGAGCATCCTTTTGAAGTTAAGCAAGCAAGGGAGCTGATTGCAGCAGCACCAGGAGTCAAGTTAGTCGAAGACTGGCAGAGTAATTATTTTCCTATGCCTATTGATGCGACGGGCAAAGATCCCGTTTTGGTCGGTCGTATTCGCCAGGATATATCTTGCGATCGCGGTTTGGAACTATGGCTCTGTGGGGATCAAATACGTAAGGGTGCAGCCCTAAATGCAATTCAAATTGCCGAGCTTTTATTAGAAAAGAATCTGTTAACGGTGGCTGATTCGGCAGTTAACGCCTAAGAGAGTTGCCCAGACAAAAAGAGCGAGATTGAACATAATGATGAGTCAGATAGATGCGTGAAGAACCGTTTGGTAGAGTAGTGACGGCAATGGTGACACCCTTTGCGCCCGATGGCAGCGTCAATTACGAAGTTGCCGAAAAACTGGCAGTACACCTAGTAGATAATGGTAGTGACGGGCTGGCTGTCTGCGGGACGACGGGGGAGTCTCCTACCCTTAGCTGGTCGGAAGAGTACGAGCTGTTTAAAGTAATTAAGCAGGCAGTAGGCGATCGCGCCAAGATTTTGGCGGGGACTGGCTCAAATTCGACTACAGAAGCGATCGATGCCACGGTCAAGGCAGCAAAACTTAACCTTGATGGTTCGTTGCAGGTAGTGCCTTACTACAATAAGCCTCCTCAAGCAGGACTGTACGAGCATTTTCGTGCGATCGCTGAAGCCTGCCCCGAACTGCCGATGATGCTCTATAACGTGCCAGGGAGAACTAGCTGCAACCTCGCACCAGAAACCGTCGCTAATCTAGCGCAGATTGAGAACATAGTGGCGATCAAAGAGGCTAGTGGCGACTTAGAACAGGCATGTAAAATCAGATGCTTAACTCCCGCCAATTTTGCTATCTATTCGGGAGAAGATGCCCTCACCTTACCGATGTTAGCGGTTGGTAGTTCTGGGGTTGTTAGCGTTGCCTCGCACCTAGTGGGTAAGGAGATGCAGTCGATGATTGCAGCTTTTATAGCTGGAGACAATGAGGGCGCAACAAAAATTCAGCTAGAGCTATTTCCTCTGTTTCAAGCGCTGTTTATGACCACAAATCCGATTCCTGTTAAAACAGCTTTACAATTGCAGGGATGGCAGGTAGGTAAGTTGCGAACACCATTATGTGAGCTACAATTGGATTTATTAGAAAAGTTAAAAATAGTTCTACGAGAATTGAGCCTCGTTTAGCAACGCGATCGACTCTGAGGTTGCAAAACCGACTTGAAGCCAGTAGCGAAACAAAAGATTGACTATTATCGTAATTGGTAGCTAAAATTTGGATTCTTCGATAGATAACGAGTTATCACCCCTAAATATTAGAACTTGTCATCATCGATCGGATTATCCGTACATAGTCACTCCCCAGACAAAGGCAAGTAGCCGATTGTCTCCAGTATTTCCGTTCTTAGAAAACTCTCTTCAATAGAAATTCTAAGCAAAATAGACAGATTTTATTGAGTAAATAAAAAGCACGAATAACCAAATACAAACAAATCATATGAACAAAATAGTTAAAAAAAGTAAAAAGCCCTGCGTCAAAATTATTCCTCTAGGCGGACTGCACGAAATAGGTAAAAATACCTGCGTGTTTGAATACGAAGACGAAATAATTCTCTTGGATGCAGGTTTGGGTTTTCCTTCAGACCAGATGCATGGGATTAATATCGTTTTACCCGACATGACCTACCTGAGAGAGAATTCTCACCGTATTAAAGGCATGATTGTCACTCACGGTCATGAAGACCATATTGGTGGTATTGCTTATCACCTGAAGCAATTTGATATTCCTGTAATTCATGGACCTCGACTAGCAATGTCGCTGTTGAGTGACAAACTAGAAGAAGCTGGAGTTAGCGATCGCACTACTTTAAAAAGCGTTCTGCCTAGAGATATCGTTCAGATTGGCAAGCACTTTAAAGCTGAATATATTCGCAACACGCACTCGATTGCCGACAGCTTTACCGTAGCGATCCACACTCCTATCGGTACGATCGTCCATTCAGGAGACTTCAAAGTTGATTTTACTCCCGTTGATGGCGAACACTTCGACCTACAAAAATTAGCAGAACATGGCGCAAAAGGCGTACTCTGCCTGTTGAGCGATTCAACCAACGCGGAATTACCAGGGCATACTCCTTCGGAACGTTCGGTCTATCCTAACCTCGATCGCGTCTTTGGTAATGCCGATGGACGGATTATGGTCACAACCTTCTCCTCTTCCGTACATCGGGTCAACATGATCCTCGACCTGGCTAAAAAGCATGGTCGTAAGGTGGCAGTTGTCGGGCGATCGATGCTCAACGTTATTTCTCACGCTCGTAAGCTTGGTTACATGCAGTGTCGCGACGATATTTTTGAACCTCTGCGTTCTGTAAACCGTCTTCCCGACGAGAAAGTATTGATTCTCTGTACTGGTTCTCAGGGTGAAGAGTTAGCAGCCATGACTCGGATCTCTAAAGGCGAACACCGTCAAATTAGAGTTAGAGAGGGTGACACCGTTGTATTCTCTGCTAATCCTATTCCTGGCAACACTATCGGCGTGGTTAACACCATCGATCGCTTAATGATGCAGGGGGCAAAAGTAATCTACGGCAAAAAAGAAGGCATCCACGTCTCTGGTCACGGATCGAGAGAAGATCACAAGCTAATGCTAGGCTTGACTAGACCAAAATTCTTTATTCCCGTACACGGCGAACACCGTATGCTGATGGAACACTCAGGTATGGCGCAGGCGATGGGTATTCCTGAAGAAAACATTGTCATCATCAAAAACGGCAACATTATCGAGTTAACTCAAGACAGCATTGGCTTTAACGGCACTGTTCCTTCTGGCATCGAGCTAGTAGATCGTGCGGGTATCGTTCAAGACAACGTCATGAAAGAAAGACAGCAGCTAGCAGAAGATGGCGTAATTACCGTCGCTGCTGCGATCGACTGGTCTGGAAAGCTTGTTGCATCCCCTGCACTGCACCTGAGAGGCGTAGTAACCTCCGTCGAGCAGTCACTATTACAGCAGCTTGTTAACCGTAACGTCGAACGAGTATTAAGCGATCGCTGGGGCGACTTTAGCGAAACCAAAGATGGTGAAACTGAAGTGGACTGGACTAGCGTCCGTCTAGAAATTGAAGGTAGTCTTCAGCGTCTACTCAAGCGCGAACTAAAAAGCCGTCCTTTAGTTGTCTTTATGATGCAAATTCCTGAGAAGCAGCCTGGTAAAACCAGAACGGCTAGAAGAAGAAAACGCTCTAGTGCTATAAGCACATCAGGCTCGAATGGCTCTAACGGCTCAACTAGCTCAACTCCCGCACCCGTAATTGCTAGCCGTAAGTAAGCTTTACGTGGCTCGATTTACGAAGCAAGATTATTAGTTTAATTAGCGTTGCCTATTCTATTAGAAGGTAACGCTTTTTTTGTGCGTTGAAAATTAATGTTGAAGGGTAAAACGGTTGTCGCGATCGATCGAGAAGAATAGACCTCCTGCATGAATTATGCGATCGCTATTATTGAAAAACCTAGTCTAACGGTTTTTGTATTTATCTCAACGGCGATCGATATTGGCAATGAGAGGAATAGGCTTTACTTATTGGCGATCGCATTCTCGTAGTCAATATTTGAATTAGTGATTAAATTATGCACGCCAAAGGAAATTAACCATAAAAAAAGATACAGGTTTTTTACCTACCTGCATCCTTACAAACTTGAAATTTAGCTCAAACTTATTTAAGCTTCGACAGTCTCGTGTTTTAACTCTTTGAATTTACCCAAAAGACGATCTGCCCAGTACTTAACATCATAAGTAGTAACAGTTTTATACATTTTTGCTATACGTTCTTTTTGTTCTGCTTCAGGCATAACTAAAGCCTCTTCGATCGCTCGATCCATACCAGCCAAAGAGTAAGGATTAGTTAGAAGTGCTTCGGGTAACTCTACTGCTGCGCCGACAAACTCAGAGAGAACTAAAACACCACCTTCACCCTTATGAGCAACGACATATTCTTTAGCGACAAGGTTTAAACCATCTCGCAAAGGAGTTGTCCAACAGACATCGGCAGCTTTATAGTAAGCCATTAGGTGAGGCATAGGTATCGGCTGAGTAAACAACTGTACGGGTGTCCAGTCTAGGGTCGCAAAACGCCCATTAATTTGCCCTACTAATCGCTCAATCGCGCTTTGGGCTTCTTCATAAACTCTCATCCCCGCAGCAGCCTGCACGCAGGTCACGACAAAACTAACTTTTTTGTGCAGATCGGGACGGCGTTCGAGTAAGCGGCTGTAGGCCTCTAACATTTCTTCATTACCCTTAACGTAATCAACTCTACCCGCAGCAATAATTAACTTTTTATCGCCTAATTCTTCTTTAAGCTGATACAGCCTATTTTTAGTTTCTGTTTTTTCCAGAATAGACTCAATAAATTGGGGATTTGTGCCTACGGGAAAAGCATCAATATTAACAACCTGTCCTTTATAGCTCAATTGAGTAGTCATCTCTGGCTCTGCTAGCGCAATACCGACAGGTGTCATATGACCTTCAACCGCTTCCTGCTTTAATACCTCTACTGGTTTTAAACTGCGGGCAACGTTAACAAAGTTTTCTGAATATCGAGGGACATGGAAGCCAACAATATCGCAGGCTAAGAGGCTTTCGACGATCTCATCACGCCAGGGCAAAATGTTGAAGATATCTACTGAAGGGAAAGGCGTGTGATGGAAAAAGGCAATTCGAGCATCGGGCTTTAGCTCTCGAATGTACTGAGGTGCTAGCCAGAGATTGTAATCATGAATCCAAATTAGCGCATCTTCTGCTGCCTCCTCACAGGCTGCTTCGGCAAACAAACGGTTAATATTTTTAAAATTTTCCCACTCTGCGGTTTCTGAGGTGAAATGGTATGGAAATGAGTGGAGAATCGGCCAGAATGCTTCTTTTGACGTGATGTGATAGAACTGTTTTACCTGTTCGTCTCCAAGAGGAATACGTCGCACATTATAATTGGCTTCTCCCTCTATACTAACTCGTTCTTCAAAGCTGTCTTTTTGGTCTTCATTTACCTGTTTCCAAGCAATCCAAGTACCTTGGTTGACATCCGCAAAGAAGCTTTTGAGAGTTGGAACAATTCCGTTCGGACTTTTCTTCGGAACGTAGTGGATTTTGCCATCTTTGATTACTTCGTCATGAGGTTCACGATGATAGAGGATAACTAAAGACGATTTCATAATTTTTATTTAATTAACTATTGATTGTCAGATTGTTCGGTTGCTAATAGCAACATTGAATTAATGACTCTTGAGAAAACGAAAATAAGCGACTGGGAATCAATTAATAGTCAAGACGAGAAAAGAAAATTTAATCCTAGTGTCAAATTACTACTGTCAGCGTCTATATTTAACTCCCAAAAAAATTTACTTCTCTACCCAGCAAACCAAATTTGTTCTTAGGACGAAAAAGCAGAACTAGTTATATTAAGCCTTGTTGTATATCTCTCAAGGATATTACCATCCCCCTAATAGCCCAGTATATAACTCTAGATTGAGATAAAATCTCGGTTGAGTTTAAAGAAGAAATACAGCCTTTGTTGTCAACCCGAACATCATTTAATTTTTGATAACGATGTTGTTACTATCGTTTCTTCTCAGATTGTCGGTTAAGTTATGGTTTCGCCACAATAATTGCTATGTACCTAGAATCCTACACCAATTGCCGTTTTGTCCCAAATCTATTCTAAAATCTGACGGACTAAAACTTACGGTTAGTTTGTTTGACAATCAAGAAAGAGAGAAGCAAGGCTGAAATTGCGAAATAGCCCTGCGAGTTTAAGGAAATTTAATAACTTAAACCAAAGTGTTGCCGTGTTGTCTGCAATACCTCAAAATAAACTAAGGGAAAATGCAAATCATCCACAGACAGAGAAAATTGCGTGAAAGTAGAAGTAGATACCTCGATTAGGTTAGTCCCCGAAGCTACAGGAAAATTGCTAGCTTGGGCATCAGGGTTAGAAGGTTCGAGCAACACCTATTTAGAACAGACAAAGGCTTTAGCTCGCAAATTAGGAGCATATTATCGCCCCGATGGACTAACGGAAATCGGCTTCTGGGTTCCAGGTCTAATTAGAGATGTTCTACATGAGCGTGAAATTTATCTAGAAGTCTTTACTCCCGTCGAGCCAATAGACTGGCAGGAGAAAGAACAAAGTATTAAATTTAGACGCGATCGCCTCAACCTCGAACAGCAGGGGGAATATATTTGGGGAGTGGTGGCAGGAATGCAGCCAGGAACTAGAGAACAGGCTGGATGTTTTTATTGGTTACGCTACATAGATCGTGCCGAACAGCTTCGCACAATTCGCGATTTAGTGCCTCACTCTTTGCCCTACGGAATTTTTGCCCCCGCCGAGCTATACGATATTGATAGTCTTCAGGCAAACAGAACAGACCTCGATTATTTCAAACGCACAGCAAAATCAAAAAATACTAAGATTAAAATTCCTCGTGTTGAAGATCCCAAAAACATTCTTCAGGTTCACGTTGGTACGGCTTCGGCGGAAGGAACGATTGAAGGTTTAAATCGTATTTATCAAAACTTGGCAGCCAAAATTGAACAGGGAGAGGCTTTAACTCCTGTCGAACAAAGCTATCTTGGCTATGAGGCGATCGAACTGTTACCCACCGAACCAACAATTGAATACCGCGATGAATATAGCTTTGAGAGCGAATTCTTTGCCTTTATGAGCGAAGAAGAAAATATCGTCGAGATTGAGTTGTTTAAGCCCAATACTCAAGATTGGGGCTATGACGTGCCAATTCTGGGGTCGAGTACTACCAACCCCGCTTTACTAGGTTCATTACGCCCAGATGAAGTAGTAGATTTTATCGCCACTCTTCACAACTTTCCGACTCAGCCAATTCAGCTAATTTACGACCTGGTTTATGGACATGCAGATAACCAAAGTGAACTATTAATTTCACGCGAATTTCTGAAAGGACCAAATATGTATGGTCAGGATCTCAATCATCAGCTACCGATGGTGCGAGCGATCTTGTTAGAAATGCAGCGTCGCAAAATCAATACGGGGGCAGACGGAATCCGTATTGATGGTGGTCAGGACTTTCGCTTCTTCAATCCCCTTTCAGGCAGGGTAGAGCAGGATGATGCTTATCTACTAGAAATGAGCAATATTGTTCAGGAAATAGAGGGTCATAAGCGACTGCTATTTACCGTATTTGAAGATGGTCGTCCTTGGCCCGAAGAAGGCTGGGAAGAAAAATCGACCTATCGCGAATTAATCGAACTTCAGCCCGAATCTTATCAGTGGGGTCCTTTGATTTTTGCTCATAATACCCCCAGTCTCAAAGGATTTTGGCAGAAAAAATGGCAAAGAGTCATGGAAGTTATGACTATTGGCGACCACTGGATTACAGGCTGTGGCAACCATGATACGGTTAGAAGAGGGAATCAGATCGATTCGGCTCAGGCGATCAACTGGCACTTGGGTAAAACTCTGCCAGAAGTGTTGCACAACGCCTATGACAATCCTGCTGTGACTCTTTGGGTAAACTGTTTTAGTCCTGGTTTACCAATGGACTTTATTAACTCCACCATGCACGCCCCCTGGCTGTTTTTTCGCAACACCGACGAGCAGTATGGGGTAAAAGTAGTGTCTGAGGAAGTTGGATTTTTGGACTGGCAAATCAACCCCAATTTATATCGCCAAAATCATTGTTTTCCACGGCTAAAAACTTTAGGATTCAAGCAGTTAAAGCAACTAAAACAGTTTGGTGCAGCTTTGCATCATGCCATGATTCAGCAGAAATATAACCTTGCCGAAGTAGTAGAAGTGCTGCGTGCCTGCACTAGTGCTGAGACTCACTGCATTGAAGATTTATCTCTCCAAAGCGAATTAACCAGAGGCGGCATGTTGCGTTTTCTCAAAAAGCTCGATGAAGATCGTCTAAAGCGTTTTGCGTTGATGTTTATGGAGGATTGCTATCAAGTTTGCAACGTCGATTACTACCAGTCAAGGGTTGATAGTGCCAGAGCAGCATTCAATTTAAGTACTAGAGAATTCCGTCATCAATATTCTTGGTTGACCCGCAACCTGCAAGAGAACGATACTTTCGATCGCCAAGACAAAGAAGATCGCACGATTATTTATGGTTTACGTCATAATTTAAAATCAGAGCCTAATATCGCGATCGTTGCTAATTTTGAGGGCGATGATACTCAGGTTGATGTCTCAGAAATTTTAGGTATCGATCTGAGTGAATGGAAAGTAGAAATTGCCACTCCAGGTTTAGAAACACCCGATCTAACTAAGTTAAATCTTGATAACGGCGCAGGTGTTTTATTGACCCATGTTTAAAATAGCAGTAGCTTGTCTAGAGCGATGCCTTCGGCTAGCTTCGCAATCGCTAATTCAGGAAAAGCGTGAGTTGTAATTGTTCCAAAAGCTACATGCCGAACCTGAGAATAGGAATTATTAATTGGCTTAGCGTGAACGATTATCTGCTTATTAACTAAATCTATAATCCAATATTCAGGAATGCCGTTACAGGCATAGGTAATAGATTTCTTTTCTAAATCCGATTTTAAAGTTCGGTTCGAGATTTCAACCAGCCAGTAAATATCTTGGGGACAGGGATGGCGAGTAAAGTAATTAGTATGAGGAGTGGCAACTATAGCGATATCGGGTTCGGGTTCTGAATTATAGAGGGTGATGGGATGAGCTTCTCGAACAACTGCTTTTCCTTTCAAAAGTACATGCGGACAAGTCCTTTGTTTTAGATACTCGACAACAGAATAATTAGTAGACGAATGCATTGGTCCCTCGAGACTCATTTCGACAATTTATCCTTCTCATCATTCTACTCGACGGTCTGCTAATACACCCGATTCAATTAGTTCGTGCCAATCGGCGATCGACCATTTAAAGACAGAAACCATAATTTAGCTGGAAATAAATCTAGTTCGATGTATTTATATTCATATTCTATAGTTTTGCTAGTAGAGAGCAATATCCCGATACTATCGTTATAGGCAATCACTTCAATATGATAGGTAATGAGTAGTAACTGGGAACGATCGCGAATTGAGAACAAGATCGGCATCAACTTTAAATACGACCAAACTCTCCGCCTCGCACTGATTCATCCCTCCTATGCGAAACTGATTCACGAACCAGAAATTAACAATCAGCGTCTGGGATTTTTGGGAGAGACAATCCTCAATTTAGTTCTGGCTGACTACATTTACCACAACTTTTCGCATTTTCAGGTAGGCAAACAAAAGGCATTGGTTAGTAAACTTACCGAACCAGAGAGACTGACTAATTTTTGGTACGATTTGCAGCTTGGCGAATTTTATCCCTTTTTAGACCTTAAAGAAGAGCGCCATCGTCTAAGGGTCAAGCGTAGTAATCCCTTCGAGAAAGGATGCAAAGCTCTGATCGGCGCAATTTTTATCGATCGCGGTTTTTCTCAAACTCGAAACTGGCTACAAAAACGTCTGATCGTGCCACTGCTTAAGAAGTATCTCAAGCCCGAACTAGAACACTCCCCCTCAGACAAACACGTTCAGTTTCTGGGAGATAATTTGCTCCAGGCGGTTGCCGTTGACTATCTATATCGGCAAATTCACTTGGTTAGCCCGACTACTCTTAAGTCCCTAGCTAGAAAAGTTACTTCCAAAGAAAACCAAAGTAAATATCTACAATTGTCCGAGGCTACCTGGACAGAAATGTTTGCCCAACAGAAACAGCCAAAGTCTTATAAAGTTTTACTGGCAGAAATATACCTCAAACTAAACGAGTCTAACAGTAAGTCTAGCTTCCGTCTGACTAGTGCTTATTTCGCCCAAGTTCTCGATGATGATGAAGTTATGGCAGAAGCGATCGCTCTATTGCTCAAGGATGACAAGCCTCAGAAGTGGATTATCCACAAGGTAATGGACTACCCCAGCAATAAATATAACGAAGGCAGAGAGAAGTATTACGAACTAACTGGACAATCTAAAGATGATGAATAGACGTAATATGTTATGTCTTTACCTACTACCTATTACCCAACTGTCTATAGTCACCGCAGCCAATTGCCTGTTCCGTATTTGCTGAAGAAGGGTTCACCGTACACTTAAGACGATAGTCTCCTGTAAAAAAGCGACACTTAGTGCAGGGAATTTGATGCATTCTTTTTGCTTGAGCGATCGCATCGAGAATAAAGCTAACTACGCTCCAGCTACAAAGACCTAGAATTGAAAAAGCTCCAACTACACGAAGTTGAAGCAATAGTGGTTGGAGAAGACTAGCAGAATTGACGGCAAGTTGGGACACGACTAATTACCAAAGAAAAACTAAAGTCATAAGGATTTATTATGACATATATTAGTTTCTCAAATCTTGTCTAGCGACTAATATTAATAGTTAAATACGAGTCTTAATGATTTGAAATATTTGCATAATCTGCTGCTTATTGAACGTTTTCAAGAGAGCGATCGCAGCACCTTGAGGATCGGTAGGAATAGTCATTGTTCCCGCACCAACTTGACTACCAACTGTTTCCCCAGCAGTTGCTGCCAATTGTTGAAGATTTTTGCTCGGAACTAATTTTTGTGCTTGACCTGCATTTAGATAGTCACCAGCCTGCTTGATCTCCTTAATTACTACCTGAGCGATCGTACCGTAAGGATATTTTTTATTCGTAATCGCTTTTTGAGTGGTAGTTATAAGCTTTTGCCAGTTGGCTTCATTAGGAGCAATTTGCCCTAAAGTCTTACAGCATAAGTGTAGCTTTTGACGACTTTCTGGACTATCAGGCTGCTTGAATACCTGCAACATTTGCTTGAGTATTTTGGTAACTTGCTGACCAACGTTTGCCTGTTCGGCAGCACTGCCAGTAAGAAGCTGCTGAAGATATCTATCGAGAACCTCAAAGTTCGATTCTGCCTGCTGGAGAATTTCTATCGCATCTGCGTCTTTAAAATCGGCTGAATTTTCTAATCGTTCGATTAAATCTTGAAGGTGATCGTAGCCGTTAAGAAACAGGGTTTCTAACTTTTGATCGACATCGACGGGATTATCTTTCAAAATCTTGAAAGAATCTTCTAGGCGATGGGCAGTCTTTTGAATACTGGTGTAGCCTAACATTGCTGCACCACCTTTGACGGAGTGAGCAGCCCGAAACATCTCGTTGACAGTCTCAGTATCCTTGACAGATACAGCTAGCTGGAGAATACCTTGCTCTAATGTTTGCAGGTGTTCTTTTGCTTCTTCTATAAAATATCCGAGAATTCTCTGTTGATTAGCTGTATCCAAAGCCTATATCCCCCTTGTCTTTAAACGCCGTAAAAGTGTATATATAAAGCAACATATAATGACAAGTTTATCCCAGAGTACATAAATTGGGTAGTTGATTTTCAATATTCACTAAATGGACATTAGGATTCAACCAGAAAGCAGTCAGCCCAGCATTCTTCGCTCCTTGATAATCATCATCTAGATTATCTCCAATATGCCATGCCTCTTGCGGTGCAAAGTTATATTTATTCAAAGCAATCTGAAAAATATTAGTCGCTGGTTTGGCAAATCCTGCTAGAGAAGAAATAGTAATACTGCTAAAAAAATGGTCTAGATCTAGATGCTTCAACACTCCTATTAAGCGACTATCAAAATTAGAAATAACTCCCAATTCAATCCCGCGATCGCGCCAGCTAGTTAGACTTTCAACCGTACCAGGAAGTATATACCAAGGTTCTTTTGTGCCGAAGTAAAAATATATTTCGCTAAAAAAGGCATCAAAGTCAGTAAATTTGTCTAATGACTCAAGCTGTTCAAAAGTAGCTGAGACAACTTGCTTCCACCAGTCGAATTCTTGTTGCTTGACGATCGCTAATTTATTAGCTGGAAATGCGAGGACTGGAGCAGATTTAAAGCCGTTAATAAAAGCTTTTTCCAAAGGATCTATAGCTACATCCACGCCGTATTTGCGGGCAAACTGCTGATATATTTCGCCGACGCTTTGCTTGAGATCGAATAAAGTCCCCATCGCATCGAGAAAAATGACTTTGGGTAGTTTGTCTGGGGGAAGTTGGTTTAGGATAGGAGGCATTTGGGAGAAGAGGTAAAGAGTATGTAGAGGCATACCATGGTACGCCCGTACGAATGTGAAAGATGTGCTTGGACTGTACAGAAATAGCTTATTTATTCTAAATTTGCTTGGACTTCTTGTTGAGCTATTTGAGTAAGGCGATCGACTGTTTGCTCTTTCTCTGTTTGATAGGCTTGCCAGTAATCTCTAAGGTTAATTGGCGTGCCAACTATGGTTATAATCTGTCTTCTGCCTTTGGGTTTAGCCCGATCGATCTGAAATACTTCTCTTTCCAGGCGATCTATCGTCGCAAAATATCTTTTGGGAGTTGGATTTTCGGCAACATAGCCGTCATAAATTGCATCGAAGTTAAGTAAACGTACGGTAGTTAGATAAAGGTGTTCTCGGTCAATTGCCAATGCCTTCTTATCATCAAGATTGCGTAAGATCGACTGAACCTTATAGACACGCTCACGATCGCGCAACCGATCTCTAGCTGTTAGATCTAATTTTTCTTCACAGTAGTTCAGCATCCTGGTTCTAAGATTCTGCAAACGCTGATTCCAATCATTAGCATTGTCGGGGATAACGTGATATTCCGCTTCTAGGTTAGTTAAAACCCGATCGGCGATCGCTCTTAAGCGAGCATAATTATCTCTTTGCGGAGCGATCGACAAGGCATCTTCTAATCCTGTTAGAGCTTTACTTACATCCGCTTTGGTCGCGTTGGGGTAGCAATATTTCAAACTGATAGGTACTAAATATAAATTGGGTGTAGCATCTTCTTGTTTGGCTATTCTTGACAAGGCTTTGAATGAGAGTTCTACCGCTCCCGTCCGAAAAGGGATTACGGTGTCATTCTGATACGAACAGCCTCCTTCAGGAAAAATTACTAGCTTGCATTTTGGCTGTTGGAGTATTCTAAGCGTTTGTACGACGCTAGGGCGATCGCCTACTCCTCGACGAATAGAATAAGCGCCAACTTTCTGCATTAACTTCCCAATCGTTCCCCGAAACGCTTCGATCGCCACCACATAGTGAAAAATTTGCCCCAGGCGCGCCGATAATTGAAACACGACGAGGGCATCATCGAGGTTGGAATGGTTGGGTAGATAGACAACTCGACTGTTAGAGATCGCCCTTACTTTGGCTAGATCCGACTCGTTAATAACCAGCCTAAATTTAAAAGCGAAGTAGGCTACCAAATAAAAAAAGCTTTGGAACGAGCGAACCATCCAGGGACTTTGCTCTGGGGGAATAAACTTAACCTCGGACATCAGGATATTTAAGAAGACAACAGTTCAACCAAAGGTTGAGTAATCCAATTAAAACCTACAGTTAGCTGATGCTTCAAGGTTGGCAAACGGTAAAGATAGATCAAACGTCTAGCAACATAGGCTGCTGGACCATCTAGTTTTAGACCTAGACCATTGATAGTCGCGTTGTCAGTTCCCAAGGTCATCATTTCTCCAAGAGGCTGATAGCGGAAGGATAACAGAGGTCTGTCCGTTGCCATAGCCCAAATATTCCAGGCGCAGTAATCAGACTGTTGGAATGCTACCTGTGCCGTAGCGGGTAAGAAATTGCCGTCGCCGTCATAGCTATTGGCAGCATCTCCCAAAGCCAAGATATCGTCTCTACCTTTGACCAGTAAAGTCGGCTCAATTTCTAACAACCCTTCTTCATTTTGTTCGAGAGACAATTTTTGGATTAACTCAGAAACTCGATTCCCCACTGTCCATAAGACCAAATCTACAGGAATAGTATCAGTCTGCCCTTTATAAATTAAAGAAATACTGTCCGCTTCGACTTTTTCGACTTCTGTTTCCAAGTCTTGCCAAATTTGATATTTTTCTAAGGCTTCGATCGCCGTCTTGCGATTAAAGTCGGTGCTGTCGTTGAGAATCTTCTCACCGCGATCGATAATGCGAATTCTGCCTTTTTCTCCCAGGCGATCGGCTAACTTACAGGATAGTTCAACCCCGCTATAGCCACCGCCAACCACAGCCACGCGAATTTTATCGGCATTAGCTTCTTCCAACAGTCTCAACTCTTCCTGGAGACGGTAAGCATCGTTAAGAGAGCGAAATGGTAATGCATTTTCCTTTGCCCCAGGTACGAGATCGACTGGAGTTTTACCACCCGTAGACAAGACTAGCTTGTCGTATTTAATCTGCGTCTCATCCTCAAGAGTTACCTGCTTGCCTTCAATATCGATGTATGTCACTTCACCTTGCTGAAACACAACTCCTGTATTCGCTAGTAGTTCGGCAAAAGGAGGAGCAATTTCCCAGCTCTGCATCTCTTCGGTAATCAACTCATATAGTAGAGGGGAAAACAAAAAGCGATCGCTCTTATCGATCAGAGTTATTTCTGGCTTATCTTCACTCGTCCAGGGAAATTCACTCAGACGCAGGGCGGTATAAAGACCCCCAAAACCACCACCGACAATACAAATCTTGGTTGCACTCATAACAATCTCTATCTCTAGCCAACAGCTAATGCTCAATATCTATTGATTCTAGCTATTTCACTCAATTTGTGGATCTTGAGGTGTTAAGCTTGGATGTTTTAAGGCGATCGCTTTGATTCCTGATTCTGTAATTCTATAAAAAGCTCTCTTTGTTTCATTCGTTACGGATACTACCATCGATCCAAATAGTATTCCTATAGACATTCTCTTTAATAGAAGCATGTTCAATATCAGCCCCAATCAAACTGGCATTAGTCAAATTACTTCTGATAACTTCAGCAGATACCAAATCAGCACCGTTTAAAATAACACTAGTCAGATTCGCGTTCCGTAGAGTAGCCATAGTAAGTCCAGCATTAGTCAAATTAGCACCGCTAAGGTTAGCTCGATCCAGACAAACTTCATACAGCAGAGTTCCACTAAGATTAGCCCCACTCAAATTAATCCCTTCTATATAGGACTCGGAGAGATCCAGTCCGCTGAAGTTAACCCCACTTAAATTATCCCCAATAGGATCGCTGAGGTACAGCTCATAACCAGTGAAATCTCTGACTCCAGTAGCGTAGAGTCTGAATATTTCTTCATTTCCAAGCAGTGGTTTATCTGTCATGCTTTCCTCCTAAACTATCTAAGTATTCAAGCGATTAGATATCTATGAAATACTAGTGAAGAAGAGAATAAATAAAATTGGCTATCAAAGATAAAGCGATCGCTACTACTCCGCTACCGATAACTTTTAGCCAGCCGAGTAAAGATTCTATGCTAGTCAAACGTTGGTCTAAATTGTCCAGTTTTTCTGAGTTCTGCTGAACATGCTGGTCTAAATCATCCAGTTTTCCTGAGTTCTGCTGAACACGTTGGTCTAAATCATCCAGTTTTTCTGAGTTCTGTTTAACAGTTACTTCTATAACCGCTATTTTCTCAACATTTTTAACTAGTTGATTGAGGATCGCCCCTTCGTACTGGGACCTAGTTTCAGGATTAGTCATCTTGTTATAATGGACATGAATAAAATATTTTAGCTAGGCATTCCGATCTACATTTGGGATGCCTATTTTATTATTTTACTATTCTAGATTTATCCTTAGATGTATCTACATATGCCAACTAGGAAACAAATACAAACGACCAGGTGGAATAGATAAATATCCCTACAGCCAAAGCTGCCAAAAGCGCCTCAATAATGTTGCCGATCAAGGAAGCAATCACTATACCCGCACTGGCTTTTAATGCCTGCTGCATTCGTGCCTGCCCATCGAGATTGCTACGATAGGCATATTCGCCCACAAAAGCGCCAATAATTGCCCCAAACAAAATCCCGATCAAAGGACCACCAAAGGGTAGGGCTGGCAGTAAGCCGATAAAGCCTAATACCATGCCTGCGATCGCGCCGTACTGACTCCATTTACTCGCGCCCGACTGTTTCGCTCCAAAATAGAGAGCAATATATTCGACCAACGCACTCAGAATTAAGACTGTAAAGATTAGAATCATCGGCCAGCCAATGCCCGCAAAACCCGTATAAATACTCCAGCCTAAAATAGCGACTAATATAATGCTGCTGCCAGGTAAACCAGGAATTATCGCCCCAACTACGCCAATCGCCATTACACCTAGAACAATCCAATAAATAGTAGTTATATCCATAGTTATTAATTATTAGTTTTCGATCGAGCTATAAACGCGGGTAACCAGACGCTGAAAACGATCCTGTCGCTGCTGAAGCTGCGCGGGGATGCCATTAGGAAATGCTTCGTTAATAATGTCAGTTAACTGTTGAATACGGTTGCCAGGATCGGGGTGAGTACTCATGAATTCTGGCTGTCCTCCCGCATTGCCTCTAGCAGAAGCGAGTATCTTCATTAATTCGACAATGCCGATGGGGTTGTATCCCGCTTCGGTCATAAACTGAAAGCCTAGACGATCGCTTTCTAACTCATCATCCCGACCGTATTTGAGGTTGACCATCTGATTGACTGCCTGAGCGAGAATTGCTGCCTGTCTACCGCTACCAGGGCGATCGCTAGCTGCAATACCAACGGCGTTAACCAAAGCACTGCCTAACTGCTGCTTGGCTAAATGTTCTGCCCCGTGACGACCAATTACATGACCTACTTCATGACCTAATACCCCTGCTAGCTGGGCTTCGGTATTAAGACGACTGAGTAAAGCTGCGGTAATGAATACCTGTCCACCTGGTAGGGCGAAAGCATTAACGGTTTGAGGATCGCGTAAAAGATGAAATTCGAAAGGATAGTCAGAGTTTTTGGCTGCCGAACTTTGGATAACTCGATTGCCTACCTCATCTACATAATCTTGCAGAGTGCGATCGGGATACAGGTTGCCATGCTGCGCTGCCATTTTAGGAGCAGACTGACGACCAATCACAATTTCTTGCTGGGGAGAAAGCTGCACCCTCTGCTTTTCACCCGTAATGGGGTTTTCACTGACATTTGTGAAATAGTTAAACATTCCAAAGACAGCGAAGATTGCGCCTATGACTAAGCGAATTAATAATCGACTCACTTGTTGAATTCTTACTCTAATTAAATTGTTGGCAGAATATTAGCATGAGTCTTAACGCTAGTAATGTTTCTTTGAGATTACTTAAGTTCTACAAAATAATTCTTCATACTGTATCAATTGTTATCTTTTAACAACATTATCTGACAATAACCAATTAATTTACTCAAACGCTCTTCAATATTTTTGAGTCTTTTCTGTTGAGTTGAGTTTTGACGTGCCGAGGCTAGAAACAAAATATCTGTCGATAATAGTTTGAACTCTCTCTGAATTTCTCTCTGGACTGACTGCCAGCGAGAAGCGATCTCTGGCTCTAAATTGCGATCGTTAAGTGTGATAATCTGCCTTTTAAACCAGTTAGATAAATCTCGAAACTCTCGCTCTAACTGCTCTCGATCTAATTCCCGTTTCGCCCCGACAACAACCGCCATGAATTTGGTTAACAAAGTTAAGAAATCCTGATATGCTCGATCGTGTGATGCAGATAACATTGTTGGGTTAAAATGAGGTATGGTTCAGAATAAGATTTTATTAATACAGCTTGACTTTTGTGTCGATCTCACTATTTGAAAACCAATTGTCAAAAGTGAGTTTTTATTCTGCAAAAGTTAAAACATTTAATTGTATTAATACTGAGGTTAAATTACAGAATTAAATCATAATTTAACTATAAATATTTAACTTCAGACCGAGTTGTTCAACTAAAGTTAAAGCATACCCGAATTTACGAGTATAGATAGCTCAAATTCAGATTTCCTATTCGGCTCTGACCTTCCCCAATTACTAAATATTATTTATATCTATGACAGCTATTTCCATCATAGAAAACCGTAGTAACGAAATTAAGCTTCCCCAATGGCTACAGGAATGTCTGATCGATCGCGAATCGTCAGAGTCAGAGTCTGACAATTTATTGATTTGCCGAGCCTTTAATTATGCTTATCAGCTTCATGAAGGGCAAACTCGCAAGTCAGGAGAACCTTACATAGCTCATCCCATTGCCGTTGCTACCCTGCTGCGTAGTTTGGGGGGAGATAGCGTTACTATTGCTGCGGGTTTTCTTCACGATGTTGTAGAAGATACGGAAGTTACTCCCGAAGAAATCGAGGAGCTGTTTGGGGTACAGGTTCGCCTTTTGGTTGAAGGGGTAACTAAGTTATCTAAGTTCAACTTCTCCAGCACCACCGAGCGCCAGGCAGAAAACTTCCGTCGCATGTTTTTGGCGATGGCGACAGATATTCGTGTAATTGTGGTCAAGCTGGCAGATCGGCTACACAATATGCGAACGCTAGATCATCTCAAGCCAGAAAAGCAAATACGTATTAGCCAAGAAACAAGAGAAATTTTTGCTCCCTTGGCAAATAGATTGGGTATTGGTCGTTTTAAGTGGGAACTTGAAGATCTTTGCTTTAAATATCTAGAGCCAGAAGATTATGAGAAAATTAAGGCTTTGATTGCCGAAAGAAGGGCAGATCGCGAGGCTCGGATCGCTCAGGTTACGGAAACTTTGCGATCGCGCATGAGTCTACAAAAGATTAATGTAGTCGAGCTTAAAGGCAGACCAAAGCATCTTTACGGCATTTACCAAAAGATGCAGCGTCAGCAAAAAGAGTTTAGTCAAATCTACGATATTGCTGCTTTTAGAATTATTGTTGGTACTAACGAAGAATGCTATCGCGCCTTGGCGGTAGTTCATGATGCCTTTACGCCCATTCCTGGTCGCTTCAAGGACTATATTGGTCTGCCCAAACCGAACCGCTATCAGTCTTTGCATACTACGGTAGTAGGTTCAAACGGTCGTCCAATCGAGATCCAAATTCGCACCAAAGAAATGCATCAGGTAGCCGAATACGGAATCGCTGCTCACTGGAAATATAAAGAAACGGGTTCGAGTAACGTCAGCGTTTCTTCTGACGATGATAAGTTCACTTGGCTGCGACAGCTTCTGGAGTGGCAAAAAGATCTAAATGACGCTCAAGAATACATGGAGAGCGTCAAAGATAACCTGTTTGAAGATGATGTTTACGTCTTTACTCCTAGCGGTGATGTAATTGCTCTCTCTCATGGGGCAACTCCAGTAGATTTTGCCTATCGGATTCATAGCGAAATTGGCAATCATATGAAGGGTGCGCGGGTTAATGGTCGTTGGTCGGTACTGTCCAAACCCTTAGAGAATGGTGATATTGTCGAGATTGTGACGCAAAAGAACAGCCATCCTAGTTTAGACTGGCTCAACTTTGTCGTCTCTCCTACCGCACGCAATCGAATTCGCCAGTGGTATAAACTATCCCACCGCGACGAAAATATAGCCCGTGGCAAAGAACTGCTGGAAAAAGAAGTGGGCAAAAGTGGATTTGATTCCCTGCTAAAATCTGAACCAATGCAGATGGTCACTCAACGCTGTAACTATCATTCTGTTGATGATTTGTTAGCAGCTTTAGGCTATGGCGAAGTTACGCAAAACCATGTAGTCAATCGTCTGCGAGACGTAGTTAAAGAGCAGCAGCCAGTTGAAATTGAGCTGGAGAGGGAAGAAGAAGTTGAAATTCCCGCTCACCTTAACAATAATGAGCAGCGTAGCGGAGGTAAGTCGCCGATTATTGGGGTTGAGGGAATGCTGCATCATATAGCAGGCTGCTGTAAGCCTTTGCCTGGGGAATCAATCATCGGTGCTGTAACCCTAAGCTCTAGAGGAATTTCGATCCACACTCAAGGGTGTGAAAATGTGGACAGGATTCCAGGAGAGAGAATTATTCCCGTAAGCTGGAACGATGAATCAGAAGACGGTTCGCCTTTTACCTATCCTGTAGATATTCAAATTGAAGCAATGGATCGCGTGGGTGTATTTAAGGATATCCTGGCGCGATTGAGCGATCGCGGGATCAACGTTCGTAATGCGGGGGTCAAAACTGGTCGTAATAGACCTGCTCTAATTTCCTTGAGTTTGGACATCCGCGATCGCCAGCAGCTAGAATACGTTTTCCAGCGTATCAGAAGCATGAGCGATATTCTAAACATTCGTCGCGTTATGAACTCCACCGACTATTAGATCTTTATGTACTTGTCGGGGCATAGCACTGTCTTGCCCTTTCAGATTACGAAGAACTCGAATGTTACTCAGTAAATAGCTCTGCCATAATTTGTTCTAGGGCTTTCAATCCTGTTAACGAACCTTTAATTAATCTAATCGCCGCTAGGGGTTGTTTTAGCATAGCGATCGCCATGGGTAAGGTTTTAAGATTTCCTCGGTCGTCTATCGCCGAGTTTAAGTCGGGAATATTGCCATCAGCATCATCGCTAACGACTCGCAGCATGGCTACAGACATTTTTCGCTGCTGTAGCTTACTTATGTAGCCATAGCCTTCCATTTCTACAATCATAGCGTTGTACTCTTGAGCCAAAGCTAATTTTTCCTGAGTCTGAGTAATTATGCGATCGCTCGTCACGCCAGCTACAGTTTTGAGCGACAGTTTTTGTTGAATAGTCGCGGTCAAATTGCTGTTTAAATGTAGCAAACTACGATTGAGATTTTTACAGCTTTCAACTAATACCGAGTCGCCAACAGAATGAACATCCGTAAGACTACCGCACAAACCGACAATCAAAATACCTGTCGAGCTGCGGAACTCTTCTGCATAATCTGCTAAAAAGCGATCGACAAATTTAGTGCCGATTGGAACAGCAATAATTTCAAGATCGTTGAGACAATCTACTCCAGCTTTTTGTAAACCCCGACAAACCGCCTGGTATTCTGCTCCTTGAGGCACAACAATAGTGTTAATAGATAGCATTTACAGCGTTTACTACTTTATTTAAATTGATTATGTCTTCAAACGAACCAAAACTAGATAGAAAAGCTGATTCCTGGCGCAGTTTTCGAGAAAATAGTATTACCGTAGTCGTCGCCCTAGTCTTAGCTTTGTTTATTCGCGTTTTTATTGCCGAACCTCGCTATATACCTTCCGAGTCCATGTCTCCTACTCTAGAAACTGGCGATCGCCTAGTAATTGATAAAGTCGGCTATAAACTTCATCCGTTAGAAAAGGGAGATATTATTGTTTTTCAGCCTCCAGAAATGCTGAGAATCATTGGTAATTTTGATAAGAGTCAGGCATTTATCAAAAGAGCGATCGCTGAGGCAGGGGAAACAGTGGCGGTTAAAGATGGCGTGGTCTATGTTAACGATCGACCTTTAACCGAAGACTATATTGCAGCTCCCCCAGAATACGAACTAATCCCTGTAACCGTTCCAGAAGGACAGCTATTTGTGATGGGAGACAACCGCAACAACAGTAACGATTCTCATATCTGGGGTTTCTTACCCAAAGAAAACATAATTGGTCACGCCGTATTTCGCTTTTGGCCACCAGAGAAAATAGGATCGGTGTAATGGTGACTGGTTAATTGAAAGATCGGTGGGCAAATCGTTAAATAGATATCGATATCTGCTCGCCTACCCGAATGAATTGACGATTAACTAATATCACTGACCGCCAAACTGTCTAGCATAAACAATATCTTCTTTGCCCGACTCTAGTTTAATGTCCGAACGAGGATATGCCACACATAGCAAGGCATAGCCTTCTGCCTGTAGTTCAGTAGATACGCCCATACCATCACCTTGTTCGACTTCTCCTTCTAAGATTTGAGCAGCGCAGGTAGTACAAACCCCAGCGCTACAGGAGAATGGAAGATCGATACCAGCTTTAGTCGCTGCTTCCAAGATATTGTCAGATTCCGCAACTTGAATAGTTTTAGTTTTGCCCTGATGGTTGATTTCAACGTTGTAGGTATTAGACATAGCAGATGCAATTGAATTTATAAATTTAACTAGGTTTATTATTTTCTCACAATCCGAATCTTCCTTGGCTAGCTGCGCTATTCATCTTCTATTTGGCTTAATATGAGTCAAAATTGAAATCCTATCTCACCGAGAAATTAAATTTTCTGGTGTATGCTTTTCGTTAGGTCATGTATCATTTAAGTCGTTTAAGACATTTGACGATCAAAATCGTTGTGATTATCGGTCAGCGTGAGGAGTAGGAAATCTAAATGAAATTACAAGATAGGGCGTTAGAAACCCTCAAGCAAACTAGTCGAACATTTTATATTCCCATTGCTCGCTTACCAGAAAAGCTTCAGGATGCTGTAGCATCAGCCTATCTTTGTATGCGTGCTATTGATGAAATAGAAGACACTCCTGACCTTGATAATCAGACAAAAGCCAAGCTTTTGCGCTCTATCAGCTTAAGACTTCAGGAAATTACCAATCGCGATTCATACGCCCGTATTGGTATAGATCTAACAGAATATAAATCAGTCTTGCCAGATGTAAGTCTACGTATTGGCGAATGGGCGAGTCTTGCCCCTGAAAGTATTGCTCCGAGGATATGTGACGCTACCGCAGCTATGGCAGATCGGATGGCATATTGGGCAGAACAAAATTGGAATATTGAAACCGAGGCAGACTTGGATCGCTATACCTTTAGCGTTGCAGGAGCAGTAGGTTTGTTGTTATCAGACCTCTGGAGTTGGTACGACGGTACAATAACGAATCGAACTCAGGCGATCGCTTTTGGACGAGGTTTACAGGCAGTTAATATTGTTCGCAACCAGGGAGAAGATCTTCACAGAGGGGTCAGCTTTATTCCCGATGGCTGGACAGAGCGAGACGTTCAAGACTATGCCCGCAAGCAGCTCAAACAGGCTAATTTGTATATCGAGTCTTTGCCAAGAAATAGTCCTGCTTTAAGTTTCTGTCAGATACCCTATGTTTTAGCAAAAGGTACATTAGATGCGATTGCGATCGGTAAGCCAAAGCTAACTCGCCATGATGTGATTAGCCTAGTTGAGAAGATAACTAAGATTAAATCTGCTTGAGCGGAGATCTCTATAATTTTCAGAAGAAACTGCGGTTGCATTTTGCCGATCTGTTTAGCGATCGCAGCAGGAGTAGAAGACTTAAGAAATACCTATCTGCATCTTTCCTATTTGTATTCTATATAAATGAGAACGAGATTTATCTTTTTTAAGAGGATTTGTTGTTAATCTTTCGGGTTTGGTTTGAAATCACAGGCATCAAAACAAAATCTAGTTAATTTGTTTTGTAATGTAGCTCATACCTTTAAACTGATGAATTTCGATCGCAATTTAACATCTCAAACTTCTCTAACCAAAAACAACGCCAGCAAAGACAGAGGATTAGTTAGCAAAGTTCAGAAGTTGCCGATAGTAAAAAGAGTTTATCTATACATATTACTCATGGCAGCTATTGGTACGGTCATGGGGGAGACTAAGTATCGCTTGGAATCAAAAAACTGCATGGCAAACGATCTCGTCTTGATGCAGTCGCTTCTGGGGGAAACCCCCAAGACCGCGCTGCATCGCTGCTGGACAGTCGAACCCGCTCAACGAAGAATTAGAGAATTAAGCATAGGTGCAGTTGTAGGGGTGATTACAGCGACTTTAATCGGTATTCCCGCCTTACTAGAAGAGGACTAGCGGTGGGTAGTGGGTAGTGGGTAGTGGGTAGTAGATAAATATAATTTATTTGAGGTTAAATAAATGGTGTCTTTACTTCAGCGTTTATCTGTTACTGTTAATATCATTTTTGTTTGAGTAGCAAGTAGAAAGCTCATTTAGCTTAAAATGCCGTTAAAAAGCAGAGAATAAACACTTCACTCCATTCAACTACTGCCCCATAGGTATCTCCCGTGTGTCCTCCTATCTGAGAGTTAAACCAATAGCCTGTTAAAAGCGCGATCGCTATATTGCCCAAGACAATAGCGCTAATTTGCCACCAGGATAAATAGCTAACCGTAAACCAAAAAGCACTTAGAGCAATTAATACGAGCAAACCCAATAAAATATCTTGGGGAAAGCGAAGATTCTCCTTATGAAACGAACCTTTTCCTGTTTCTCTTAAATAGGGATAAAAAGCGATCGCCCATACCTGACCCCACCTCCCCCAGCCTGTCGCCGAAAGCAAGACTAGCCATAGAGGAAGAGACATTTCACTCAAGGTCACAGTTTTAAGCAGCAAAACAATTATGCCTGCGATCGCGCCAAATGCTCCAGTAGCGCTATCTTTCATCACTTCCAAACGACGTTCTGGATCTGTTACGGATAAACCGTCTGCCGTGTCCATTACTCCATCTAAATGTAAACCCCCCGTAATGGCTACCCAGGCTGCAACAGTTAAAGCCCTGCTGGTCAGATTGGGAATGTCGATTAGTTCAAACAAGGTTACTAAAGCAAACAAAATACCGCCAATTACTAATCCCACTACTGGACACCATCGGGCAATCCTAGACCAGTTATTCGTCCACCGACTTGGCAAGGGGATGACCGTATAAAATATTACACTGCTAGAGAAAGAAGTAATTAGATTGGCAATTCGCGACAAAAAGTTATGAATAGGTATTTCTAACACAAAAAAATGCTCGATCTAAATTTGATTAAATATGTAGGGAATGTTGGGCTAATATTGTTTCATAAGCTACTTTATTTTTAAGGCATATTTCTTATAGCAAAGTATTTAGCTAGGTAATTTGAAAATTCAAATATACTTCTTATGAGCAAACATCACGGCATGGAATCGCTACCCGCCCCCTGTATTGTAGATGAAGGAATTATAGTCAATCACGATGATATTCGACGCTTATTAGCAGATTTATGTCATGTTCAATATGTTCATAAAATTGGCGATCGAGAAACAAGCCAAGGTCAAGGATATGTTCGAGAAATATTCAGTGACCACAATCAATCTACTTTAATTGCCAACGAGAAGATCTATATTAATCTTCAAAGTTTTGACTACCTCCGTCTCAGTACATCTACGGAAGGCAATACCTGTTTCGATCTAATTCAGGATAGTCGTCAGCTAAGTTTGATACCTATCTCTCGTACGACGAAATCTCAGGCGATCGCTAAAAATATCGACGCAGAAGCGATCGAAGCGATGGTAACAGAGGTTTTAAACGCTCGTTTTGATGTACAGATTGATTTTGATAGCGATTAATCAGTCAACAGTCAACAACCAATAATCAATAGCGCAAAGTCACCGTCACCCCAACGGATTGCTAAGTCTATGACTGGCTTCGCAAACGCGTCCGTAGGATATCCCCCTTCGATCCTCATGTTTGGGCAATGGCGAAAGCTTTTTTGCCCCATGTATATAGCCTCATGTAAGATTCGGAAGAAGTCAACAGTAGGGTGGGCATTGCTATCTACTCTAATAAAAGTCGATCTCTAAATCATGCCCACCATTAGCAATTAACAACCAGTAATCAGTAATCATATAGTGGGATTTTCATTTGAGTGTCAGGCAAACTGTAGTCATACTAAAGCGCGGGCGGGAGTTTTTCATACTCCTCACGGAATTGTAGAAACGCCACGATTTATGCCCGTTGGAACTTTAGCTACGGTCAAGGGTGTTATTCCTCAGCAGCTTGAGGCTGCGAAGTCCCAAATGATCTTGGCGAATACCTATCATCTGCATATTCAGCCAGGTGAAGATATTATTCGCGAGGCGGGAGGGCTACATAGCTTTATGGCGTGGGATAAGCCTATCCTTACCGATTCGGGGGGATTTCAGGTCTTTAGCCTCAGTGAAATGCGGAAGCTGACGGAAGAGGGAGTCGTATTCAAGTCTCCTCGCGACGGTAGCACGATTAATATGACTCCAGAGCGGTCGATCCAAATCCAAAATGCTTTGGGTGCAGATGTGATTATGGCATTTGATGAATGTCCGCCAGCCGATGCCACCAGAGAAGAAGTACAGGCAGCTACAGATCGCAGCTATCGCTGGTTAAAAAGGTGTATTATCGAGCATCAAAATACTGACAAGCAGGCTTTGTTTGGAATTGTTCAAGGGGGAATTCATTTAGACCTCAGACAAAAAGCAGTAGAGCAGTTAGCCGAACTAGATCTGCCTGGTTATGCCATCGGTGGAGTCAGCGTTGGCGAAGACCCTAAACTGATTAATGCTACGGTACGCCATACAGCACCTCTATTACCTGCAAACAAGCCTCGCTATTTAATGGGTGTGGGTACGTATAGAGAAATGGCTCAGGCGATCGCTTCGGGGATAGATTTATTTGACTGTGTAATTCCTACTCGCTTAGGTCGTCATGGTGCAGCGTTGATTCGCGGTCAACGTACGAATATTAAAAACGCTCCCTACAAACGAGACTACCGTCCTCTGGACGAAACCTGTTCTTGCTATGCCTGCCAGAACTTTAGTCGGGCGTATCTAAATCATATGTTGCGATCGCATGAAATGGTCGGTCAAATTATGATTTCTCTACACAACATCACGGAACTAATCCGCTTCACTCAAGAGATTCGCGAGGCAATCTTTAAAGGAACTTTTGCTGCCGACTTTGCTCACTGGCTTGAAGATGATTAGAAAATGAGGATTTACTTAAGAAGAAGCCGGAAAAAATACAGGCACTTTGTCCAATATATTTAGTTCAACCAACTCAATACGGCTATTTGCAATATTTTAAAAGCTAATAGCCACCGTGGGCAATTAATCATGTCGAACCGAAATAACGTTACCTAACGTCTAAATGCTCGACTATCTTTTGCAGCAGTTCGTCCGCATCAACGGTTTTGCGTAAAAAGTCAGAAGAACCCACCATTTTTGCTCTTAGGCGATCGATAATTCCCGAATTGCTGGTCAGGAAGACGATCGGTGTTTCCGCAAATTCAGGATAGCGACGCAATTGAGCGCAGACATCATAGCCATTAATTCGAGGCATTACAACATCTAAGAAAATTAGATCTGGTTGGCGATCGAGTAGAATATCGATTGCATCGACTGGATCGTTAATCGCCATAAACCGATAGCCCGCCATCCCGATAATCTGCTCCATCATATGAGAGATCATTAAACTATCATCAACACAGGCAATTAGAGGACTATCTCTGTTTTCATAGTTACTGTCATTGGAGTTGATTACTTCTAATAAATCTGGGACATCAACTAAACCGAAAATCCCTGATTGAATATAGGGCAAAAGCGAACAAACAACCTGTAGAGGAGAAGTTCTGAGCTGAACTGATAAATCTCTTAAAGTCCGATTTCCATTGAGTAGCTTACAAAGGCTTTGATAGGCGGAAATAGATGTTTTTTCCTGAAGTTGCTGGGGTTGCAAAATTATCGGCGCTTTATTCGGCAATCGATCGACCACCTGCGCTTCTTCCCAGCGCGACCAAACTTGCTCGATCTGCGCAATTAAATGCTCTGCTTCAATTGGCTCTTGAGTTGCTGACAGAATTTTATCCCGATCGAGGCGACAGATAACCTGTCTGGCTTGGGTCAGATCGAAGAAAATCTCGCTTAAAGAAAAAACGATCGCATTTCTTCCCTGCTGGGGAGTAATAACTTTCTGCTCGATCCAGTGAGATATCTGTTCGTATTCCCAGGTATTGTCGGTTAAATCTACTTTGCGTTCTGTCAGTTCTGCCTGCAGGCTTGAAAGCTGAAACGGAATCTGAGGTAGGTTGAGAATTAAATTTCTCTGCCAGCGACGAGTTGGATGTACCCCTCCAGTTCCATAGACAATATCACCCAAGTAAAGATAAATATGCCATTCGTTCTCTTGAATTGGATCGGTAAAGGTCAATTGCCCGCTAATCTTAGCTTCCTGCAGTGAACTAAACAGCCTAGTCTGCTTAGAAGCTGTAAATTCTCGAATGATTAAATTGTCAGAAGTGGTTCTGGCGCTCATTTGCTCACACCCCTTTGCTGGAGAAGATTGACGATTTTAATATTTGCTTGCGGAAATTGATATTGACTTATTAGATTGGGTTTGACCCAATGAATTTCTTCACACTCTATTGTTTGGGGTGTACCACTGACATATTCACAGTCATGGACGTAAAGAGTGACCTTAAATGTCTCGTAAGCGTGAGTAATTGTCGTCAGGCGATCGCCAACCTTAATCTGAATATCTAGCTCTTCTTTTACTTCTCGCTGAATACATTCTTCAATAGTTTCTCCCGATTCAATTTTGCCCCCGGGAAATTCCCATAATCCTCCCATTTCACCTGATTGCTTACGGCGATCTATCAAGATTTCCCCCTGCTGATTTGTAATTACAGCTACTCCAATCTGCTTGTGGATTAGGGACGGTGATGTTGATGACATAAAGTATCTATATGTTTTCGATTCGATCTAATAAGTTAATTTAAAATTGTGTAAAAATTGTAAATAAGACAAAGCAACCTCTATTTTCATTAAGGTTGCCAACATTATATATATTAGTTCGCACAGAAGGGAATATATTTAGCTTTCTGCCTGAATTCCCATTAAAGATTCCTCGAAACCCATTCTTTGTTCGGCATTACGGAGAAAATAACCGCTCATCATAGCAGATGCTAGGAGTCTACCTAAATTCTCTCGATTCGTACTGATTTCAACATCAAAGCTTTCGTGGGGAACACTACCCAATAAACCACTTATATTGTGTTCGATAATCTGGAAAACTTCTTTCGACTCTGGTTGAGAAAGGTGAGTAATTGCCTCTGGACTGAGAGACTGTACATAATTCCATAGTGAGTTTCCGTCTTCGCTACGTTTAAAAGCATTTTGAGGAATGTCTCGATCGCTCACTTTAATAGCCTCCTGGCTAGAATCAATAGCATATGCGACAGTTTACTGACGTTTATGACAGACTCTACACAAAGTAGTCTATAGCTAGACTAATCCGTCTGCCTTCTTATTAAAGCACCCTGCTATTGATTGTTCGTTACGTAGAACCGAACCCAAAACGGGGGAGTTTTCCGATCGATAACAGGGTATCTTTGGCGTCTAGCTGGCAAGATATTCTCGAATCACCATCTTGCGCTTGCGGAGCTTAGAAAGAGCTTCTCGCTCGATTTGACGCACTCTTTCTCGGCTGATGCTCAAGCATTCGCCAATTTTGGCAAGGGTCATCGGCTTACCATCGCTCAAACCAAAGCGAAGACAGATTACTTCTTTCTGCTGGGGAGTTAAATCCGCCATCATTTTTTCTAGATCTCGTTTGAGAGAAGAAGAAGTTGCATAGTCTTCAGGCGACTGACCCGAATCCTCTAACATATCTCCCAGTTCGGTATCGTTGTTGTCTCCCACCCTTACGTCTAGAGAGATTGGCTGGCGAGATTTCTCCAAATAATCGCGCACCTGCTTGGGGGTTAGCTCTAACTCTTCGGCTAGTTCGGAGATGGTCGCGGTTCGACCCTTTTGCTGTGCTAACTGTCTCTGAGCCTTTTTAATTTTGTTGAGTTTTTCGGTGATATGAATCGGTAGGCGAATAGTACGACCTTTCTCGGCGATCGCTCTAGTAATTGCTTGACGAATCCACCAGTAGGCATAGGTGCTAAAGCGATATCCTTTAGTGGGGTCGAATTTTTCTACTCCCCTTTGCATACCGATTGTTCCCTCTTGAATTAAATCCAAAAGATCGAGATTGCGCTTGAGATATTTTTTGGCGACAGATACGACTAAGCGTAGATTTGCCTCAACCATTTTGCGCTTGGCAGAGTCGCCAGACTCTAACGCCGTCAGTAGTTCGATAGGTGTCATTTCGGCTGCTTTCGCCCACTCTTCTGTGGTCGGCTCAACGCCAGATTCTTCGATTAGGGACTCTTTAACTTTAGTTAGAGCGATCGCTTTTTGCACTCTTTTGGAATACAAGATTTCTTCCTCATGAGTCAATAGAGGAACGCGACCTATTTCTTTTAAATAGCTTCTAACTAAATCGTTAGATTTTTGTGCTGCTTTCATTACGCGATTTGCTTATTGATGTTGATTATGTAAGAGAAAGTTCTTAAGCGGTCAGACTCATAGCTAGCCTTTATGAGAATATATACATACTTTTGTTAACAAGATTAGATGAGTTGCGATTGCCAAAACTCTTTCAATACTTGGCTTTTAGTCTACATCTGAGCTAAAGCAGCTATCTTCGATTCTATCTTCGGCATTTTTAGAAAATTAACGATATTTGCACTTGTATCTATCTACCTCCACGATACACGATTTCTATTAACTTATGTAAAGTTTATTAAAATCAATGCCAATAGGTTTTTGGCTATTTTAGAAATCATATCGAGAAGCGAAGAGGAAAAATGCAACACTGACAACAAAATTGGTTTGGTTACAGCTTTAAAAGTGCTTAAAATGAGTAGTTAACTCGAACAATAATCTTGTGTTTGCGGTTTGGGCGTGAATCAAGCAGAGGGACTGTAGCTAATTTTAAAATGATTGAGAACAGCCGTAAATTCTGGTTTACCTACAAACATTGTTCATTGTCCGAGTCTGGGATAATCAGCCAGCCTTAGAACACTGGTCTAGTAATCAAAACTTAACTCGACTAGTGTTTAAACTTGAAGTAGATAAGATTTGCAGGATTAGTGTATCGACTAATAGTTTCATTATTCTGTTCGACCGCTTTATATAAAATACTACTATGTAAATTGGGGTCAGAAAACTGTAAAAATAATTAAGCGTAAGACACAAGAACTCTCCAATTAAAGTAAATACAGAATTTATGAATACACCTCAAGTGGCTTCTTGTGGTTCTTGGAAATCCCCCATAACCTCAGATTTAATAGTTTCTCAAACAGTTGGTGTCGGTAGTTTGTCCGTTAACCAGGAAAATATTTACTGGTTAGAAAGGAGACCTCAAGAACAGGGGCGCAGCTTGCTGGTGAGTTACGATCGAAAGGGAGAAATAAAAAACTTTACTCCAGCGCCTTTAAGTGTACGCAGCAAGATTCATGAGTATGGTGGCGGAGCATTTGTAGTTGAAAGAAACGCAATTTACTTTTCTAATTACCAAGATGGCAGAATTTATCAGCAGGTAATCGGCACAAAACCATACCCTTTAACCGAGCAGCTGGATCGACGCTATGGGGATTTGGCTGTAGACATCGATCGCAACCGTTTAATTTGCATCAGTGAGGAGCATTCTGTAGGCAAAGAAGCAAGAAATACGATTGTGGCAATCAATATCAACACGGGGAGGATTGTAGATTTAGTTGCGGGCAGCGACTTTTATTCTTCTCCCCGCTTGAGTCCAGATGGCAAACAGCTAGCCTGGTTGAGCTGGGATCATCCCGACATGCCCTGGGATAGTACCTATCTATGGCTGGCACAGCTTGATGATGATGGGTTAATTTTACAACCAGAATTAATTGCGGGGGGAGCAGCAGAATCTATTTGCGAACCAAAATGGGGTGAGGATGGAACGCTTTTCTTCTCAAGCGATCGCACTGACTGGTGGAATCTTTATCGACGTAAACCAGATGGCGAGGTAGAAATATTGCATCAAAAGTCGGCAGAGTTTGCCTATCCTCACTGGGTATTTGGTTTATCTACCTATGCAGTGGTTGGGGATAAGCTGATCTGCGCCTACTCAGAGTCTGGTAGCTGGCACTTAGGCTCGATTGATTTAAAGACCAAGCAGTTTCAGGAAATTAAAACGAGATATACCAATATTTCCGATCTCCAGGGAGGAGATGATTATGTTGTCTTCATCGGTGGTGCGCCAACCGAAACTACTGCGGTAATCAAACTAAATTTAGAGGCTGGGCGAGAAGAGATATTGAGGCGCACGGGAGAACTTCAGATCGATCCTGGCTATTTGTCTCTGCCTGAGGCGATCGCTTTTCAAACTACAGATAATTTGACAGCCCATGCTTGGTATTATCCTCCTCAAAATCAAGATTTTTGCGTTCCAGCAGGAGAACTGCCACCCCTGGTAGTAAAAAGTCATGGAGGTCCAACTGCAGCAGCGTCAGTAGATTTGAACCTGCGGATTCAATACTGGACCAGTCGGGGTTTTGGCTATTTAGATGTCAACTATGGCGGCAGTATCGGCTATGGTCGTCAATATCGTCAACGTTTGGATGCTAAATGGGGCATTGTTGATGTTGATGACTGTGTTAATGCAGCAAAATATTTGGTCGAGCGGGGTAGTGTTGATGGCGATCGCCTGGTAATTACGGGCAGCAGTGCAGGAGGGTACACAACCCTTGCAGCCTTGACTTTCCGAGATACCTTTAAGGCGGGAGCGAGCTACTATGGCATTAGCGATCTAGAAATTTTGGCTAAAGATACTCATAAGTTTGAATCTAGATATTTAGATCGGCTAGTAGGCAAATATCCCGAAGATCGTGCAGTTTATCAAGAGCGATCGCCAATTTACTTTACCGATCGGCTAGATTGCCCCGTAATTTTCTTCCAGGGTTTAAAAGATAAAGTAGTCCCACCCAATCAGGCAGAAATGATGTTTGAGGCAATTAAACAGAAAGGCTTGCCCGTGGCATATATTTCTTTTGAACAGGAAGCTCACGGCTTCAGAATTGCTGAAAATATCAAAAAAGCCCTCGATAGCGAATTTTATTTTTATTCCCGCGTATTTGGCTTTCAACCAGCAGATGCGATTGAAGAGATTGAGATTATTAATTTGTAGGGGCGAGGGGGAATCGCGATCCCCCCCTACTTATAGATTTGTTAGAGATAAAACGTTGCCTGTTCTGTCGTAGTTAAAGCTAAAAAACATGCCAGTCAATCGCGTATTTTTATATATTCCTAATATCATTGGCTATATAAGATTTGGTTTTTATATTGCCAGCTTTATTTGTCATAGTTTAAACTACTGGCAATGGTGCTTTGGGCTATATGCGATCGCCTTTATCTTAGATGAATTTGATGGTCGGGCTGCTCGCGCCTATAACCAGAGCAGCAATTTTGGTGCTGCCCTCGACATGGTGGCAGATCGTTCGGCAACGGCGGGCTTATGCTTAATTTTAGCGCAGCTATATCCTAATTATTTAGTGGCTTTTATTGGCGCGATCGCTCTAGACGTAAGCAGTCACTATTATTTAATCTACGCAACAGGAATGCTGGGCAAAGGTAGTCATAAAGATTCTTCAGAATGGTCGAGTAATGGCTTACTAAAACTTTATTATGGCAACAAGACTTTTATGGATTTGCTAATTTTGGGTAATGAAGTTTTTTATCTCTTACTTTATTTAAATTTTTATCTAGTAGGGATTAGCTTTAATTTAATTAATTGGCAGACAAATATATGGCAATTATCGATTGCTCTAGTTTTACCTATTTATTTATTAAAACAGGCAACTAATGTTTTACAGCTGCAGGCTGCTGCGAGAGAAATAGCCCAGCTAGATTTAGTTAATAGCAATGAGAGCGATCGATCGTTCGATTAAATGCGATCGCCAACTTTAGACAAAACTTTTGGTCTTAGCAAGTTTGAGGTTTTATCCAGCATCGCTTTTAAGACAGCTAAAATCGCCTTTCGCAAGTTTATCGGCTTCGATAAACACCATTAACTTATCGCCATCATGCCAACACCAGTCAAACTCTGGTAATGAAGATACTGTTAGCAAAGAAATCCATTCCTTTCCTGGAGTTGGATCGTATGCTAATGAATTAAAAGAAGGATAACCAAGCAAATACTCATGGTTAGGATCGACGATCTCCACTAATTCCCAAAGCAACTCTGGATCGAAAGCCCAGTCATCTCTCAATTCATCGTTGAAAGGAAGATTAATACCCGCAGTAAGCACAATGCGCCGAGCTTTAGAAAGATTTTTAGTTGGCAATTTCAAGAGAGTATGATTTTGCCAATCACGCCAGTAAAATCCTAGAATATAATCATCATCTCCCCAAAATATTTCGCCTTCTTCGTCATAGGCGTAGAAAATAGTCAGCAATCCAGACTCAGGTAAAATGGACGGTGGATCTGCAATTTCAGCAAAGTTAATTTGTCCTAAAAATCGATATTCGCCTACTTCATGTGGCGGAAATTTGAAATCTAGGGGAACGAAAGGATCTCCTCCAAACCTGCTGCATTCTTGAGTTACACGAAGATCTACTAAATCTATGTCCACACAAGGTTTAGCAATTTTTAGCAAATACTCTACATACTCTGCAAGAGTTTCGATCCTAGAAACAGCGTTCGTGAGAGTAACAGCATCCATAAATATCTATTTTTGGTTCGCGATCTAAATTGTGAGCTTAGCAAAATGCGATCGCCACTCACATATTAAATATCTAAAAAATATCGCTTAAATCTAAAATAAACCCAGGTAAAACATTTTTGCCCGATAGAGTTTGGGGATTATTTAAAATCTCCACCTGTTTTCCCAAACGATATATCTCAACAGTTTTATTTTTTGGTTCGATCAGCCAGCCAAGCTGTACACCGTTATCTAAATATTCCTGCATCTTATTTTGGAGATCTTCATATCTTTGATTTTTGAGATCGCTGGGACTAACTAGCTCGATCGCAAAATCGGGAGCAGTTGGCGGAAAACCTTGTTTCTCTTTTGGTGTCAAAGCGTTCCATTTATCCAAATAAATCCAACTGACATCAGGACTCCTTCTCGCACCACTAGGAAGAATAAAAATTGTCGAAGAATCAAAAGCTTTTCCCAGTTTATTTTGACGATTCCAAATTCCCAGATCTATGTACAAATTAAAATTCTTCTCTCCTGCTTCACCGCCAGTAGGACTCATCGCAATTAATTCTCCATCTTCTGTTAACTCCAAACGCGCTGTCTGTTCGATATTTGCTAATCGATCGAATTGCTCTGGAGTTACTTTAAATCCTTTAGGTACGGAGATTGCTTCCATGATGCTTTACTTTAATCTCTTGATAATTACTATTTTAAAATCTGTTTTATTGCTAATTCAATTTTAAGCGATCGCGAAAGTTCCATCTTACATATTTCAGTTTTAAATTAATGTTCTCACTATGAATTTAAGACGTAAACTAGTAGCTGTAATTAATTTTCACCGATGACAAAATCGAATTCGATCGCCCTGACAGGAATAGTAAAACCAGGACATCAGGTTGCTTCGGGACAGGGAGCAAATAGTCCCTATGAACGGGGAACTTTGGAGATGCAGCTCCCCTATTTTCGCAATCTGGGACTGGATTTGAGTAGTTTCCATCTGGGAACTATAAACATCTCGATCGCACCCCAGACTTTTGAATTTATTGCGCCAAAGCATACTTTTCCTCAAGTTAAATGGCATCCCGACTATCCTGCGGAAACATTTTCTTTTTCCCCGACGATAATTATCGTTCGAGACATCAGCTATCGGAGTTGGGTTTATTATCCTCACCCCGAAACCAAGATCGGACATTTTCAGGACGATTCGATTATAGAAATAATTGCACCTAAAATAGACAATCTCAATTATGGCGATCGTCTCAATTTGAGACTAGATCTGCGGGAAATTAGAGTGATAGGGTGATGGGTAGACAGATCTACTAAAGTTGTCTCCAAATCTTATCCGCTCCCATTCTCAGTAAGTATTTAAACATTCCCTATCGACTGCATCTATGAATAAACAGGACTTAATTCAGCAGCTTTCTCTGGTCGAACATACCGAAGGTGGCTATTTTGCAGAAACTTATCGTTCTACAGAAACTCTAGCTACCGAGCGAGTAGGCAGCGATCGCAATCTTCTGACCTCTATCTATTATCTTTTGACCGACGATCGTCCAATCGATCACTTGCATCGCAACCAGTCGGATATTCTTCACTATTTTCAGGCTGGATCGCCAATTACCTATCTGCTGGTTAATCATGCGGGGGAGCTAATAAAGGTAAAGCTAGGACTCGATTTTGCGCGGGGAGAAGTCGGACAGCTACTCGTACCTGGAGGATATTGGAAAGCTGCGATATTAGAGTCGGGAGAATATGGTTTGTTAGGAGAATCTGTTGCTCCTGGTTTTGACTATCGAGACATGGAAATTGCTCGACCCGATGCTTTCAAAACTTCTTTTCCTCACCTCTGGTCTGATTTATTCAGTTACATCAAGAAAACTGTTCGGTAATTCCCGCCTGAATAAACAAATTAATCTTTCAAGGCTGGTTGATGAGAAAAAGGGAAAAGGGCAAACTGCTTTTTTTTGGCATTATCAACCTGATTTTTGGGACGCTAATTTCAGGCACCTCGTCGAACCGTCAAAGACAAGGCTATTATAGGCTATGGCTTCTAGCTACTCGGTTACTGAAACGCTATTTTCCTGAAACTGCTCGATCGCCATTACGTGTTCTGCGGGGTTTTCATGCTTGCCATTGACCTTCAAGCGAAAATCCAAATGAGCGCCAGTTGACCAACCCGAACTACCAACCTCGGCAATTGGCTGATTCTTGCCAACCCTCATTCCTTCTTTTACAGAGATCGAACTACGCTTCAAGTGACCATAAGTGCCGATCATGCCGTTGCCGTGATCGACTTCGATCCAGTTACCTAATTGACCGCCACAAAATAGATTTCCAAAATCATTGCAGCCCGAAACAACTCTGGTAACGATGCCATTTCCGACAGACACGACGGTAGAGCCATAGGGAGCGCCATAATCAATACCCTGATGGAACTGTAGCTGATTTGTATAGGGTCTTGTACGCCAACCAAAAGGGCTAGCAATTCGTTTTGTTGCTGGAGCTGGATTAGCTAGTTTAGTGCTGCGGGGAATAAAACTGCTATTTTCCTGGGGAAAGGCAACTATGAGACTGCTGCGAGATAGCTGAGGAAATTTTGGAGTAGTTGTATATTTTTGAGCGCTTTTTAGTTTTAGAGTCGTATCGCTAGTAGGTCTTGATTTTAAAGCGAGGGACTGCCGATCTAGCTGCTGTTGCCAAGCAAAGCCACAGGGGGAATTGGCGATCGCTCCTAAAGAAGACAGGGAAAGATTGGTTTTCCAGGGCTGTTTTTCCCAAACGGAGGTTCGGCGTTCGCAAACCAAAAGAGAATCTGGCAGGATAGAACCCACTAATTTCTGGAGCCATAAATCTCCATCAACACCCAGTTCGACAGGCTTTATTTGAATATTACAGGACAACGAATCTCGATCTTTACATACCGAATTAGAAAGCGATTTTAAATCAATAGTAGAGGGCGCTCCTTTCTCAATACTCGCTTTCGAAGAATTTGCCAAAGCAGTAGGTGTTATTCCTGCAATCAATAGTCCTAGCGCAACAATCCTCACCATTTCTTAAATAAGATTAGTTATGTGGTACTTAGTTTTAGTAATATTTATGTAGATATACTGAGAATATCATTGCATATATTCATGCCTTATCTAAGATTTTTCCGAAATTGGCTTAAATTACTAATCCTACTAGTTACATAAACCGTAGTATACAATTTTCTATAATATTTATGATGCAAACATCGAAATTAATTTCTCGACGTAATTTTAATCGAGCTTGTCTGGTAGCAACGGGTCTGACTCTGGCGATCGCATTGAATAGCTGTGGTACGAGTGAATCTGATGCGGGGCAATATGAAGCAACAGCCAAAGCAACTTATACTTGGCGCGTAAACTATTCCAACGATCCTTTTGAAGATAAAAGAGGTCGTTATGAGGAATTTGAATCTGCTTCCCTAACTAATGTCAATGGAGAGAAGCCAGAAGGAGCAGTGTATCAGGATGATAATGAGATTTGGTGGCCAAAGCAGCCTCCTAAACCCACCCTTGACGAGCGCGAAGCTGCCCAAAAAAAATCCTCAGAAAAAATAGGTAAGCCAGAACTATTACGCCAGGTTGAGTACCGAGTCAAATTTACCAAAGATGGTGAAAGACTCAATCTATCTACCAATCCTGCAGTATATCGACAGGTAGTGAAAAGCTATCCTGATATACCTTTGAACTTTACTATGGGCGTTAACAATGGTTCGGTAACAAAAGCTACTCCTGTTGTTAATTAACGTTTGCAAAGCGTCTAAAAGTTTTAGCTTCTACTTACTAAATTGTGTCGTCTGTTGAGACAAATAAAACTATAAATATGTTCGGTCTGTAATATTAGATTGAGTTCAAATGGTTTTATTATTGCTTAAACCAGGTTGTGAGTCGTGAGATCGTTCCTGCGACTCACTGCCAAGAACAGTCTTTGCAAAAACCATTCCTCTTAACCCAAAGATAATAGATAGTTTCGTTCTCTCAACTGACCAGAAAAAACTATTAACTTAAGAACTTTTCCAGCGCTCTAGAGGAATGCAGTCAATATCTAGAGTATCTAAGGCGCGAGCGACCACAAAATCAACTAGGTCTTCAATGGTTTTGGGGTGATGATACCAAGCTGGAGTTGCAGGGACAATCTTGACCCCCGCTTCCGCTAGGGTGGTTAGGTTGCGGAGGTGAATCAGACTCAGTGGAGTTTCTCTTGGTACGATTACCAAAGGTTTGCCTTCCTTTAGCTGTACGTCAGCTGCTCTTTCCAGTAGATCTGAGCTTAATCCTGCTGCAATTTTCGCTACGGTACTCATGCTGCAGGGTATAACAATCATGCCTAAAGTGCGAAAAGAACCACTGGCAATGTTATCGCCTACGTCTCCCCAGCGATGACAGTTCAAAACGCCTCCTGTTTTTACTCCCGCTTTTTCGCGCCAAAACTTCTCCTGCTGTTCGGGTTCACCAGGCATTTTAATATTTTCTTCTGCTTGCCAAACCATATAGGTCGCGCGAGAAGCCACCAATTCGATCGTATAGTCGGCAGCTAAGAGATATTTCAGAGCATTGACAGCATAGATTAGCCCCGAAGCACCACTAACGCCAATAATTAAGGGTTTGGTCATGTAATATTTATAGAGATTAAATTAATCCTTCAAATTCTAGTTCCTCGATCATCTGTAAACCACCAGGATCGCCGACTTTGAGGATAGCACTTCTAGCATCGTCTTTAACGCTAAAATCGTCATCTTCGACTAAAGATTCGACCAGAGCATCGATCGCCGTAGCATAGACCACGTTGGAAGGTAGTTCGCGACATAGCTGTCCAATTGCCCAAGCACAGTTACTTCTTACAGGAGCAATATCATCTCGTCTCAAACCGTAAATTAGAGGCGGGATAGCAGCAATTATATCCTCGTATTCTAAGGGGGCAACCTGAGCCAAACCACTAGCTGCCCAAAGTCGAACGGCAGATATATCCGTTTTGAGAGCGTGAATTAATGGTCGAACTGCACGTCGATCCTTGCTATTACCCAATGCCCAAACTATACCTTTGCGTACATAGCCGTTAAAATCTCTGCTAAGTAACTCGATCAAGGGTTCGACGGCGCTAGCATCGGTATTCCGACCCAAAGCATAAGTGGTGCTGACCCTGATTAGAGGACAAACATCATTCAGTAGCCCAATCAAAATTGGAATAGAGCGTCGGTCTTCCAGTTCGCAAAAGGCTCTAGCTGCTAGCATTCTATCGGCAGCTACTTCTGATTCGAGTAGCTTTAACATTCGTTCGGGATCTGGAGGGGGAATATCACCGACGGATGCTGCATCAACCCGATCTAGAGGAGCGTTTGGTTTAGCTTCAATTAAATTTAGTTCATCATTGTTCATTATTACCTGGGTCGCTCTATGATTACCCGATCGTTAGCAAACTTCTAAAGTCTTCTATTTTACGTCTTTTTACCTTTTTATATTACTACTGGATCGGATGTCGGTTATCAGTCGATCGTCAACAGGCTAATTTTGAGCAGAATTCTTGATTTGTAAAAATGCTTCTTTAGCAGCAGCCTGCTCTGAGGCTTTTTTCGATCGCCCATAGCCCTTACCTAATAAATTTCCTTGAAACCAAACCTCTGCCACAAAACGGCAATCGTCCCAGGCAGAATGATTTTTAGCCAGCTTTGGTACAGAATCTAACTGTTTATTGACTGCCACCTTATACTCTGGCAGGATTTTATACTTTCCCTGAGTCCATTCCTGTAAGGCATCTTTATAGTTATAGCGAGCAGGGTCGTTCATTACCTCGATCGCCTTAGTCTTTAACGCAACATCTAACCAAGGACGAACCAGATCCATATTATGAGTACTTAAATATAGCGCTCCTAGAACCGCCTCAAAAGCGTCTGCCAACCAAGACTGCCTGCCTGTAGGATTGCCTGTAGCGTTAGTGCCAATGATCAAATAGGGTTCGATACCATAGCTTTCTGCAAACTGAGCCAAAACGCGATCGCTGACCAAAATTGAACGCACCGCAGCAAACTCTCCCACTGTCTCTTGAGGATAGTCTTCTAGCAGCAATTCAGCAGTAACCAAGCGCACCACCGAATCGCCCACAAACTCTAGCTGTTCGTAATTGTGAGTACTAGAAATACTGGGATGGGTTAAAGCCAAATCGAGTAATGACAAATCAACTGGATCTGTAGGAGATAAACCCAACTTCTGAACTAATTTTTGTAGCTGTTTTTCTCTTCTAGGATCTGCAAACATTAAGCGATCGACTCAAATTAGATTTTTAAATAACAAATATTCTTATAGACAAAGATAAAAAAGAGAGTTGGAACGTAAGCTGGATTCTGTTCGCGATCGCTCATAAATTTCTTTACAAACGATCTTGGGCGGTTATCTATCTAGGATGCCTGTTGCCAAACACCTCATGCGGTTCTCCTAAATCGGAAGGGGAAAAAGACCAACCCTACTTCCTTCGACCTTGCTCCCTACTGGGGTTTACCGAGCCAGTACCTCTCGATACTGCTGGTGCGCTCTTACCGCACCTTTGCACCCTTACCAAGTATTGTCAGGATTATTCGCAAACAACCCCTACACTTGGCGGTATTTTTCTGTGGCACTATCCTCGCGATCGCTCGCACTGGGAGTTATCCAGCAAGTATGGTCTTTTGGGAGTCCAGACTTTCCTCAAATCTGCCTCAAGGACAGATCTGCAACCACCTCGCCAACTCTCTCATTTACGTAGTTTAAGATCGATTGAGACTTATTGCTCGTTGAGTATTGAAATTTATTATTTATGTACGGAATATTTTAAGCCATGACTAAAAAATCTGACACCAAACCTCGATCGGTTTGGCTGGAACTTTGATAAGTTTTTCGGGGGTAGAAATTATCCTATGGGTTATGTTCTCAATAGTTCTAATTCCTGGATCTGGATCGTTGTTTAATGTATATCCCAAATTTCCCATTATTAAGTTTTATCCATGTATCGACAATTTTCGCTGCTGCGAATCTTATGGCTGCTAACTGTGCGGGTTTGGTTAGTTCGCTATGGGCTTTGAATAAAATTGAGAAACTACATTTTTAACGATCGCCTATCATTTATTAAGCTTATTTATAATGTTCGATATCCTGGGCGAATAAGGAATGCGATCGCAATGCTTCTAAAATCAATAGAAACATATTTGCAATTTGAACGCCTTTAATCTAATTGTTATCTAAAATTAAGTAATTATCGATTGGTAAAATTATGAGAGATTCAGACATAACACCATATTCAGATAGCGTTAGCGGTTCTACTTCCGCACCTGCTGCGAAATCTGCACGAATGCGTCGAGTTAGCGCTGCTTTAAAATGGGCTGGTTTGGCAGGTTTTTGGATTCAGGTAGTTCTAGGGGTAGTTTCGGCTGTCACCCTGGCTTTGGCGATCGTGAATGAGAACGAAAGAAGCAATTCTGGTGTAGGATTTAGTTTGTTTTGCGCGGTTTGTGGCTTAATTTGTTTGGTTGTCGGTATCTGTATTTCCTTTAGATATGGCAAAATGGCACTTAAATTTAATAAGCCTAATATTGCTCCCCCGAAAAAATCGACGACGACTAAAATTGTTCAAATTGCGATTATTACTAGCTTGGCTGGTGCATTAATCACTATCTTAGGCGCAGAAACGATCGCGGGAATTGTGCTTTCTAAGACTCTCTCGTTAGATCCAGGCAAAATTTTCAATAGTCAGACCAACACGGAATTTGTAAACTCTCTAGACGTATTTATTATTCAAGCCTGTATTAATATTATTGCTGGTCATTTTGTCGGGATGGTTAGCTCGCTATGGATTTACAGTCAAATCGATCGCTAATCGGTAATTAATCTCTATTCGAGGAGCGACAATTAGTAATCAATGCAACGTACTCGTCTTAATTCTCTGGTAACAATTACGGGCGATCGCCTAGAGTTATTATTTAGTAATCCCTGGCGACGCATATCTCTCAGTCTAATTAGTATTCTGCTAGGCTTTTTTATGGGTTCGGCAATTGTCACTACGGCGGGACAGAGAGCAGTTTGGGATATTCCTGCTGCTGCTATTTTGTTTGGGTTCACCGAATTAACCAGCATGTTGGTCTATCGTCGTCGGCAAAAGCAAGAGAAGAAGCCTGAGAGGCGATCGCTTTACATCGATACTCTAAACCTGTTTAAAATAGGCTTGATTTATAGTTTGTTTCTAGAAGCCTTTAAATTGGGAAGTTAACACTCAACAGTGATAAATGAATCAGGGAGATAGATATCATCGTCAATTAGAAAGCTTTATTGCCGATGGTATTGAATCGCAATGCTTTCCCGAACTATTGGCTGAAATAGAAGCGCTCTGTAAAAGTATCGGGATTAGCGATCGCAACTATATTCTCGTTACTTTAGAAAAACTATGGCTACCTGTAGCGTTAGATTTGGCAGCTAAAAGCAACAAGCTCGATCGAACTTTTATCCAAGGCATTTTAGGCGGTCAGGGAACGGGTAAAACAACTCTTTGTTTGATTCTCCAGCAGATCTTAAATTATTTTGGTCTGACTGTAGCGACTCTTTCAATTGACGATCTGTATCTGACTTACGCAGAAAGAAAAGCATTACAGCAGCAAGATCCTCGTTTAACTTGGCGAGGTCCTCCAGGGACTCATGACGTAGCTTTGGGCATTGAGCTAATCGATCGCTGTTTGCAAGGGGATAGTTCAACTCAGATTCTGCTACCGCGGTTTGATAAATCGGCTTTTAATGGTGCTGGCGATCGCATTTCCCCAGAAGCAATTGCTAAACCAGATATTTTGCTATTTGAAGGCTGGTTTGTCGGGGTGCAGCCTTTAGATGAGTATCCTGCTGATTTTCCCGACCCCATAGTTACCGAATCAGATCGGCAGTTTGCAGAGGATAACGATCGTCGTCTGAGAAGTTATTTACCCCTGTGGGACAGGTTAGATAGCTTAATAGTTTTATACCCCGAAGATTATCGTCTGTGCCAACGCTGGCGCAGAGAAGCCGAACAAAAGATGATTGCTTCGGGTAAGTCGGGGATGAGCAATAAAGAATGCGATCGCTTCGTGGAATATTTTTGGCAAACTTTACATCCAGAACTGTATATCACACCTTTAATTGAGACTGCAGATTTAGTTATTGAGATCGAAAGCGATCGCACATTTGGTAAAATTTCTCGTTCGATTGGTCATGTTATATGATGTTAGACAGAAGATGCTTGAGGCTGAAAAATGAATTTTAGTATTTATCTCAATGATGAATTAGGAAAAAAACTAGAAGAGATCGCCAAAGATGAAAAAGTGTCTCGCAATAGCTTGATAGTAGAAGCAGTAGATCTTTTGATCGAGAAAAGAGAGAAAGAAACTTGGGATGATGAAGTTTTGGAGTGGCAAGGGTGTCCTGGGTTTGAACTAGCCAATCGTGATGACCTGTTGCAACCAGAAGAATCAATTTTGTAATGACTTATCTTCTCGATAGTTGCGCTTTGTCCGATTATTTAAAGGGCGAACGAAATACTATTCAACGCTTCAAACAGGAGCAACCAAGTAATATCTGCATTTCTGCGTTCACAATATTTGAAATAGAATATGGTTTGCAGCTTAAGCCTAGTTTGATTCCCAAAATTGCGCCTCAACTTCAGGCAATTTATCGTAAAGTCGGAATCGAACAGTTCAATTCCGATGATGCAGTTAACGCTGCTGCAATTAGAGCTGACTTAAAGAAAGCTGGAACTCCAATCGGAGCTTACGATCTCTTAATTGCTGCTATGGCTGTTTCTAGAGGATCGATTTTAGTAACAAGCAATCTCAAGGAATTTTCCAGAGTAAAAGATTTGCGACTAGAGAATTGGCGTGATTAGTTTGACAAATCTCGACTTTAATTCAACACTATTTTTGTAATGCGATCGCTTCGTGGAATATTTTTGGCAAACTTTATATCTAAAACTGTATATTAACCCTCTATTAGACACTACGGATCTAGTTATTGAGTTTGGCTTTACTAAATAGTCAGAAGTTTTAGCATACTATTCTGAGCATGAGTCTTGGTTTTTGTCCGAGCAAATGAAAGAGGAGAGAGAGTTATTGATGCAGGCATTCGAGCAAAGAACATCGCTGTAAATAATGAGCATCTTTATTACCGATGGCTATCAGATTATCGAACAGTTTATCGATCGCCAAACAGTTAACGATCTCAGCCACGCTATTGGCGATCGCCTTAAAACAGATTCGAGCTATGGCATTAGGAATCTACACCACAAAATTCCTTTGATTAACAAGCTGGCAAATTCTCAAATGGTTATCGATCGCCTGAGCAAATATACAAACTATCGGCAGTTTAGGTTAATTAAAGCGATTTATTTTAATAAAAACCCGCAGCACAATTGGTCTGTACCCTGGCATCAAGATAAAACTATTGCGGTTAAAAACAAGGTTGTTGTTCCTGGCTATAAAAACTGGACAGTTAAGCAAGGTGTTCCCCATGTTCAGCCACCTTTGGAAGTCTTAAACAAAATTACGGCGATAAGAATCGCCCTAGATGATAGCAACGTAGATAATGGCGGACTAAAAATTATTCTTAGTTCTCATAGTTTGGGCGTATTGAACCAAGCAGAGATCGATCGCGTTACCCAGCAGCAAACAGCTCTATCTTTTTCTCTCAAAGCGGGAGATGCTTTAGTAATGCACCCGCTAATTCTACATTCTTCTAATCGGAGTATTTGCGATCGCTCTCGGCGTATAATCCACTTGGAGTATAGCAGCGGGGATTTGTCTCCATTAGCCTGGTATTAGATCTTTATATAGCGATCGGGAAACATAATTGTACCGTTTAGTAATTAGAGCCGAACAAATAGCCAAAGAGCAGATCCATCTCGATCGCCAGCAGTTGCATTATTTACAAAGAGTCTTGCGTTTGAGTAACGGCGATCGCTTTATTGTTTTAGATGGCGCGGGAGAATCTTGGATGGCTGAAATTACAGATCGTTCGGCAAAAATCGTTGAATCGATTGAAGTCAAAACAGAGTTACCTATTTCTCTGAGTCTAATTACGGCGTTACCCAAAGGTAGCGGTTACGAGCAAGTTCTACGCTGCTGTACCGAATTGGGAGTCAGTAATTTTATGCCTGTAATTAGCGATCGCACTATCGTCAAACCTAAACCGAATAAAGTCGATCGGTGGCGTAAAATCGTTACTGAAGCAGCCGAACAGTCAGAAAGGCAGATTGTGCCAAGTGTATTCGAGCCTGCTAAGTTCTCCCAGGCGATCGCTGAAACGAAAGCAGCTCAAAATAAATACATCTGCGTAGCCAGAGGCGACATTCCGACTCTTTGGCATAGCCTGAACCCTCAAACCCAGTCAGAAATAATTATCGCGACGGGTTGCGAAGGAGGCTGGAGCGATCGTGAAGTCGAACTGGCAATCTCCCTCGGTTTTCAACCCGTATCTTTAGGTAAGCGTATTCTCCGCGCTGTTACCGCGCCAATATCTGTGAGTTCTATTGTTACAGCAATGCTGTAAAAGAATTTAGCTGAATGATTGTTTAGATCGAGTTTATATAGCAGACATTGGCTTACTCTATGTTGAGGATGGTATCGTCTCTAGCAAAAAAGTCATCAGCAAACAGTTCAAAGCCTGCTTCCCTTGGATCTTCGGTAATCGCCACTATTATTTCAGCTTCTTCATTTGCCCAGAAGTCGGTTGAATTAATCTCCTGACTAGAGAAATCGTTATCTTCCAGGATCATTGTCTCGGTGCTAAATTCGGTTGCGTCAAATGCCAAGAAACCATCGGCTGATTCCGCGAAATTATCTCTGACAACTGACTCAAAGCTTTTTTCGTTATAGATACCCGATACCGTCACCATCTCGTTGAAATCGGGTGCGAGAAAGTCTTCCCCAACGCCAGTAATGTAGTTATCTTCAATTATTGTACTGTTGGTAAGATCGTTCCAAATATAGAAAGCATTGATATTTGAAAGGTCGTTACTGCTGACAGTAATTTCATTAGTATTAAACAGCTTTATTCCCCCAGCACTCAAACTCTGAGCGTGTTCTGCTTCGAGGTTAATATCCTGTATCGAAAGACCGCTAATTTCACCACCGTCAGTGTTGTTTATCCCAACTCCCTTTTTACTAACGTTATATATATCGGAATTGTAGATCTCAAACCCGTCTGCAAAATTTAGAGAGATCGCACTATTTTCTTCACCATCTCTGATTATTTCTTCGTTACCAATATCATGTATTTCCAGATTGCGTAACGTGATATCAGTAGCACCATCACCAATGATGCCAGTACTGGCGTTAGTAATTTCTATGTCAGAGATCGTCGTTCCAGAAGCTTCCTCACCCAGGCTGAAAATTGCGCTTGACGTTCCCTCTCCGTCGATCACTGTACCTTTTCGTCCATCAATGGTGATGTCTTTATCTATGATTATTCCATCTGTGGAATATACTTCTGCGCCCAATTTAACTACATCACCATCATCAGCATCAGCGATCGCAGCAGCGAGATCTCCATCAAAATCCTCCTCTACACTGATGACTTTCGGCTCTGCCTCAGAACCATTTTTTCGACTATTATTCTGATTTCTCATATAAACTCGCAATTTTCACTACTCACTACTTATATAAAAGCATTTAAATCATTTAAAGTGCATCATGCTACTGTTATATACATCAAAGTTATAATAAACATAGCTCTATAACTGTTGAGTAATGGATCGGCAAAAATTGCTACATCGAGTAGCTAAATTGAATAATCAGGCACCAACAACTAGCTCGTATTGAGCTGCTTTTACAGCGTTTAAATTTTCGTTTGAGTAGATTGGAAAAGGAGACGGGGTAGAATTCTTTCCTTACACGCCTGCTGCAACTTTTCGTATAGTTCATCCGTCCAGTTGAAAAATGCGGTCAAACATTGTTTGACGTATTCAAGCGGATATTCCTCGTTCACATCTAACTCGACACCTAACTCGACCGTGCGATCGCATTTGGCAAAGTAAATCTGATAATAGCCGTTTTCTTGGCGTGTAGCTAATACCTTTTCTGGCGTGTTAGGCTTCATGACGCTAACGCTTTTGCTAAAATTTTTACATCTATATAGTTTAAAAGACTTCAATCGACTTTGCTAAATCGAACCGAGGCATTTAATCATTGAGATTTTAAATAAAATTTTTGTAACTCTCAATACCAAATAATTTCTAATTAATGAGGACGAAACGGTAATTTTGAGCTTTAATCATTATCGACACAGCAAGCACACAAAAAATAATCTATGAAATTATCACAAAAGCTTAAGTTGGCAGCAATCTTTACAGGAGCGATCGCTCTGACGACTCCCTTATTACCAGCGCTAGCTCAATTCACCGAAGCACCTGTTCCTGAAGATGATGTAGTAGCGATTGCTGTTCCTGCGGGGGCAATTGGCTATAATTTGAACGTGATTCAGCAAGTTCCTGGCAAGCAGCAGTGTTTTGCCGAAAATGGCTCTAGCCCCACAATTATCGATCCCCTCTGGACTACTTTTGACTTTACAGGAAGCTGCAACAAGTCAACGGACAGCAACGGTTATTCCGTACGTCTTGACGGTGAAGATACTAGCTTAAACTACAGACTCGATGTCATTCCCAAAGGCGAGGATCTACAGCTAATTGCCAAGAATTATAAAGGCGGTGGCGATCTAGTTGTCGGTACGACTGGCGGGAAGCCAGCCAAAGGCGAATACGTCAAAATCAACCTTAATCCTGGCTGGAAATTTTCCAAAAAGGCTTATGAAGGCAAAACTCTAGGTCACTTCTTCTTTAGCGGTGACTCTACGGCGATCGCTGCTGCGGGAGATAACCCTGCTCCTGCTGCTCCTGCGCCCACTGCTTCTGGTGATTCGAAGTTTACTGACATCGCCCGTGATATTTATAAAGACGATATTGAAGATGCGGTTGCTTTAGGCTTTATTGCCGGCTTCAAAGACAATACTTTTCGCCCAACAGAATCCTTGACTAGAGAGCAGCTAGTTTCAATGGCTTTTGGTGCGTTAGAAACGATCGACGGCTTAGAGTTAGAGACTCCTGCTGTACCAACTCAACCCTATCCCGACGTAATGAGCGATCGCTGGAGTGCCAATAAAATCCAGTGGGCAAAAGAAAATGATATTGTCAAAGGCTATCCCGATGGTTCGTTTAAGCCTGGAAATCCTGTCACTAGAGCCGAGCTAATCGCTGTCCTACAAAATCTAGCTAAATTTGCTGAAGAGGGAGAACTAGTAATTAATCAAGACCCAACTAATTTCTCCGACGTTACTGCTGATAAATGGTATGCAGAAACCATCTCTACTATGTCAGCCTACTGTGGCGTGGCTTCTCCATACAAAGAAATTGGTGATTCCTTTAATCCCGATTCTCCAGCCGAAAGAGACTATGCTGCTGCTGCAACTCTTAGAACGCATGACTGTCTAACAGAGTCAGAAGCAGAAAATTAATTGAGAAATAATTGGCAGTTCGACTTTGAAGACCGAGCGTAAAAAAAGGGGCTTTCACACCCCTTTTTTTATTCAAATTATTTCATAAAATTAGCTATGAAAAAGATTTTTTAGCTAACGGAAGAGAAATAAACCTTTGATTTGACAGGATCGGGATTCATAGTTTTATCTCCTTCTTCCCATCCCGCAGGACAAACTTCATCAGGGTTATTTTGCACGTGCTGAATTGCTTTTAGGGTGCGTAGAGTTTCGTCTACACTACGACCAAATGAGAGGTTATTGATAGTTGCGTGCTGAATAATACCTTCTTTGTCAATGATAAACAATCCACGTAAAGCAACTCCCGCTTCAGGATCGAGAACGTTGTAGGCTTCACTAATTTCTTTTTTAATATCAGAAACCAGAGGATATTCAATATCACCAATTCCGCCCTGGTTGCGTTCTGTTTGGATCCAAGCTAGGTGAGAAAACTCACTATCTACAGACACGCCTAAAATCTCAGTGTTGAGGGATTTGAAATCAGCGTGGCGATCGCTAAAGGCGATAATTTCGGTAGGACAGACAAAGGTAAAGTCTAAAGGATAGAAAAATAAGACTACATACTGACCGCGATAATCAGATAGCTTTACGGTCTTGAATTCTTGATCGAAAACGCTCGTAGCCATGAATTCGGGAGCTTCTTGCCCGACTCTCAAACATCCTTCAGTAGTCATAATTTTTATCTCTTAATTACCAAGCAGAGCTAAGTTTACAATTTATACACAATTTACGAATCTTAATCAATATATCATAGCCATAACGGCAACGAGTTATCAGTTAACGGTCAATAGTCAACAGCAAGAAAATTCACTACTCGCTACTTTCTACTTCTTACTTAATCTAATTCCCTGCGTCCTTCTAAGGCTCTTGCTAGAGTAACTTCGTCGGCATATTCTAGATCTCCGCCCATTGGTAGACCAAAGGCGATCCTAGTGACTTTGGTAAAGGGTCTGAGCAAACCGTTGATGTATAAAGTGGTTGTTTCTCCCTCAACGCTAGGGCTAATGGCTAGAATTACCTCTAGAATGTTTTCTTTAGTAATACGCCGCACCAAAGCTTCGATATTGAGCTGTTCGGGACCGATACCGTCCATCGGTGAGATTACTCCACCCAAAACATGATATAGTCCCCGATATTCTCTGGTCTTTTCGAGGGCGATGGTGTCACGAGAGTCGGCAACTACACATACGGTAGCGCGATCGCGATTTTTATTGCTACAAATCGAACATATAGGTTCGGCAGAGAGATGAAAGCAAACTTTGCATAGTCCAACTTTTTGCTTGGCAGCGACTAATGCCTGAGCTAATGCCTGTACTTCTGCTTCGGGACGTTTAATTATGTGTAAAGCTAATCTTTGAGCAGTTTTAGGACCTACTCCTGGTAAAAGCTGTAGCTGCTCGATCAAACGAGCCAGAGGAGGCGTATAAATGGCAGACTCCTAGAATTTCCTGGTGTTTAAGAGCGTGTATTATACCAAATTAGTACGTAGCTATTAGTATTTAATTGTTGGTAAATCTTAAACAGTTCTTATTCAGTATTTACTACCATGGATAGATGAAACTGCTATATCGAGGAAAGATAAGATTTCCACAGCAGGATCTTTTTTTGAAGTATCTTCAGCCTTTTTATATATTCAATAGGTAATCGAGCAAATAATGACTAGTACCGAATCCGTCGATAGTGCCATCAATCTCAACGATCCAAAATACTATTTCAATCGAGAAATAAGCTGGCTGGAATTCAACCGACGAGTTTTAGCCGAGGCACTGGATAAGAGAACGCCATTACTCGAACGTCTAAAGTTTATGGCAATTTTTAGCTCGAACCTAGATGAATTCTTCATGGTTAGAATTGCTGCTTTAAAAAAGCAGGTAGCTGCGGGCGTTAGCAAGCTTTCCGCCGATGGACGCACTGCCCAGCAACAGCTAGAGGAGATCACCAAAGTCCTCACCCCCATGTTTCAAGAGCAGCATCGGCATTTTGAGAAGGTTTTAAAAAAAGAATTAACCAAGTCAGGAATTCATATTCTCAACTACGTCGATCTCAATCAGGAACAAAGAACCCATATCAATAGCTATTTTGAAGACTATATCTTTCCCGTTCTTACTCCTCTGGCTGTCGATCCTTCCCACCCTTTTCCCTACATTTCTAATTTGAGTTTGAATCTAGCGGTGGTTTTAAAAGATCCAGCAATCGATAATGAGCTATTTGCTAGGGTCAAAATTCCTAAAGTCCTACCGCGTTTTGTTGCCCTGCCTGAAGACTTGAGACAAAGACATCGGGGGCAGCCTGGAGTCTGGACGGGAGTACCGATGGAACAGATTGTGACTCACAATTTAGAGTATCTATTTCCTGGGATGAATATCTTAGAGTCCTATGCTTTTCGGGTAACTCGTAATGCCGATCTTTCCGTAGAAGAGGATGAGGCAGACGATCTGCTGTTGGCGATCGAAAAAGAGCTGCAAAAAAGGCGTATTGGTGGATCTTCTGTGCGTCTGGAGATTGAAGCTTCAATCCCTCCCGAACTGCGATCGACAATTATTCGCGAACTGACTTTAGAAGAAAATGATGTCTATGATGTAGACGGTTTATTGAGTTTGGGAGATCTGATGTCCTTTTTATCTTTGCCCCTAGATGATTTGAAGGACAAACCTTGGAATGCCGTATTGCCTCCCCGTCTGCGTTGGCTGAACGAAAAAGAAGGCGATATAAATGCGGAAGGAGAAAACTTTTTCCACGTCATTCGCAATGGAGATTTGTTGGTACATCATCCCTATCATTCTTTTAGCAGCACGGTTCTTCGTTTTGTCACCGAAGCTGCATACGATCCTAAGGTACTGGCAATCAAAATGACTCTCTATCGTACCTCTGGAGATTCGCCTATTGTCAAGGCTTTGATTGCAGCAGCCCAGAATGAGAAACAGGTAGTGGCGCTAGTCGAGCTGAAGGCTCGTTTTGATGAGGAGAATAACATTCTCTGGGCGAGAAAACTAGAGAAATCTGGGGTTCACGTTGTTTATGGTGTTACGGGACTGAAAACCCATACTAAAATTACTTTAGTCGTGCGCCAGGAAAAAGAGAAAATTCGCCGTTATGTTCACGTCGGCACGGGCAACTATAATCCTAAAACTGCCAAGATTTATACCGATCTGAGTTTGTTGAGCTGCCGAGAAGATTTGGGGGCAGATTTAACCGATCTGTTCAACTTCCTAACGGGCTATTCTCGCCAAAAATCCTATCGCAAATTGCTAGTTGCTCCCGTTAGTTTAAGGGCGCGAATGATTCAAATGATTAATCGCGAAGCAGAAAATTGTCGCCAGGGAAAAACTGGTCGTATTGTGGCGAAAATGAACTCCCTGGTAGATCGGCAGGTAATCCAGACTCTTTATGAGGCATCTCAGGCTGGAGTGCAGATAGATCTAATTATTAGAGGTATTTGCTGTTTGCGTCCAGGATTGCCAGGAATTAGCGAAAATGTTCGCGTAATCAGTATCATTGGTCGCTTTTTAGAGCATTCTCGTATTTTCTACTTTCATAACAATGGCGAGGAAGAAATTTTTATTGGTAGCGCCGACTGGATGACCCGTAACTTGAGTCGTCGGGTTGAAGCAGTGACACCGATTGAAAGCCCAGAGATTTTTCGAGATCTTCAGGAAATTTTGGGGGTAATGCTGGCAGATAACCGTAAAGCCTGGGAATTGCAGTCCGATGGCAGCTTTGTTCAGAGAAAACCAGGTAAGGGTGAAGAACCACACAGCACCCACGATATCTTTATGGAAATGGCAAGACAGTCTACGGGCATTACTTCATCCTAAAAATACTCTGTTTGTAGGTAGTGAAATGTATTCGAGCCGATAGCACAGAGCTGTTTTCTAATAATGAAGTCCATTTACGTCGAGCGTATGTCATGAAAGTTGCTGTGTTTAGCGCCAAGCCCTATGACAAAAAGTTCTTAACTCAAGCCAACCAAAAATACGACCATGAATTAGGGTTTTTTGAACCTAGTCTAGATTCTTCAACGGCAAGTTTGGCTCAGGAATACGAGGCGGTTTGTATTTTTGTTAACGATCGCCTAAACCGAGAAACGATCGAGGTTCTGAATAAACAGGGAATCAAATTGATTGCCCTGCGCTGTGCTGGGTACAATAACGTCGATCTTGAAGCTACCAAGGAATATGGAATTACTGTTGTAAGAGTTCCCGCCTATTCTCCCCATGCAGTAGCCGAGCATGCGATCGCCTTAATTCTAACTCTTAATCGTCAGATACATCGCGCCTACTACCGCGTCCGAGATGGAAATTTTGCCCTAAATGGACTGCTAGGTTTCGATCTTCACGGTCGCACCGTGGGTATTATTGGTACGGGTAAAATTGGTCGTATAGCGGGACAGATATTACACGGTTTTGGCTGTCGGATTTTAGCCTACGATCTATATCCAAACGAAGAATTTGGCGATCGCTTTGGAGAGTATGTAACTCTAGAGGATCTGCTTTCTCAGTCAGATATTATCAGCCTTCATTGCCCTCTTACCGAAGATACTCACCATCTGATTGACGCAGATGCTATTTCTCTAATGAAGCCAGGAGTGATGCTGGTAAATACTAGCCGTGGTGGGCTAATAGATACTCAAGCGGTAATTAAGGGTTTAAAATCTCGCAAAATTGGTTACTTGGGATTGGACGTGTACGAAGGAGAGAGCAGCATGTTTTTTGAAGACCTATCGGGAGAAATTATCCAAGATGATGCGTTTGAAAGATTGCTCACCTTTCCCAACGTAATAATTACGGGGCATCAGGCTTTTTTTACGGAAGATGCTTTAAATAATATTGCCGAAACTACTTTAGAAAATATTACGACGATCGCTTTGGGTCAATCCTGTGTCAACCAAATAAAGTAATCATTTCCTAATTTGCTACACAAGTAGCCAGGCGGAATTAAATATAAAACTAGAGTTACAACACTATGAAAATAAGTGGTACTGCCATTGCAGTGATTTCTATGACAGCAGCGCGGACCATGAATCTTTTTCTTCCAAAAAGATTCAGTTCCATCGAGAACTACTAACCGATCTCTGTTCAAGCAATCAGAGGTTTTCAGAGAACCTGTTTCTTCTAAATATTGGTAGATAAAATTAAACACTCCTTTAACTTGACTGGCTGGTACTGGGTTTAGGAGATTACGAATTTGGTTATCACAGTGGATTCTCTCGATCCCAAAGAGACTGTTGGCGTTGTCTTGCCCTTAGCGACTTTTCATCAAAAGCTAATGGTCTTAAAATGACCTTGATTGCACAAACAAGGCGAAAAATGCACTCAACAGAGCTTTTTCGACTATATACTTCTTGCTATATTGCTTAATTTTTTCTCATCTGACAGGTCATTTAACTCGGTAGTCAACATTTTTAGTAGCCACTGCATCTTGATGGTTTCAGCCATACTGCTACTTTCCTTAAAGTTAATACCTTTTGATTTAATCTACTGCATTCAGTTCATCATCATTTTACTTCTTTGTGGGCAATTTAGATTTGCGAGCCTGGGAATTTTTAAAAATGATGTCAGTTCATTTCTGAAATTTCCAAAAAAGGCAACTATTTAATACAAATTAGTTTAAAAACTAATTTTGTACTTTCTCAATTGATTTTACTCATTATTGTTTATTGATAAAAATCTATAATTTGCTAAAAATCAGCTTAAAAATGTTTAGTTTATTTAATTTAAATCATTTTGTTTATTAAGTAAAAATAACTTTGAGCATAATTATTGATTCAATAAAAATGCTGAGATTGTTGAATAACTAGGTTTAATGGCTTCTTAAATTTGAAAACCATATGTTAACTTTCATTAAACAAAGGTTTAGATATGATAATCTAATTTTAGAAAACAAAACTAACATTTAAAGCCGTTTTATAGGTTTTAAATATGGCATAAATTTTAACAAAGAAGCAATTATTAATAGAATTTTTGCTCTAAATTTTTTTCAAACTCTATTTATATAACAAATAAAGTTTGAGAATTTGTTGTTAAAAATTAATTTCGTTTGGAGTTAAATTTCTAAATGAAAATTTGCCTAGAAAAAGAAGTATTAATTTAGAGGAAAATTCATCAATGAGTATTGTAGCTAAAGTAATTGCTCAATCAGATCGGTCCGATCGATTTTTAAGTAGCGCCGAGCTAACTCAGCTTCAAGATTTTTTTAACAATGGTAGTGTACGTATTAGTGCCGCCCAAAAACTGGCAGCTAACGAACAGAAAATTGTCGATCGAGGCAGTGAGCAGTTCTGGTCTCAGTGTTCTAATACTCCCAGTAACAGAGGCGATTCACAAAAAACAGCCCTTTGTCAACGAGATCAAGGATGGTACGTTCGCTTAGTCAGCTATTGCGTTCTGGCTGGTAATTCTAAGCCTTTAGAAGACATTGGAATAGATGGGATGCGCGATATGTATACATCTCTACAAGTTCCCTTAGCTAATCTAAAAATAGCAATGGGTTGTTTAAAGTCAGTGGCGATGGGTCTATTAACTTCCGAGGAGGCGGCCCTGGCTGGTCCTTATTTCGATCAGCTGATACGTGCCTTTTAAAGAATATTTCTTTCAAACCTCTTGAGGACTTGGTTCAAGCCTAGAAAAGAATTAGAAGATCTAGGCTCTCGAGCGAAACAAGTTAAAGCATACAAGAGCGCATTTTTTCTGTACTTCACTTCATATTAAAATAATAAATACTCATGCAAGACACAATTACTTCCCTTATTAACCCTGCTGATGAGAAAGGTCAATATCTTGAAGGTAACGAACTAGACCAGCTCAAAAAATACTTTCAAACTGGTAGTTTACGGGTCAAAGCAGCTACTCAAATCGGATCTAGCGCTGACAGTATTATCAGCCAAACAGTTGAAAAAAGCCTGCTATATGGAGATATTACACTTCCTGGGGGCAATATGTACCCTACAAGACGCTATGCAGCTTGTTTGCGAGATCTAACTTACTATTTGCGCTATGCCACTTATGCGATGCTGGCAGCCGACACCTCCATTTTGGATGAGCGAGTACTAAATGGTTTAAACGATACCTACACATCGCTTGGAGTTCCCATTGAGCCGACAATTCAAGCTCTCCAGGCTATGAAAGAAGTGGTAACTCAACGAGTAGGGACTGAAGCGGGACAAGAAATGGATTTCTATCTCGATCGCATAATCAGTAGTCTGAAATAGAACTTGAAAACCTACTTTTAAAGTCTACCCTCAGTTACGGGTAGACCTACTTGAAAAATTACTGCTGAAGTCAAACTATTACTATGCAAGCTTCTAATGAAACCCAAGAGCGATCTCCCTGGTGGGCAGGAATTGCCCGATTTATCAACTCATCTGACACCTTTATTGGCAAATTGGTTAAAAACTGGCAGCGGAATATAGCGTTAGCAGGTGATAATCCGCAGTTACCGTATCAGCAGCCAATAAAGTCACAGCCTCAAGCTTTTCCTTGGCTACAATATGGGCTACCTCAAGCTGAGTCTCAACCCTATCTCAAACAAAAGCAATCTTCTGGAGATTACTTTTATCGTCCGTCTCAGGGGATTGAGCAGCCCGATCTGACAAGCATTAATGGTGTTGAAAATACACTGTATCAAACTACTTATAAAACCCAAAAATACAGTTTTTATCAGGCTTCTAAGCCGTCCAAGGACTGGGAAATGTTTGGATACGGTAATAATAACTTGAGGCAACTGTACGAACAGCCCAAGACTCGGACTAAAGCGTTGGCTTATTCTCAACCGATAGAAACCGTGTTATATGAACCCAAACAAGATTGCAATTAATCAGGTAAAACTTCGATTTCTGAAGTAGCAACCTTTGAGACAATAGAATAACCAGGTCTAGCAAGTTGATATTTCTAAATTAACGATTCAACTATCTGGAGCTTAATGAGATTGAGATAAGCTTGGAGCTTAATGCAGGAGCTTATCTCTTCCATATATGCAAAGATAAAGAGAATATCGAGTAACAATCAACAATCTCATAGAAGCATGAGTCGAATTAAAGATAGCTATTTATTTCAAGTTTTACAAACTTTAATTCAAGTTAGACTCAATTAATTTAATAGCTATAAGAATAAATTATAAATTTAGTCATGGCGGGAGCAAAAGAATCTCCAAGCAAAAAGCTATTTTATGAAGCAGTATTTTAGCATTCTGCTGAAGCGATCGCTATTTTAGACTGTCAGGAGTTGATAGTTGAGGTCAACCCTGCTGCTAGTAAACTATTTGGTGCAGTAAAAAAAGAGCCGATCGGTTAATCTCTGGATAATTTTTTAAGATCTCCTGCTAGTTTCCAGCCACTCCCGACTCATTACTCAATCCAAACACACCATTAGATAGATGTGAGAAAAATCGATTTAATGAAATCTAGAGTAACGCTACCTAAACAAATTTATTTGAGGTATTAGCCAACCCAAATTTAAATTATCAATATCCAATCTAGGTCGTAACTTCTATTTCTCTCCTTCTACTCTAAATATGGTTCCTCTAAAAGACGAAAACCCAATTAAAATAACCCCCTACGTTACCTATATTTTAATTGCTGCCAATATTCTGGTTTTTGTTTACGAACTTAGCCTTAACTCTGGTCAACTAGATCTTTTCTTCCATCTTTTTGCTGTTGTCCCCAAAGAGTTAACCGCTAGTTTTAACGGAATCAGCGTCCATCAAAGTATTCCTGAAGCTGTTACGCCAGTAACCTCTCAATTTCTACACGCAGGGTTTGCTCACGTTGGCTTTAATATGCTTTACCTCTGGATCTTCGGTAACAATATTGAAGAGGAGTTGGGCGGGACTAAATTTCTCTTGTTTTATATATCTTGTGGAATCATCGCCGTAATAGCTCAATGGTTCTTTTCTGCCATGTCTGGCGTACCTTCGTTGGGGGCTAGTGGCGCGATCGCAGGAGTGATGGGAGCGTATATTCTCAAGTTCCCTCAGGCAAAGATAGTTACAGTATTGCCTTTAGGTATTTTCTTTCCCCTATTTAGGATTCCTGCTGTCTATTTCTTAGGCTTTTGGTTTGTCGAGCAGGCTTTAAACGGTATTTCGACCTTTGAAGTGTCTGCCAACGTCGGCATGGAAAGCGGAGGTGTGGCTTATTGGGCGCACGCGGGAGGATTTATTGCGGGAGCAATTTTAGGGCCAATGTTGGGCTTGTTTTCCGATACAGGTAAGGGCGCTGATACAGGTAAGGGCGCTTCGCGAAGCGCCCCTACAGAATATTAATAGTGATTGCCGACCTTACGGTGGTGAATGGCAGTCAAACCATCGGGATTAGAGACTCGACCGAGCTCGACCTTGCTGTAAACAATCCAGTGATCGCTACATTCCATTCGACTAGACACCTCACACTCTAAATAAGCAAGAGCATCAGTTAAAATAGGCGAACCATTGGCAGCAGTCTGAGTATTGACCCCCGCAAAACGATCCGCACCTGGCTTAAACCGCTTGAGGAAGTGTTTCATCAACTCCTGATATTTACCCTCTTCGAGAATATTTAGCACAAAGCGATCGCCTACCTGCATCAACGATTCAATTGCCCGATCCTTGGCCACGGCAATAGTCAAACCAATCGGCTCAAAACTAGCCTGAGAAACCCAGGAAGCCAGCATCGCACTGCTAAGATCGCCTTTGGTTGCTGTAATGATATACAGACCGCCACTCAAACGACCGATCGCCTTATCGAGATCGTTATCGAGGGACTTCATCTGCTTGACCAAATCTTTGCGGGTCAGGAATTGTCCCATATCTACTCCCGACTCTTCGCATACTTGATAGTCCGCTTCCGTTGGCACATCCTTAATTTTGATTGGCGGGAACCCAGGTTTTAGACCAGCCTCGCGGAATTTAGTCAACATTGGATCGATGGGTTCATCATCATCGCCATAGGACTCGAAAGCGCCAATAAGCTGCTTTTCTTTGGCTGCTGCAAGAACTGTACCCAAATTTCCAGCGATGTCCTCTTTGTTTTTACCAGCTAGAGGTGGCATCCCTAAGATAATACCTACAGAGCGATTGACGATCTCGTGGACTTCCGTACTGTCAGCCGAGCGCAAATCGACCATTTCCACTTCTACGCCAGTCTTGGTAATCCCCTTGGCAATTGCTTGTGATAGGCGGTCGCTATAGCCATAGTCAGAGACATAAAAGACAGCTACGCTTTTTTCGGCTTTAGTTTGAGCGCTACTCCAGTTGCGGTAGCGATCGAGTAATTCCTGAAGGTTGTGACGCAATAAAGGTCCATGACCATTAGCGACAGTGTTAATTTCGCCTAGCTTGTCCATCCGCTTCATGGCTGAAAGTACGGAACGAGCATTCGGTCCCATCAGACAGTCATAGTAAAAGCGATAGTCTTTTTCGATCGCCTTCAAGTCTTCGTCATAGGTCGCCTGGGAACAATAGTGCAGACCAAAAGCATCGCAGGTAAACAGAATGCCAGACTTCTGGTCGTAGCTAAAGATCGTATCTGGCCAGTGAAGATTGGGCGCATTGACAAACTCAATAACGTGTCCCTGTCCCATATCTATCGTCTCGCCGTTTTTGACAACGATCTTTTCAAAGGGCTGATGGACTAAATCTTCTAGAAACTTAATCGCCATTTTGGCGGCAACGATCGTTGCCTGGGGTGCGAGTTCGAGAAAATCCTTAACTAGCCCACTATGATCGGGTTCGGTATGGCTAATAATTAAATAATCAATTTCCTTGGGATCGATTAATCCCTGCAAAGCATCTAAATATAGCGAGCGAAACTTGGCATGGGAAGTATCAACTAATGCGGTTTTATCGCCACGGATCAAATAAGAATTGTAGGTGGTGCCGTTTTGTAAACCAAACTCAATATCAAAGCGATCGCGATCCCAATCGAGAGAACGAATTGCTGTAGTATTATTGCCAAGCTCGGCTGTTTGAATGCTCAATCTAGGCTGGGTTTTGACTGGTGTTGCGACCATAATCCCCTCTCTTTACGTTTGTTAACTTTTTTTTACTCTTCTTTAATTATGCCAGATGGATAATTGCCGAGTATTAATTACTGGTTAAAATAATTTTTACTACTAATTAGCAATCGTTATCTATGAATCTGTGTGGCGGCATCTAGAACAGCCAGGGTGCAGATATTGCCTACTGCTTCGCGCCAAACAAACCTAGCGCTATTTAATGTTAAATCTTTATCGGGATCTGAAAAAGATGTTTTCAAGCGTCGTAATCTAATGATTAATAACCCTCCCCAATTTTCTGCCCATGAGTCGATCGATTGTAGAACTAGTAGATAATCTGCCCAACGATAATATTACGGTCAAAGTCCTCAAGACAATTAGTACTTTCACTCCTGGCAAATGGGAGAACCTAATTGGCTTCGATAACACTATTACCGCAGTTACGGGGGCAACGAATGCTGCTGAAATTAGTAAAATTCGCGATCGCGCCATAAATTTATACGACGATAAAAAGCAGGGCTATCAAACAGCTATTTGGCTATATCGCACCGTGGACAATACGGATAAGGCAATTGCTGTTGCTGCGATCGCCGACAAGCTAGGAGATAAATTTCGCTTCATTCCTTTCTTGGATAAAATTACCCCCAAAGCCGACTCAGTTCAGAGTGTCGATCTTAGGATCAAGCTAGTTACTGAATTGATTGTTTTTAGCAAGCTAAACAATCTAAGTTTAAACCCAACTCAATTTGCGGGGGCGTTAAAAGAAAACTATCAGGATGAAGCTTTACTTCGCATGGCTTCTCTAGTTTGTATCGACGGGATCTTGCCTTTAGGAGTCAACTTCGTCAGTAAGGTCAAACAGGACTTAGAAAAAAGAGACGATCTAAAAGCCAATCCTGCTTACGAAACAGTGGGAGAATTGATCCCAGTCGACAATAAAGAAGAATTTATCGACCAGAGCTTTAATGCTGCGGGAGACTGGATGGACGGCTTTAGCAAAAAGCTGGGGGTAACGCCCGAAACTCTGTCAAAAAAATTAGGTGGGTTTATCGAACTGGCAGATGGCAAGCTAGACTACCTCGCTGCATTTTTAGACGGTTCGACCAACTATTTCGAGCATACAGGTATTCAAACCGTTGCTCGTAGACTGATTACCGAAGCAGCAAAAGTTTAAGGTCATTTTACAAGTTTCTCTGTGGGAGCATTAGGTAATGGGTTTACACCGAACTATTGCAGTTCTTGTACTCCATAGTTAGAGAAGGAGATTAATAAGTCTCCCAGTCTATAAGTCCCCTAGTCTTCTAATCTCCCAGTCTTTTAAAGAAATACCGAGAATTAATTAAGCGGTAGGGAAATTGTAAACTTAGTATTACCTGGCAGGGTCATTTTGCCCGACAGCAGGTTCACAGATATACTGCCGTCATGCTGTTCGATAATCTGTTTGGAGATCGCCAGACCCAAACCAATCTTGCCCACAGCCGATTTCGTTGTAAAGAAAGGATCGCAGAGGCGATCGAGCAGTTCTTGGCTGATACTTTCCCCCGTATCGATAATGTCTACCATTAGATAATCCTGTTGCTGATAGAGATTAATCGTAATTATGCCGTGGATGCCGATCGCTTCAACCGCATTTTGCAGCAGGTGATACCAGACTTTTTGCAGTGCTTCTGGGTAGCATTTAATCGTTGAGACATTACCGTAATGCTTGATAATTTGTACCCCAGTCGGCATATTGGGAGTCACCTGCTTCAAGGCTTTTTCGATGTTGTTTTCCACGTTTGCCAGACGTTTCTCTGTCGTCGAAAAACTGCTTTGGGAATATTCCTCAAAAGCCGTAATAACCTTGCTAACTTTTTCGGTTGAATCGGTAATGCTATTGATGCTTTGATGTAGCCTGATAATCAGACAGGCATTATCGAGGATTTCCCAATAATTTTCACTGGCAAGTAGGGGCAGAAACTCCTCTATTTCATCATTAAAGCCCAGTTCGATCAGAATATCGGCAATTTTGCTGCTTTCTGGCAGTTCAAACCTAGCTAATTTTGCCACAAGCTGCTGCTTTAGTTCCTGCTTCTCCAAATTGGAAAGTAGAACATTGATCTGATTATCCTGAGCGTGTTTGAGCAGGGAGATAAAGTATTTTTGCTGTTCGGGAGAAATTTCTGCTAGAAAGCCTGGAATATTCTTAAGGGTAGCCTTGCCAAACTGCTGGATTTCATCGAGAGTAGTGTTGATTTCTGCCAGGGGGTGATTTACCTGTTGGCTAATACCGCTAGTGATTTTAGCTAGAGCCAGGTGCTTTTGAGATTCAAACTCTTTTTTCTGGCTTTGTCTGAGCTGAACAATTGTCTGTTTGAGCTGTTCGTTCTTAGTCCTAAGCTGTTTTTGAAGACTGGTTAACGCAAGCTGATTCTTGACCCGCATCAAAACTTCGTGAATCTGAAACGGCTTGCTAATATAGTCAGCACCGCCGATCGCAAAAGCCTTAACTTTGTCTACTGGCTCATTGCCCGCACTGATAAAAATTACGGGAATATTTCTGGTCTTGGGGTTCTCCTTCAGCTTCTTACACACCTCATAACCATTTAGATCTGGCATCGTGATATCGAGAAGAATCAAATCTGGAGGACTAATTTCGGCTGCGGAAAGAGCGAGCTTACCGTTGGGAACGGGTCTAACTTTATAGTCATACTTGGTTAAAATATCTACCAGTAAATGAAGATTTTGGGGAGTATCATCCACGATCAGGATGTTATTCAACTCCTGAGCAGCCATTAGTTTTTTCATTAATTTTTCCTAGATATACTTGATAAACTTCACGATCTTAATTGGGAGGCAATAAACTTAAAATATGCTCGTACTCAAAATCACGAATGTGTTGCTCGATAGTCTGAGCTAGCAGTTCATTTTCCCGTCCAATCTCTTCGACAATTTCCTCAATTTTCTCTAAATCTATTTCCATAATCGAGCGCTGGAGCGATCGCAATAATTCATCGGCTATCTGCTCAAAAGCGCTATCGTCCAAAGTTAATCGAGGAGATAACTTCTCCCCCGCATTTGCTTCAGCACAGGTATAGCACAAGCCCAAATGCTTCGCCATCATCAACAGTAGTTCGTCGGTTATAAACGGTTTGCGTAAAAAATCATCGCAGCCAACCGATAAGATATGGGTTCTTTCTGTCTCTAAGGCGCTAGCAGTGAGAGCAATAATTTTTGTCTCTGAGGCAGGATTACTTTTGATAATTTCAGTTGCTTCCCCACCACTCATATCGGGCATTCTTAAATCCATTAAGATCAGATCTGGCTGCCATGTTTGCCATTGAGCGATCGCTTCTTTACCGTTGTTAGCGGTTAGGACGGCAAAACCCATTGGTTCGAGCAGTTCGATCAATAGCTGCCGATTTAGCTGGCGATCGTCAACTACTAGTATTCGCGGTTTAGGTCGATCGTCTGACCAAACAAACGTTATTTGCTGGTTTAGTTTTTGTTCGGGAATCTCTGACTGGGCAACGATCTGTAAGTCAATCTCAAAGCCAAAGATACTGCCTCGACCGACTTTAGACTCAACCTGAATATCACCCCCCATTAGCTGTACGAACTTACGACTAATAGTTAACCCCAATCCCGTACCTTCTTGAGTATTTTTCCCAGATGCGGTTTGAGTAAAAGGCTGAAAAAGCTGATTTAGCTCTTCTGCAGCAATTCCCGTTCCCGTATCTTCGACCTCAAAGCAAACTAAAATACTTGGCTCTGATTCTATTTCATTCGGATTGGATGAAGTTAAAACCCTAAAGGTAATTTCTCCTTGACTGGTAAACTTGATGGCGTTGTTGAGCAAATTAATCGAAATCTGCTGTAGTTTGCCTCGATCTGCCCGAACATATTGGGGTGTTGTGGGAGCGATGAGAAAGTTTAGCTGCAATTTTTTTTGCGTCGCTTTAATACTAAACATCTGTTCGAGGTCGTGCAAAAGAGCATAAAGATCGAAATTGCAGGGGGTCAAATCTAACTGTTCTGCCTCAATTTTGGATAAGTCGAGAATATGATTAATCAGCGACAGTAAGTGTTCGCCACTGCGATTGATGATGGCAATCTGCTTTTGAGCTTCGGCAGGTAAAGCTGGATCTCGCGCTATTAACTGGGCGAAACCCAGGATAGCGTTGAGGGGAGTTCTCAGTTCGTGATTCATGTTGGCAATAAAGCTGCTTTTAGCCTGGTTTGCTACCTCTGCCTTTTCTTTGGCGGTGAATAACTGAGCCGTTCTTTGCTTTACCTTCTGCTCTAGCGACCGATTAAACTGCTGTAGCTGCTGGTGGGAAACTTGGAGTGAGTCGATCACCTGGTTATAGTGCTTGGCTACATGACCAATTTCCGTAAAGGGTTCGACAGGCACTCTTAAACTCAGATCTCTTTCGGCTGCCTGACGATCCATGATTTGCAGCATTTCATAGACTGTACTTTTAGCGAAATGTTCGGAAATATTCAATCCCCTATCTTCATCTGACAGGGAAACTCGTAAGGGCATTGAACGGTTAACTAGCTGTAACAAAATCCAGGTTACACCGAATGCCCACAGACCACATACAGCTATGCCCAATAGCTGCACCAATATCTGACTGAACCTACTCAAGCCAGTATCGATCGCCGTGAGATCGCCAAATAAACCTACTGCTAATGTTCCCCAGATTCCCCCTCCCAAATGAATGGGAATTGCATCCACCGCGTCATCAATCTGCCAATATTTGAGCCAGTAGCTTACGAGAATACTCACCGCACCGCCAACTGCCCCAATAGAGATCGCCACAACGGGATGAACGGCATTACACGAGGCGGTAATCGAAACTAATCCCGCTAATGAACCATTTATCAAAACCTCTGCTTTATTGGTATTCAACTTTTGCCAGCTAATAAAGCCAGCGCAAAGCATTCCTGCTGCACCAGCCAGCATCGTATTGAGAATTGTCAGGGAGATATCGGCAATTTGAGGGTCAACGCTGCCTGCATTAAAGCCCAGCCAGCCTAGCCAAATCAACATTATGCCCAAAACAGAAAAAGGCAAATTTGATCCATAGATAGAATGAGATTTTCCAAAGCGGTCGAATCTTCCCGTTCTCGAACCTACAGTTACAATAACCGCGAACGCTACCCAGCCTCCCAGGCTATGAACCACCGTAGAACCCGCAAGGTCGATAAATCCCAATTTTTCTAAATAGCCCGAACCACTAGTAAAACCATAGCTATTCCATGCCCAGTGACAAAAGACGGGATAGATTAAGCCAGAAATAATTATCGCCACAATTACATATGCCCGAAATTTCAGTCTTTCGGCGCTAGCGCCAGAAACGATGGTGGTGGCGGTACTGCAAAACATCATTTGAAACAGGAAAAATACCATTTCTCTGGGAAAGACAAATTCTGGATTAAAAAACCAGCGATTTGAGCCGACGATGCCCCACCAGTCGGATCCAAAGGCGATCGCATATCCCACTGCCCAAAAAATTAAGATTGAAATACCCAGGTCAATCAGATTTTTAATGGCAACGTTAATACTATTTTTAGTCCGAGTTAGTCCAGACTCTAGACACATAAAGCCTGGCTGCATCAAAAAGACTAAGAAAGTGTTGAAAATTAGCCACAAATAGTTGGAGTTAATCGACATTGCTAGTTCGAGTGATAAGATTGGGCGTTGGTCTGTTCGTTACCTTTATATCTGCGATTAATGAGATTTAGTATTTCTGGGCAAAGATTTCCTCGGCAATACCCTGCTTTGTTGGAGAAAAAAAAGTGGGTCTAACCGTTGTTTCTGCTCTTTCTCTTGGTATTTGGCTGTTTTTGCTGCTTTTCTGGGGAGACTTTTGGCGTGCAGATTGCCAACTCGATCGCAATTTACCAACTTTAGATCGATATCCTCGGATAGCTGCTGTTGTTCCCGCCCGTAATGAGGCAGAGGCAATCTCCGCTAGTTTGACCTCACTGCTAGATCAGGATTATCAAGGTGAGTTGGCAATTGTTTTAGTTGACGATAATAGTAGAGATCGCACCGTTGAAATAGCCAAGTCGACTGCCGAGAAATTGGAGCAAAGCGATCGTCTCCAGATCTCGATCGGCAAGCCCTTAGCAGCAGGTTGGAAGGGAAAATTATGGGCGATGCATCAAGGAATTACGTCTGTCCGAGTTAAAGAAAATACGCCCGAATATTGGCTATTTACCGATGCAGATATCCAGCACGATCTGAGCAATTTAACTCAGCTAGTTACCAAAGCCCAAACCGAAGATTTAGATCTGGTTTCTCTCATGGTTTTGCTCCGTTGCCAGAGCTTTTGGGAAAAACTGCTAATTCCTGCCTTTGTTTTTTTCTTTCAAAAACTCTATCCTTTTGCCTGGGTCAACAATTCAGCTAAATCTATGGCTGCTGCTGCAGGAGGCTGCATTTTAATTAGTAATGAGGCATTGATAAAAATTGGTGGCATTGAGGCAATTAAAGCTGCTCTGATCGATGACTGTAGTCTGGCACAGGCTGTAAAATCCACTGGCAGCAATATCTGGCTGGGCTTGAGTGAAACTACTATTAGTCTGAGGGGTTACGACAGTCTCAAGACAGTCTGGGATACTATTGCTCGTACTGCCTATACCCAGTTGAACTACTCGCCACTATTATTAGTCGGCACGGTATTAGGCATGATCTCGGTCTATTTAATTTCCCCTATCGCTCTAGCTTGGGGACTGATAACTAATCATTGGTTGGCTGTGGCGATCGGCGCTGTTACTTGGCTGTTAATGTTTTGGGCTTATTTACCAACTGTCAAACTGTACCGAATATCTTGGCTTTGGGCGGGATTCTTACCAGCGATCGCTTTTTTATATACCCTTATGACCATTGATTCGGCAGTCAAATATTATCGGGGGCGAGGTGGCGAATGGAAAGGCAGAAATTATCAGTAAACAGTCATCAGTTATTGGTTATTGGAGATTAGCTAGGAAAATCACAGATATACGTTACCCTCATATACAATGTAGTCTCCAAAATCTATTGTTCCCAGCGTGAGGATTAGTTTTATATGCGTGCCTTATTAATTTATCCCGTCTTTCCTCAAACCTTTTGGTCTTATGACAAAATTCTCGAACTAGTCGATCGCCAAGTTTTGCTGCCCCCTTTAGGAATGCTCACCGTGGCTGCAATTTTGCCCCAGGAATGGGAGTTCAAACTAGTCGATCGCAATATTCGCGACGTTACCGAAGCAGAGTGGGAATGGGCTGAACTAGTGATTTTCTCCGCTATGATCGTTCAGAAACAGGACATGCTAGAGCAGATCCAAGAAGCCAAGAGACGAGATAAATTAGTTGCCGTTGGCGGACCATATTCTACTTCCCTACCCGACGAACCCAAGGCTGCGGGAGCAGATTTCTTGATTCTCGATGAGGGAGAAATTACTCTACCTCTATTTGTTGAAGCGATCGCCAACGGCGCAATTAGCGGTACTTTTCGCGCTGAAGAGAAGCCCGACGTTACTACCACGCCCGTCCCTCGCTACGACTTACTAGAACTTGATGCTTACGATTCGATGTCGGTGCAGTTTTCTCGCGGTTGCCCCTTCCAGTGCGAATTCTGCGACATTATTGTTCTCTATGGACGCAAACCCCGTACTAAAGAGCCTGCCCAGCTACTTAGGGAGTTGGATTATCTTTATGAATTAGGCTGGCGGCGCTCTGTGTTTATGGTCGATGATAACTTTATCGGTAATAAGCGCAACGTTAAACTGTTCTTGAACGAACTAAAAACTTGGCAAGAAGAACATCAATATCCCTTTGACTTTAATACCGAAGCTTCTGTCGATTTGGCTGCGGATGATGAATTGATGGAGTTGATGGTGCAGTGTAATTTCAATGCCGTCTTCTTGGGCATCGAAACTCCCGACGAGTCTAGCCTCCAGCTTACTAAAAAGTTTCAAAACACCCGTAGTTCCCTTGCCGATACCGTCGATAAAATGATTCGGGCGGGATTGCGTCCCATGGCAGGATTTATCATTGGCTTTGATAATGAAAAGAAAGGTGCAGGCACGAGAATTATTGATTTTGTCGAGGAGGCTGCCATTCCCACTGCTATGTTCGGCATGCTTCAAGCCTTACCCCTAACTGCTCTTTGGGATCGTTTGGAAAAAGAAAATCGTTTGCGAGACAGTACTCGATTGGACATCAACCAAACCACCTTAATGAACTTTGTTCCCACTCGCCCAATTGAAGATATTGCTCAGGAATATATCGAAACTTTTTGGACGTTATACGAACCAAAAAGATACCTCGATCGCGTTTATCGCTGCTTCCTCAAGCTAGGTACGCCCCAACATGAAGCACCTGGCAGCCTGCCTACCTGGGTAGACATTCGCGCCTTGGCGATCGTCATTTGGCGACAGGGATTTAAACGGAATACTCGTTGGAAATTTTGGCATCATCTCTTTAGTATCATTCGTCATAACCCTGGCGTTTGGGAACATTATCTCACCATGTGCGCCCACAATGAACATTTTCTTGAATACCGTCAGATCGTTAAAGACCAGATTGAGGAACAGTTAGCCGAATACTTAGCGTTGGATCGAGAAATTAAGCAAAATACTCCTGAAAAAGTAGTAGATGCCGTAGCTTAGTATTTAGTTTTAGTCCTTTTGTAAACATTAAAAGGACATGTTTTGCCCTTAAGCATTACCTAATATTTTTCCTAAAAGGAATAGTCTCTATTTGGGATGTTTGGCTCAATGATAAATTGGTTAATTATGCAAACAATCATTGAGCATAAGCATTATGAATATTTAGTTGATAGTTCAGGCAAGAGCCAAATACATGCAAGATAATTTTTCTCAAGACAACAACAATTCTGTTTCTGGCGACAATTTTGAAGATACGCTAATGCCAGAAAACACTGAAAACAATAACTTTGAAGGGGGCGAGTCTAACGATCCTAATTTAGATATTGGTCAAGAAAACAGTGTTGCTCCAGTCTCTAACAATGACAATGTTCTTGATGTAGATAGCGAGTTTGGTGGGGATTTAGCAACGGCGATCGCTTCTGCCAATAGTGGAGATACCGTTAGACTAGGTAGCAATACCTACAGTACCAACGGTATTACTATCGATAAAAACATTACAATTGATGGTAACGGCGGTTCTGTTATTGATGGAAATGGAACCTCAGGCACGATTCTGACTCTAGGTCAGGGAGCTTCGGGCGCAACTGTCAGAAATGTACAAATTACCAATGGTAATAACGGCATTTTTGGTAACGGTGCAACTAATCTAACCCTAGAAAACCTTAATATCAACAATATTGGTTTAAATGGAACAAATAGATCTGGTGAAAACAACACTGGAATAATTATGTTTGGCGCTGATGGCTTACAGCTTCGCAATTCAAACTTCCAAGGCATAGGTAGAAAAGCCGTCGGTCTTGGAGACACTAACGGAGCGGAAATTAGCGGTTTAAGTGTACGAGACGTTAATCTTGCAGCCGAACACGCTCAAAGCCATGATGCTGCTGGGGTGAAACTATATAACACCAACAACGTTGCCGTTAGAAATAGCAACTTTGCAGATATCAATGCCTTTAACATTTGGAATGACACTGCCAGTAACACAACCATTGAAGGCAATACAGTTCAAAATGTGGGAGAAGATTTTCTCGCTCCAGGTTTTAACAACAACGTTAATATAGCTGGTATATACGACGAAAAATCCTCAAGTACAAGAGTTAGCGGGAATAGTGGTACTTCGGTTGCCGACCGTTTTTTAGTATTTGATGCAACAGAGTTTTCTAGCCAATCTATAGATTTTGGTGACAACGACTTCTCTCATTACCAATTGGGTACACAAGACTATTGGTTTAATGAACAAGCGGAAAAGTTAATTGCCACAACTGAAGATCCTACTGCAGTAGGCTTTAATTCTGTTTCTAGCGAATATTATGGGCAGGCTAATATCGGTTAATGAAGCTCATGGGATTGTGTGGCAAAAAGTAGGGAAATAAAGTTAAGGTCTAAATTAATTTGTTTTTCTCTCCAGTTTGCCCATCTATCCTCAACCAAGAGTAAATATACTCATTTTGCCTATCCCGATAAACATAAGTGCAAACAGTTTATTTGTTTATTTGCTTGAGAAATAATAGGGTCAACACTGCAGGATATTATCTCGTTTCGCATTCTCGATTCGATCGCCAGAAATGGCAGGGAGACCTAGCCCTTTGTACTTGCGGTGTTGACTTTATCGATCGCTCTTTTAAATGTCAAAGTCTCGCTTAAGCTCGCAGACCGCTTAAATAAGTTTTGAGGCGATTAGCCGAAAAGGAAATCGATAAAGCAAGCTTAGAACAACTGTTGGTTCGTTGCTGAATAACGATAACGAGCCAGATGTAGAAAAAACTACGGAAAAACCAATTAGATAGAGCTAAACGAGAGGAACAAAAGCATTTCGTCTACCGTTAGAGAAACTAATCAAAGAATATCGAGAAGGGATTATTGTGTCCAATATTCGGTAACTTATACTAGAGATCTAACCGCAGCAATTAAAACATGACTGCTGACGCACATTAATAAATTGGGGAGACTGAATGAAATCAGGTAGAGCTAATCGTTTTAAGGGAATTAAATCGCGTTGGATAACTTTAGGCGCGATCGCAATTTTGTGGTGGAATTGCTTTGGTCTATCTGCTTTAGCTGCACCCCAAACTCAACAGCAGTTTTCAATTCAGCCCTATGTCGAGCGAGTAATCGAGCAGATAACAGAGTTTACCCTAGACAATGGTTTACAGTTTGTTGTCCTAGAAAATCATGAAGCTCCTGTAGTTTCTTTTGTCACCTATGCCAACGTAGGTGGAGTTGATGAACCCGATGGACAGACGGGAGTGGCTCATTTCCTCGAACACCTGGCTTTTAAAGGCACGAAGCAAATAGGTACGACAAACTATCCGGCCGAAGCTAAAGAATTAAATAAGCTAGACGCAATTTTTGCTCAAATAAAAGAGGCGCAAGATTCAGGAGACGCAGCAAAAGTTGCTCGACTATCAGAGCAATTTATTGCTGCCCAGACTGCTGCTAGCAAGTATGTCGAACAAAACAAATTTGGCGAAATTGTCGATACAGCAGGAGGAGTCGGTTTAAATGCAGCCACTTCCGCCGATTACACCAGCTATTTTTATAGTTTTCCTGCCAACAAGCTAGAGCTTTGGATGTCCTTGGAATCAGAGAGATTTCTCGAACCCGTCTTTCGCGAATTTTACAAAGAGAAACAGGTAATTCTCGAAGAAAGAAGGATGCGTACTGATAACTCTCCTATCGGCAAAATGATCGAAGAATTTCTCGATACTGCCTACGAAAGTCATCCCTATAAGCGCCCTGTAATTGGTTATAACGAAGATATTGACGGTCTGACTAGAGATAACGTTGAGAAGTTCTTTCAGGCTTACTATTCACCTAGTAATATAACCATTGCGATCGCAGGAGATGTTTATCCCGACGAAGTGCAAGAACTAGCTCAAACTTATTTCGGACGCTTTACTGCCCGATCCAAACCTGCCGTAGTAGCTAAAGTTGAGCCTCCCCAAACAAAAACCAAAGAAGTTACGGTAAACTTCCCATCTCAACCCTGGTATCTCGAAGGCTATCATATACCTGCCTTGAGCGATCCTGACTACGCCGTCTACGAAGTAATTTCCGAGCTACTCAGCAGTGGTAGAACTTCCCGCCTCTATCAATCTTTAGTCGAAGAAAAACAGGTAGCTCTATCTGCCCAAGGCTTTAGTGGTTTTCCTGGCAATAAGTATCCTAACCTGATGCTGGTGTATGCCCTAACCTCCCCTGGTACTAGCGTTGAAGAATTAGGCACGGCTTTAAACGCCGAAATAGAACGCCTTAAAACCGAAGCCGTTGCTCCCAAAGAATTAGAACAGGTTAAAACCCAGCTCAAAGCAGGTTTGCTGCGTACCCTAGATTCCAACATAGGTATTGCACGTCAACTAGCAGAATACGAAGCTAAAACAGGTAGCTGGCGTAAGATGTTTGAGGAACTAAAGAAGCTTGAAGCGATTACCCCTCAAGATATTCAGAGAGTGGCGCAAAAAACCTTTACTGCCGAAAATCGTACTATTGGGCGCTTACTTCCCCCTAGCTAATAATTTTTAGCTCGAATATCGAGCTAAATTAGGCAGAGATCCGATCTCTGCCTAGCAATCATACATATAGTTGCAAATGCGATCGCCTTTCTCTATAGCTCCGTATCGCTGTGATTCTAGGTTGACTTAACTTCAGGCATTACAAAATCAGACAATAGTTTTTACTCGATTGTCCTATTGCGAGTAAATTACGAAGCCTGAAAGCCTATAGCTAACTATAAACAGAGATATTTTGCTCGTCATACGTAAAATCAACAGTAGCAATTTTATTTTAAGTATGTTGGCTTAAGATTATAAAATTCTACAGACCAAGTCTCAACCAAATTTAAAACAAATTTAAAAATTTAAAAATGTCTTCCCAGCCTTCTCCCCGTGAAATATTACAAACGCTATTACCCCATTTGAGAGTAGCTGCTGGCTATGCAAGGCATATTCAAACCAGGATTGCATCCCTTCCAGCTAAAGAGGCGGGAGGCAACATACTGTCTGAGGCTTTGACAGATGCAGATCTTTCAATCCAAACCCTGGTAGAGGTTGCCCTACTAGGAACGTATCCCGACTTGGCTTTCTTTGGCGAAGAATACGAACAGTCTCGCAATACAAAATATTTTGAGAATACACAATTAACCCCAGACAGATATTTAATTACTCTAGATCCAATCGACGGGACAAAATATTATCTTGATGGTTTCGATAACTATCAGATTATTCTTGGTATTCTCAATTATGATAGTTACGAAGGGGTGATAGCTGTTTCTCCCGCCCAGAACAGCTACTACTATGGGCTAAAAGATCGAGGCGTATACACAGGAAGCCTAGAACAAGACCTAGATGAATGCATCATTTTAGAAGTCAATGATGCCAAACCCGCAATTTTATTAGGCTGGGGAATGGCACATCTAAAATCTGCACTAAAAGACAAGTACCGAGTAATCGATATTGAAAACTGCTATTCTTCTGAGGTCAAATTACCCAATTACAACGGGATATTTTCTGGCAATTTAATAGGCTGGATTACCAAACGAGGCAAGTTTATTGATAGTGCAGCCCTGGCATTTATGGCAGAGGAAAACGGCTGTATCGTCACAGGATTAGATGGTGTTCCACTACCGCCACTGCATAAGTGCGTAGACTATAGCTATTCGGGTGCTATCGTCGCCAGAACCCCCGATCTGCATCAAGATTTGTTGGTAGCCTGTCAGAACTCTTCTAAAATTAGCTAACAATAGTCGATTAAGAACATACATACTGCTATATATGAACTATAAAAGTCGAATTTCTTTCAATGGCTTATTTAAATTTATTGCTTGCTTAATATCTGTAGCAACTATCGTCATTTGCCTTTCCTTGACCACTCATCCAGCGGTTGCTCAAAGTAGTGAACCTGCAGGCGAACTAGAAATAGTTGCCGAGTTAACCGCCGAACATCCTCCAGGGAATATTGCTGTTACCCCTGAAGGCAGATTAATTATGAGTCAGCATCAAAACTATGGTGCGCCCTTGCGAGTCGTAGAAGTATTAGACAATGGTAGCGTTACGGCTTTTCCTAACGAAGCCTGGAGTAGCGAACCTAACAGCCAGGGAATTGGTTTGAATAGCGTATTAGGACTTAGAGCCGATGAAAATGGTATTGTTTGGATGCTCGATCGCAGTGATGGAGAAGGGCAGACAGGCAAGATCGTTGGATGGGATGTAGATAATGATGAACTCTACCAGGTGATTTATCTACCCCAGCCCATTATTTCCGACAGTCCATTTTTAAATGATTTGGCGGTAGATCTCGATCGTAATGCAATTTATATTACCGATACCGCTAGCGGTGATGACTCTGCTTTAATCGTGGTGGATCTGAATACTGGCTTTTCCCGCAGGGTATTAGAAGGAGACGTTTCTACACGCCCCGAAGATATTCCCATTGTTATTGACGAGAGAATAATTAATCTAGAAGGCAAGCCTGCGAGAATCGGCGTTAATCCGATTACTATCGATCCAAGCAGTGAGTGGGTCTATTATGCACCTATGAACGGCACTTCTCTATACCGTATTGCCACCGATGACTTGGTAGATTCATCTCTTGCACCTGAAGAACTATCGAGTCGTGTCGAACGCTATGGTGATAAGCCTATCTGTGACGGCATTACCGTTGATAATGCTGGTAATGTTTATATTACTGCCATTACCGATAATGCGATCGGCGTAGTCGATGAAACGGGAGAATATCAAACTCTCTTTCAAGACGATAAGCTGCTGAGTTGGGCAGACGGCATGGCGTTTGGCTCTGATGATTATATCTATGTCACCGTTAGCCAACTACACAATTCTCCGCCTCTAAACAATGGCAAGGATAGTTCCCAATCGCCTTTCTACTTAGTTAGATTCCCTGCCTTAGCATCTGGAACAGTCGGACGCTAAACGGGAAAATTTAGCGATCGCAAATTAACCTCTAATACCATGTCTAATTTACCTCCACTCAATACCGACACCATTTGGGCAATTCTCAACGAAGAAATAGAGGACACCGTTGTCAATCAGCTAGTTTGGCAATATCTCGGCTATCGCTACGATGAGGCAAGTCAAACCTGGGATACCAGTCAAGTAGTTGATGATTGGGCAGAGAAATATCCCGAACCGCCTGATTTTATCGAGAACCGTCCACCGACAGTGAAGCTGACTCGTTCCATACCCAAGGAAAATAAGCAGCTATTGAAAGAAAAGCTCGGTTTTAAAGGCTACAAGTTAGGAGAATTTGGTCCGAGACAAACCCGTCGCGCCACCGCTTCTAGCTGGCTATTGAACTACATGGAAGTAAATTAATTTGTTTAAAAATGCGATCGCTAAAACTAAAAACTCTTAAGTGTTTTCAATAGCTTTTTGGCTTTGCGTTCCAGATGCCGGTAGTGAAACAAAAATCTGTGGGATGAGTCAAAAGGCATTAGTGATTCAATTCAAAGATCTCTATGGAATGTCTTC
>ENA-ORXT01000193-ORXT01000193.1-marine-metagenome-genome-assembly--contig:-NODE-193-length-102013-cov-20.201509_pt1 | contig 102013 bp, 85 predicted proteins | sample MGYA00237868_ERZ511482 | MGnify/ENA metagenome assembly ERZ511482 | reverse complement strand
AAGACCGTCGGCAAGAAGTTTGAGTTCGAATCGCTGTACACCGACCGTGATTCGTTCCGTGACGAGATCGTGGAGATCATCGGCAAGGACCTCAACGGCTACGTCCTCGAAGACGTCGCGATCGACTACCTCGAGCAGACACCGCTCGCCGACTTCGACCCGGACAACATCCTCGACGCCGACGGCATCCGCAAGATCACCGAACGGACCGCCATTCAGCACATCGAGACGAACAAGGCCGAGCAGCTCGAACGCGAGGAGACGACTCGCCGCACCGTCGACGCAGACAAGGCCGTGTTCGAGATGGAGCGAGATCGTGCCGAGGCCGAAGCGCGTCAGCAGCAGGAGATCCGCACGGTTGCCGCGCAGGCCGAGGCAGCCGCCGCCGAGATCGAAGCCACCGAGCATCAGAAGGCCGAGTCAGCTCGCATCACCGCCGATCAGGGCATCGGTGTCGCCAACGAGAACAAGGACCGTGAGGTCGCGATTGCGGGCTTGAACCGCGAGCGCGTCGTCAAGGTCGAGTCGGAGAACATCGAGCGCGATCGGATGCTCGCCGAGACCGGCCGGGAGACCGCCGTCGCCGAAGCATCGAAGGAGAAAGAGGAGCGTGCCCGAGAGCTCGCTGATGTCGAACGCGGTCGTGTCGAAGCCGACCTGGGCGTGGCCGAGAAGGAAGAGGCGATCCGCACCCTGCGGATCGTCGAGGATGCCCAGCGTCAGGCGACCGCCGAGATCAAGACCGCCGAGGGCCTTGCTCAGGCCGCGTTCGTGGGCACGGTGAAAGAAGCCGAGGCGCAGCGTCAAGCGGCGAGCAGCGAAGCCGAGCGAGCCACGGTGCTCGCACGCGCCAATGCCGAGGCAGCACAGCAGGACGCCATGGCTGCACAGCGGCGCGCCGAAGGAGCTCAGGCCGAGGCTGCTGCGGGTGGTCTGGCTGATGTTCAGGTCGAGCGCGAGCGCGCCGAGGCAGTCAAGGCGGTCGGGATGGCCGATGTCGAGGTCAAACGAGCCGACGCCGATGCCGTACGCGAGATGGGCGTCGCCGAGGGCGAGGCGACCAAGTCGCGTCTGGCCGGCGAGGGTGAGGGTCTCGAAGCCAAGGCGGCCGGTGTCGGCGCAATGACCTCGGCGGGACAGGATCACGAAGAGTTCCGTCTGCGTCTCGACACGGAGAAGGAAGTCGCGCTGGCCGGCGTCAACGCCAAGGCCGATGTTGCCAAGTCTGCCGCGGCGGCACTCGGCGAAGCGCTGTCCAATGCCGACATGAGGATCGTCTCTGACGAGGGAATCGTCGAGCGGATCCTCTCTGCTGCAGGCCACGGCCAGGCGATCGACGGCTTCATCAACTCCGGCGACGGCGCACGATCGATGTTGGCCCCCTATCTCGACGGCGACGCGAACCTCGTGCAGGACATCGCCTCCGGTGTCGGCGGTGTCGGCGCCTCCGGTATCCGGGACCTCACGATCGCACAATTCGTTTCCCGGCTCGGCGGAACCATCGGGGACGCCTCGCTCATCGAACAGCTGGCTACGGCTGTCAAGGAGAGCGGGCTCGGCGACCGTGCGGTCGGCGACGTCATCGATACCGACGCCAAGTGACCTCGAGCGCCTCACCGTTGCGAACGGTGTTGCAGATGGTGCCCGGCACTCTCGGTAGCGTCGCTGGAGTCGACCCGTGACCGACGTCGAGAACACCCCGCCCGAATCCGACACCGAAACGGAATCCCAGACACTGCGTGGCGGGAGCTACGACCTGCTTCGTCGGAGGCTCCGTACGCAGGTCGACGCGGTACTCGAAGCGACGCGCACCATCGATGAGCGTCGCGTCGAAGCATTCGGCTCGGTACAGCTCCGCCTCACTGGGTCCGACCGGATCGCCACCGACCTGGCTTGCCGCCCACGGGACATGGATCGCATTGGAGACATCCTCGTCCTCGGCTTCAACATCGACATCGAGCTCGGCATCACCCAGCCCGAGCAGGTGTTCGCGCTGTACCGGGCAAGCAACGTCGGCGCCGAAGGACCCACACTCACACCGATCGAGCAGGAGGACCCACGCAACTTCCTCGCCGAGCCGGAGTTCCGCGCAGAGTTCGACAAACTGTTCAAGTTCTACGGAAAGGCGCGGTTCGTCGATCTTCGAGTCAGCGCCAATCAGCTCCTCGCCGTCTTCCAGGTCGGTGACCGGCTCGACGACATTCGCGTCCTCCGATGGACCATCGCAGACACCGCAGCAGGTGACAGCGGGCGGCGGGCAGTCAGCTTCGCCGACGCACGCGGCGAGCGTGACTATTCCTGGCCTGCCCCGCACGATCAGACCTGGACCACGTGCTCCCGAGAGGACCAGCGCGCTGGAGCGCACCCGGTCGTCGCAGTACTCGATGAGGTCTTCATTGGTTTCCGTGGCGGGCGCCTCCAGCTGCGGGTGGATACTGGCCAGGGCGGGGCGCACGCCGAGATCGACGAATCGGTCGACCACCCGGGCCAATCGCTGGCCGACGTCGGCGTCGACTACCTGTCGATGGGTGACATTCTGCTCATCCGCGTTCGGCTGTACGAAGAGGCCCCGCGGACCTATGTGTTCTCACATCGCAGCCGGGCAGGCCAACGAGTCGACGCGGTGGGCGTCACGTCTCGGACGCTGCCGGGCGGCGAAGGCGTCGTCTTCCCCGGCGGCATTCATCTCACTTCGACCGGCACACGTGTCTTTGACGTCGACGTCGCCGACATGCAGTTCGAAGAGGTCATCGTCGCGCCGAACGGCGAAGACATCGGGTACGTCTTCCATCGGCGCACCACGGGCGAGTACCTCATCATGCCGTACAACCTCGTGCGGCGCGAGATCTCCCAGATCATCCCATGCCACGGATTCGGTACGTTCAGTGACGGCTCGATGGTCCTCTTCCGCGGCCAGCCCCAAGACAGCGACCCGACCAAGATTCACCCTGTGCAGTGGTGGTCGACACCGTTCGCCGACCCGGAGTACGTCCCTACTTCGACCGGTGACGACGCCTGGACGGGACGAGTCGGCAACGCCGCGCTCGTTGCCGGCCTCGGCGACGTGTACGACCTCACTCGGCTGAGCCAAGACGAACGACCGACAGCCCGAACCTGGGAGTCGCTCGCCGCAGCCGCACGCCGCTCGTTGGACACTCACTTGTGGTTCGTCGACGACGAAGCCGCAGGTCTCGAGTCAGCACTGCACGAGGTCCTCACGACGTCGGGGCAACTGCTCGATGAGCACAAGCTGGTCGAGCGCCGCCGATCTGCTGCCCGCGGCACACTCGCCACCGCTGAGGGCGATGTCCGAAACGTACTCAACGGGATCGCCGTCGCCGCCACCCCCGACCAGATCGTCACAGCACTCGGCCAGCTACGTCGAGCCCGAGGCGAGTTGTCGGCTGTCGCTGACGTCGAATCGATCGACCGTGAACGGGTCGATGAGTTGGTTGCGGACCTCGACGAGGGCGTGACCGACCTGTCAGGCCGGGCGGTCGAGGTGCTGTCACAGCCCGCTGCCTTCGCCACCCTCGAATCGCAGATCGAGTCGGCCGGCGCAGCAGTCGACGATGCGGGCACCGCTGCGCAACTCGACGACATTGCCACTCGGCTCGGCGAACTCGGCAACGACCTCGACGCTGTGGTCGACACCGTCTCTTCGCTCGAAGGTGGCGACCCGACGATTCGGACGAGGATCGTCCGTGCGGTCTCCGATGTCACGGGCGCGGCCAACCGTGTTCAGGCTCGCCTCGATACGAAACGCCGCAACCTCGGAGCTGCGGAGGCTGCAGCAGCCTTCGACGCAGAACTCTCGCTCGTCGAGCAAACCCTCAACGGGTCCGTGTCCGGGGCAGCGACCCCCGAGGAGTGCGACACCGTGCTCGCGCGACTGCTCGTCACGATCGAGCGACTGGAGTCGAGGTACGGCCAAGACCCCGAGCGAAGTGCACGGATCGCCGAACTCCGGTCCAACGCCCACGAAGTCGTCGGCGAGCGCCGCAGCACGTTGCTCGACGAACGCAATCGACGCGCGAGCCGAATCGTTGACGCCGCGGAGCGGCTGCTCGCCACCGTGTCGCGACGGGCGGGTGAGTTCGCCGACGACAAAGAAGTTGCGGCGTTCTTCGCCACCGATCAGCTCACTGCCCGAGTCCGCGAGTTGGCCGACGACCTCGACTCACTCGACGACGCGGGGCGCGCTGCCGAGGTCAGAGGTGGCCTCCGTGAGGCATTGGAAGGCGCTCGCCGACGCATCCGTGACAAGGCCGCGCTGGTCAGCGACGACGGCGCTGTCGTTCTCGGTGGCGCCCGGCTTGCGCCGAACACGCAGCCGTTCGAAATGGTTCTCTCCACCGGTGAGGCGATCAACGGCGCACCGCTCATCTCTGCCACGGTCACTGCCACGGACTACGCCATCGATGTCACCGACGACCTCGTCGACTTCGCCGATCTGCTCGGTCGGCCGTTCCCGTCCGAGACGTCGAGGGTCGCGCGGAGCGAGTACCTCGCCTGGGCGGTGCTCGCTGGAGCGGAGGCGGAGGGCGCTGGTGTACGCTCGCTCGTCTCGGCATCGGCCACCCCCGGGAAGCTGCTCGAGATCTGCCAGACCGAAGCTGAGCAGCGTCACGGTGACGGCTACCAGCGAGGCGTGCACGACCAGGATGCCGCCAAGCTGCTCGAAGCAGTGCTCCCCCAGCTCGAAGCGGAACCACTCCTCAGGTTCACCGGAACCGTACGCGGGCTCGGACGCCTCTGGATTTCCTCGGTTCCCGACGACAAACTCACCGACTGGACGGCCAAGGCGACCTCGGCGGCGACGGCGCGGGCTCGCCTCGGAACCACAGCACCGGCCGGCCGGCTTGCCGAGGCGTTGCGCACTGAACTCGAAGCGTTCGTCGGGGAATCAAAGAGGTTCGATGCCGTGACGATCGAACGGACTGCGGGCTACCTCGTCGATGAGCTCGGCGTCGGTGCACAACTCCTCATGACATCGACAGCCTCGGCGCTGCTCGCCGAGCTGCGCAGCGACCTCGGAGCGGAGGGAACAACCGACCTGACGGACGCGCTGGCCGCTGAGACCGACCCCCTCCAGCGGTGGACGCTGGCGACCGATTGGGTGACAGCTTTCGTCGAACGCAGCGATGCACCGGAGCGCCGCTTCGACATCGACGAAGCCGCCGTTGCGCTCGCCACTCCGCAGGTGGCCACCTCTGCCGTCAACCACGGTGGAGCGCTGACCATCACCGGCCTGGTCGCCGACCACCCACGTTTCCCGTCCGGGTCGTTGACGACTCGGCTGGACGAACTCGCTGAGGGCGCTGGAGCACTGGTCACCGACATGGCGACTCGTTGGCCGAAGTACGCCGAGGCTCGGCGCAGCGTCATCGCCCGGCAGGCAGCGCAGGTGCGCCTCGATGAGCACCGTCCGAAAGTGATGTCGGGCTTCGTTCGCAACACCTTGATCGATACTGCGCTGCTTCCGCTGTTCGGTCCGAACCTGGCTCGACAGATGGGTACCATCGACGCCACCGACGGCGCTCGCCAAGGTCTGCTCGTCGTCGTGTCTCCGCCGGGATATGGCAAGACGACGCTCATGGAGTGGATCGCTGACCGGCTCGGCGTCCTCATCGTCAAAGTCAACGGCCCCGCGCTCGGCACCGACACCACCTCGCTCGATCCGGCCGACGCACCGAACGCCACCGCACGCGCCGAGGTCGAGAAGATCAACCTGGCGTTCCAGATGGGCCGCAACGTGATGCTGTACCTCGACGACATCCAGCACACCTCACCGACACTGCTGTCGCGGTTCATCCCGCTCGCCGACGCGACTCGCCGCGTAGAGGGCGTCGTCGACGGCAAGCCGACCACCTTCGATCTGCGCGGCAAGCGCTTCTGTGTCGTGATGGCCGGCAACCCGTACACGACCGGCGGCGGACGGTTCGAGATGCCCGACATGCTTGTCAACCGGTCCGACGTGTTCAACCTCGGCGACGTCTCGGGCGAACACGACGAAGCGTTCGCCCGCTCCTACGTCGAGAACTCCCTGACCGCATGCCCACCACTTGCTCCGCACGCGTCGAAGCTGCTCGACGACCTCGGCTCGGTTATCGACATGGCCGAGGGTCGCAAGCCCGTCGAGGCCAGCGGACTCGAACACGCTTGGGATGGCGCTGAACTCGACGCGTCCGTTCGCAGCGTGGCGATGCTCCGTCGCGCTCAGCAGGTGTTGCTCGATGTCAACGCTGCGTACATCGAGTCCGCAGCGACTGCCGAGAGCGACCGTACGACTCCCCCGTTCCTCCTGCAGGGTTCGTATCGCAATATGGCGCGTATCGCCTCACGTGTCGTGCCGGTGATGACCGAAGAAGAACTCGACGCCGTGCTCGACGATCACTACAACTCCGAGGCGCAGACGCTGACCGACAAGGCCGAGCAGAACTTACTCGCCTACAAGCAGCTGGCGGGTCGGATGACCGACGAGGAAGCCGAGCGATGGGCGGAGATCGTCCGCCGCGCCGCAGGCCGAGCGAACGCTGACGACGGCGTCGGACGCATCGTCGATGCCGTCGACCGCCTGACCGGAGCCGTCCTCCACGACGAAGACGGATCCGTACCCCCAGCTCTCTGAGGTCTCGTTGCAGCCAGGTCACCTCACGGCATCGGGTAGCGTCCGTCGGCGATGAACGACTACGCGCATGCTTCGACCACGCTGCCGACGCAGCAGCTCTACATCGGGGGCGCATACCTCGACGCCACATCGGGCGAGACCTTCGAGACGATCAACCCGGCCACGAATCAGCTGATCTGCGAAGTTCAGCAGGCGAGCCTGGACGACGTCGACGCAGCTGTGGACGCCGCCGAGGCCGGATTCGCCGAGTGGTCCGTCATGCCGGCGATGGAACGGACACGCATTTTGCTGCGGGCCGTCCAGATCCTGCGCGCGCGCAACGACGAACTCGCCCATCTGGAGACCCTCGATTCCGGCAAGCCACTCTCCGAGACGACCACCGTCGACATCGTGACCGGCGCCGACCAGATCGAGTACTACGCCGGGCTCATCTCGATGCTCCACGGCCAGCACTTCGACTTTCCGCCCCACGGGTTCGCATCAGTCAAGCGCGAGCCGCTCGGCGTCTGCGCCGGCATCGGTGCGTGGAACTATCCGATCCAGATCGCGATGTGGAAGTCCGCTCCGGCGCTTGCTTGTGGTAACTCCTTCATCTTCAAGCCAGCCGAGCTGACGCCTCTCACCGCACTGAAGCTGGCTGAGATCTACACCGAGGCTGGCCTTCCCAAGGGCGTGTTCAACGTCGTGCAGGGCGACTACCGGGTTGGCCAGATGCTGTCGCGCCATGACCGTGTCGCGAAGATCTCGCTGACCGGCGAGGTCGGCACTGGCAAGAAGGTCATGGCCGATGCCGCCGCGACCTTGAAGGACGTCACCCTCGAACTGGGAGGCAAGAGTCCGATCATCGTGTTCGACGATGCCGACCTCGACAATGCTGTCAACGCAGCACTCGTCGCCAACTTCTACTCGGCGGGCGAGGTCTGCTCGAACGGCACGCGAGTGTTCGTACAGCGCGGCATGTACGAGGACTTCATCGCGAAGCTCGGCCCACGCACCGAGGCCTTGAAGATCGGTGACCCGTTCGATCCCGAGGTGATGGTCGGCCCGCTGATCAGCCGGGAGCACCATTCCAAGGTGATGGGCTACATGGATGTCGCTCTCGCCAGTGAGGCCCGCCATGTCTGCGGCGGTCGGGTTCCCGACGATCCCGGCCTGGCCGGCGGCAACTACGTGACCCCGGCGGTCTTCGCCGACTGCGACGACGAGATGACCTTCGTCAAAGAAGAGGTGTTCGGCCCGCTGATGTCCGTCCTCCCCTTCGATGACGAGGACGAAGCGCTCCACCGAGCGAACGACACGAACTACGGCCTCTCGGGAGCGGTGTTCACACGCGATTTCGCACGGGCCCACCGCGTTGCCAACGCCATCGAGGCCGGCAACATCTGGATCAACAGCTACAACGACCTGCCCCCGTCGATCCCGTTCGGTGGCTACAAGCAGTCGGGTTACGGACGCGAGAACGGTCTCGTGACACTCGATCACTTCACGCAGTGGAAGACGATCTACGCCAACCTCGGCGACTTCGAGGCCTACTACTGAGCACTGCCCGTTCGGTCCGTCGAACCTCGCTGCGGCGCTGACGTAGATTTTCATGGGCATTCTCCTCGGCGCTCTGGCGTCAATCCTGATCGGCGGGTCGGACTTCCTCGGCCGCTACGGAACCAAGCGGTCCCATGCGATCACGACCGTCGGGGGCGCGCTCGTCGGCGGCATCGCGATCTCGACGATCGGCGTGGTCGTCATCCCGAGCACGTACGCCACCCGTGATGTCGTGCTCGGCGTTCTGTCCGGCCTCGTCGTGGGGCTGGCGCTCGCCACCTTGTACGAAGCCATGGCCACGTCGTCTGCCGCCATTGCTGGGCCCTTGGTTGCGCTCGGAGTGGCACTCTTCCCTCTCGGCTGGGATCTGGCCTTCGGCGCAAACCTGTCGTGGTTGATCGGTCTCGGGGTGATCGTGTCACTGGCGTCGCTGATCTTCGTCACCTACTCCCCCGGCTTGACTGGCAACATCGGCCGAGGGATCCGGATCGCCTTGGGCTCTGCGCTGCTCTGGGGGGTGTCGACGACGCTGATCGGAGAGACCGGTGACGATTCGGGCGTGTGGGCCCCGCTCGCGCAACGGATCGTGGCGCTCGCCGTGATGGTCAGCCTCGCGACTGCCCGATCGGTGCCTCGGTTCCCGCAACGCTCGCTGCTCCCGATGGTGCTGCTGTCGGGCGTGTTGGGTGGCGCCGGGATGATGGCGTTCGTCCTCGGTACTCAGCGCGGCTCGCTCGGCGCTGTCGCCGTGGCCTCGTCGATGTTCCCGGCCGTGTCAGCAGCACTGTCGGCTGCGTTCGACGACGACACGCTGCACTGGTGGCAGATGCTCGGCATCTGCGGCGTCATCGGCGGCGTTGCGCTCATGGCACTCGGCTGAGCCCGCTCGCTTTCTTCGCGTAAAATCTTTGCACGATGCCGCTGACCAGGACTTTTGCACCTCAGTGAACTCTGTGACAGTGCTCATGCAGAGTGAAGCCATGAAGAACGAACGCACCGTCACCCGCAACACCGCCAGCACCACGCAGCAGCTCACCCTGCTGCCGGACCTCGCACCGGCCCCGACCGTCAGCACTCGTTTCCTGCTCAGCCAAGACACCCGAGAACTCGGCATGCGCCGCGTCGCTGAGATCCGCGAGATGCTCGCCGAGCACAAGGCAGCACGCGAGGCTGCAGTCGTCATGCTGCCGGCCCGTACTGGCCGCGCCGCCTGAGTGTGTTGACATCGTTACCTCGTGCGAGAGCTGACCCGAACCGCGGGGCCGAGGTGCGACTTCGAGGTGATCTGAGTCAGCCGGCGTTGGGCGCCAGGTCCTTCACGGCCTGCCAGTGGTCGAGGTCCGGGTCGAGCGGCAGGATTGCGAGGGAACTGGTTGTCACACCGTTGTCGAAATACGACTGGATCTGGGCGCGGCACGCCTCGGGTGATCCGTGGACGATCAGCTCGTCGACCACGGCGTCAGGGATCTCCGCGAGAGCGGCTTTGCGGTCGCCTGCCTTCCAGGCATCCCACATCCCCTGGAGCTGTTCGCCCCGCCCCAACCACTCGTGGAACGCGGCATACACCGGCACGTTGAGATACGCAGCGATGGCGAACTTGGCCGCAGTGCGCACCACGTCGCTGTTCTCGCTCGGGCAACAGAAGATCCGAGCCACGATCTCGCGCTCGTCACCACCGGCGGCGTCGGTGACGATCGGCGCCACGGTGGCGACATCGTCAGCGGACAACCAGTTGATGATGGCGCCGTCGCCCTCTCGTCCCGCAAGGCGAAGCATGCCTTCACGCAGCGCTGCGACGAGTACCGGTGGCTTGATCTCGGGCCGAATCCCCATCCGAAAGCCATCGATCTCGAACGTGTCATAGCTCTTCTTGACCTTCTCGCCGTCGAGTGCATCCTTGATGAACCGCACGACGTCGCGAACTTTCTTGTACGGCTCCTCGAACGGGACCCCGTTCCAGCGTTCCACGATCACGTTGCTCGACGACCCGATACCGATGGCGAATCGGCCGGGTGCTGCGTCGGCCATCGAGGCAACGCTCTGCGCAAAGCAGGCGGGCGAGCGGGTGTAGGCGGGCACGATCGCGGTACCGAGTCGGAGGCGCGGTTCCCACGCTGCGGCCAGGGCCAGCGGCGTGAACGCGTCTGCACCGTCGGCTTCGGCTGACCAGATGTCGGTGTAGCCCATGTCGGCCAACTCGCTGAGCTTCTCGGCGTGCGTGTGCAGCGGGCCGGGAAGCGGAACGGTCATGCCGGGACGTTGTGGGAGAGCCATCCGCCGACCTTACGCAGTGACTCGCGTCGGTACCGAAGGCACCGCGCCGTCAGCCTTTCGAGAGGCGGACGATGACACTCTGACTCGCAGTGGCGAGCAGCGTGCCGTCTTCGGCGAACATGTGCACGAGACCGTGGCCGAACCCACGCTCGACGGCGTGCACCCTGATGTCCATCAGTACCCATTCGGTCGGGACCATGCGACAGACCCGCAACGTGTTGTCCAAGCTGTTGCCACCGCCACGCACACCGAGCGCCTGGCCGACGCCGCTCGGCACGAAGTCGCCGAGAACGGCCAACGTCGTGGCGTCCATCCCGGTGATCACGTCGGGAATCCTTGCCCACAGCAGATACTGGCCGTCGCTCTGCTCGCCGAGATCCTGCAAGACCAGGTCGTCGTACGCTCGGCCTTTCACCATGCGCTGCTCGAGGCGTTCGTTGATCGTTCCCGACCAGTCCGACTGATGCGTTCGAGGCGGATAGCCACTCGGGTCTCCGACACCGTCCGGCATGTGTTCCCACTGGCCGGCATGCTCCATCGGGCGATCGCCGAGCGCAGCATTGACCGTCAGAATCTCTCGGTCCGCGACGTGGCAGACGGCGCGCGCCTGGCTGATCTGATGACCTTCGACCGCGATGGTCACGTCGATGTCGACGACCTCACCGGGCTTCGCATACGACAGATACTGCGCCGTTGCCCAGACGCACTCGCGGCCCGAAGATCCTTCCAAGGCGGAGATGGCCGCACCCAACCCGGAACCACCGAACAAGAAGCCACCGGTCGTGGAGATCCCGGGCGTGACCGGCAGCTTCCATCGGAAGCGGTTGTGCGTCGCTTCGAGGCCGATGAAATTGCGAGAGTCCATGCGCTGCCGATCGTAGACCCCATGCGCCATAGGGTCAGCGACATGGGCACGACGACATCTCAGACATGGCAGGGCGACGCAGTCGGGTTGGTCGAAGCGTTTCGCGCCGGTGAGCGCTCACCGGTCGAGGAGCTCGAAGCCACGCATGCCGCAATCGACGCGAGCGACCTGAATGCGGTCTGCCACACCGATCGCGACACCGCTCGGGCTGCGGCCCACTCCGCCGACATCTCGCTCCCCTTCGGCGGCGTCCCGATCGGAGTCAAGGAACTCACCAAGGTCGCCGGTTGGCCGGACACCGATGCGTCGGTGCCGTTCGCAGACCGCATCGCAACACACAGTGCAACCATGGTCGACCGCATCGTCGGTCGCGGCGGCGCCGTTCTTGCCGGACAGACCACTGCCAGTGAATTCGGCGGGGTCAACCTGACTCGAACTGTGCTCCACGGAGCGACCCACAACCCGTGGGAGCACGGCAGGACGCCGGGCGGCTCCTCCGGCGGTTCGGCCGCAGCGGTGGCCGGGGGCATCTTCCCGATTGCGACGGGTGGAGATGGCGGCGGGTCCATACGCATCCCTGCTGGTTTCACCGGGTTGGTCGGCCTGAAAGGCACGTTCGGCCGGATCCCGCTGGGACCGAAGACCGAATACGGCAACATGACCGTGTCCACGGGCTGCATGGCCCGGTCGGTTCGCGACGCCGCCCGCTGGTTCGACGTGACCAACGGACACGACCCCGCCGATCCGCTCAGCCTGCCGCGGGTCGAAGGGTGGGAACGCGACCTCGGGACCCACCTCGACGCACTACGCGATGCGCGGGTGGCCGTCGTCGGCGACTGGGGTGGCGCGGTGACATCGCCGATCATGTGGGAACTGCTCGACGCGGCTGCGGCGACGCTGATCAGCGACTGTGCGATGCAGCGTGTCGATGACGTCGACACCCACGTCCCACGGATGGGTGGCGCCTGGTCGATCTCGGGAATGATCAGCATCCGCGCCCAACTCGGTGATCTGTATCCGGCGTGCGCCGACGATCTCACGCCAGAGATGCAGTTCGGCTTGGCGGCGACCGAAGGCAAGTACACCGAAGAGGGCCGCGCTCGCATCGAACGGCGCCGAAGCGAGGTGAACGAAGCCATGGCGCAGATCTTCCACCCGGTCACGGGTGTCGACTTCGTGATGACCGCGTCGAATCCGGACGTCGCGTTCGATGCCGAGGGGCCCCTGCCGTCGGTGTTCGGTGGCGTCGAGGGTGGGGCCGCGAACAACGGCCGCTTGACGTTCCCGTGCAATCTGCACGGCAACCCGGCGATCTCGGTGCCTGCCGGGTCGGTCGACGGTCTCCCGATCGGGCTGCAGATCATCGGTCGCCACTTCTCCGAGCCGCTCCTGCTCGACCTCGCGCTCACGATGGAACGCAATCGCCCGTGGCCCCTGACAACCGCCGACTGATCAACACGCTCTGGACGGTCTTGCGCACCTGGCTCGTCCGGCCCCTCCGGAGTTCAGTGGCTTGTGACCGACGACATACAGTCGTCGTATGAAGGTTGCACTGACGGTCAATGACTTCCTGAGCCGCGCCGAGCGTGTCTACGCCGATCGCATCGCGGTGGTCGACGAGCCAGATCAACCCGCGGAGTCGTGGGGGTCGATCACCTATGGGGAGATGGCCCGCCGCGCGCGAGCGTTGGCGGCGGGACTCGATGAACTGGGAATCGGCGTCGGTGAGCGCGTCGCCATGGTGAGCCACAACTCTGCTCGACTCCTCACGGCCCTGTTCGGCGTCTCTGGTTCGGGCCGCATCTTCGTGCCGATCAACTTCCGGCTCGTCGCCGAAGAGGTGAAGTACATCATCGAGCATTCCGGTGCTCGGGTGCTGCTCGTCGATCCCGAACTGGCCGAAGAGCTGGCCGACGTCGAGTGCGAGACCAAGATGACGATCGGGAGCGAGAGCGATGCCGTGCTGATGAAGTTCGACGTCGAACCACAGCCGTGGGAGGGCGATGAGGACGCCACAGCGACCATCAACTACACCTCGGGCACCACGGCTCGCCCGAAAGGCGTGCAGCTCACGCACCGCAACGTCTGGCTCAACGCCTCCACGTTTGGTTGGCACATGGGCGTGAGCGACCGCGATGTCTATCTCCACACACTCCCCCAGTTTCACTGCAACGGCTGGGGCATGCTCTACGCGATCACGGGCATGGGTGGCGAGCACATCATCATCCGCAAGATCGACGGCGACGAGATCCTTCGCCGTGTCGACGAGCACGGCGTCACGTTGCTCTGCGCCGCCCCCGCCGTGCTCAACATGGTGCTCGACGCTGCCGTTGCGTGGAAGGCCGACGGCCGCGAGATCCCCGGGCGCGATCAGGTGCGTATCGCGGTCGCCGGCGCTCCGCCGCCGACGAAGACCATCGAACGCATCGAGACCGAACTCGGGTGGGAGTTCAACCAGATCTACGGCCTCACCGAAACCGCTCCGTTGCTCACGATCAACCGTCCGCGTGCGGAGTACGACGAACTCACGCCCACCGAACGAGCGGTCAAGCTGAGCCGTGCCGGCGCTCCGGCGATCGGATGCACGATGGGCGTGACCGACACGGGAGAAATCACGGCGCGCAGCAATGTCGTGATGGACGGCTACTGGGACCAACCCGACCAGACCGCTGCTGCGATCTATGACGGCTGCTTCCACACCGGCGACGGCGGCTTCATCGACGACGACCACTACGTCACGATCGCTGACCGCAAGAAGGACGTGATCATCTCCGGCGGTGAGAACGTGGCGTCGATCGAGGTCGAAGACGCGATCTTCCAGCACCCCGACGTCACCGAGGTCGCCGTGATCGGCATCCCTGACGAGAAATGGGGCGAACTCGTCATGGCCCTCGTCGTGGTGTCACCCGGCTCGACGGCGACCGAAGACGAGATCATCAACTGGACCAAGCAGAAGCTCGCCGGTTACAAGTGCCCCAAAAAGGTCGAGTTCCGCGACGACCTCGCACGCACCTCGACCGGCAAGCTCCAGAAGTTCAAGTTGCGCGCCCCGTTCTGGGAAGGCCACGAGAAGCTCGTCAACTGAGTCAGGTCATTCGAGGGTGGCGTAGGTGGTGCTGCGATCGTCGGTCGTGCCGACCGAGGCGACGCAGTCCGCCAGATCCGCCAGGTACTGATCGATCACGCCTGTGTTCGTGTTGCTGATCGTCGAGTGCAAGTTGTCCGGGGGCTTCTGACGGTCGTGATACCAACCACGTTCGAGCAACGCGTCGCCGAGCGCGAACATGTCGAGTCCGCTGTCGGGTTCGGCAGCCATCGCCACGAGGTGGAACCGGCCGTCGCCGAGCACGCGAACGCCGTCGATTGCCGTGATGCCGGCACGCATCTGGTCGGCATTGACCAGCGTCTGATGCGTCAGGTCGACGTAGCCATCGACACCGAGGTGCTGCATCACGGCCCACGCGCATGCCATCGGCAGGCCGGACCGGGTGCCCTGCATGTTCGGTGACGCATAGAACCCGCCGAGCCAGTCGTCGAACGTGAAGGTCTGGTACCGCCGCGACTCCTTGGTGTGGTGCAGGATGACCGACACCCCCTTGGGCGCATAGCCGAGCTTGTGGATGTCGGCCGAGATCGTGGTGACGCCGTCGATGCGGAAATCCCACGGCTGGACGGCGCGGCCAAGACGTTCGGCGAACGGCAGGACGAAGCCGCCCATGCAGGCATCGACGTGGCAGTTCGCCCCGACCGACTGAGCGAGCGCAGCAATCGCGGCGATGTCGTCTTGGACACCCTGGGGGTACTGCGGAGCGGACCCGACCACGAGGACTGTGTTGTCGTTCACCAGCGCCGCCATCGCGTCGACGTCGGCGGTGTAGTCGGCCTTGACAGGCGCCTTGCGCACGATCAGGCCGAAGTTGTCCGCAGCCTTGTGGAACGCGGCGTGCGCGGTTTCTGGCAGCACCATCTCCGGAGCCGTGACGTTTCGTTCCGCGCTGCAGCGCTTGCGCGCTGCGAGCACGCCGCACAGGATCGACTCGGTGCCGCCACTGGTGAGAAATCCGGCGGTGTGCTCGTCGCCGTGCAACAGGTCAGCGGTCCAACCAACGACTTCGGATTGGATCTGGCGGAGTGATGGAAACGCCTGGGTGTTCAGCGCGTTCTCGTGCAGGTAGAGGCGGGCGGCCTGCTCCGCGACCTCATGCACGGTCGGGCCTCCGTCGTAGACCATCCCGAAGGTCTTGCCGTCGGCCCATCTGACGTCGTCGGCTCGTTTGTCGGTGAGCTCGGCGATGACTTCGTCGACCGGACGCCCCTGCTGTCCCAATGCTGCCATGCCGCCAGTGTCGCGCAACCTCCACGTCACGTCGGCGCGTCACGTCGGCGCCAGGCACCAACGTGACTGAGCCGGCCTCAAGTCGTGGCGGCCGGGCGCTCGGCGAGGCGCTGTTCGAGGCGAGCGTCGGTGTCGACGGCGACCCGATGCATCAGCCGTCGGTACGTCGGGTAATCGGCAACGGCGTAGTGCTGCGAACCACGGTTGTCCCAGATCGCCACCGTGCCAGGCTGCCAGCGCAGACGCACCTGATGGTCGGGTCGGTTGATGGCGTCGAGGAGGTAGCTGACGATCCGCTGCGATTCGGCCGCACCGGTGCCCATGATCCACCGAGCGTTGGATTCGCTCACGTTGATGTACGGGCGTCCGGTGACCGGATGGTGCGAGACGATCGGCCAGACAGCCGACCCGGCAGACACGAGCATGTCCGTGATGCCCTGGTTCCCACCAGCGGCGTACGCACCGTTGCGGAACTGGCCAGGGTCGTGGCAGATCTGCATGCCTTCGAGATCGCTCCGAAAACCGGGGTCGAGCGAGTCGTACACCGAATACATGCTCGCCCACAGCGTGTCGCCCCCGACCGGCGGAACGACGACAGCTTTGAGGATCGACGCGAACGGCGGCTTCTCGCGAAACGTCATGTCCGTGTGCCACTCTGCGGCATCAGGCCGATCGCCCGGCTGCCAATCGAGCACAGCGACATCGGGGTGGTCGGGCAACGTCGAATAGCTGTGATGGCGAGGAGCGAGATCGCCGAGTCGGCGCCCGAGTTCGGCATGCAGGTCCGGCGTGAGCTCCTGGTCGCGCAAGAACAGGACCTGGTGCTCGATCAGCGCGTCGTAGACAGCCTGGACGGCCGAGTCGGCGTCGTCAGATCCATCATTGGCTCCAGCGGTCAGCTGTGCTGCGAGATCGAAGTCACGAACCTCTGCACCCAGTGCCGGCGACCACCGCTCCAGCATCAGTTCGGTCATCGGCACAGAGTAGCGGTCCCCACAGAACGCCTCTCCATGGTCGTTCTCACACCCGTTTCGCCAGATGTTAGGGATGCCAAACACTTTTCGGGAAGCGGTGCCTACACTGCCGCCATGATCGCTTCCCCCCGGACACTCCGACACGCCGCCACTGCGGTTGCCCTCGCCGCTCTCGTCAGCGCAGCGTCAGCGTGCGGAGGCGACGATGCCGACGTCACCATCTACTCGGGCCGGACCGACAACCTGATCCAGCCGATCCTCGATGACTTCGAAGCATCGACCGGCCTGAGCGTCGAAGTCAAGTACGGCAGCTCCGCTGATCTTGCTCTGTTGATCGAAGAAGAAGCCGAGGCCGGCGAGTCCAAGGCCGACGTCTTCCTCTCCCAGAGCCCCGGTTCGCTCGGATTCCTCGAACAGAACGGGCGTCTCGCACAACTCCCCGACGAGACCCTTGCGCTCGTCTCGCCATCGGTCAGCGACGACGGTGGCCAATGGGTCGGATTCTCCGGCCGCCAACGCGTCCTCGTGTACAACACCGACCTGGTCGATCCGGCTGATCTGCCCGACAGTGTGTTCGCACTGACCGGAGCGGAGTGGTCCGGCCGTGTCGGCGTCGCACCGAGCAACGGATCGTTTCAGGACTTCGTCACGGCCATGCGAGTGACCGAGGGCGACGACGACACCGCCGACTGGCTCGCCGGGCTGAACGCCAACGACCCGAAGATCTATGCCAACAACAACGCCATCGTGCAAGCCGTCGGTCGGGGCGAGGTCGAGGTCGGTCTCGTCAACCACTACTACAACTACCGAGCAATCGCCGAGAATCCCGATCAACCCTCAGCCAACCACAACTTTGCCCCCGATGACCCGGGGTCACTCCTCATCGTGACCGGCGCGGCCATCATCGCCACCGACGACGCCGACGACATTGCCGCCGGCGCCCAGCTGATCGACTTCCTCCTGAGTAGCAGCGGCCAGCAGTATTTCGCCACCGAGACCTTCGAGTACCCGCTCGCAGCGGGCGAACCGCCTGCGAGCGACGTGCCGGCCATCGATTTCACCGACGTCGGAGGAATCGCCTACGAAGATCTCGGGGGCGGTCTCGAACAGACTCGGGTGCTGATCACCGACGCAGGCTTCGACGGCTGACCGTGTCGACAATCCGGCCAACGACCAGCCACGACAGCCCAACGACCAGACACTGAGCCAAGCCATGACCGATGCGGCCCTCGCCCCGATCTCCCGACCGCCGGCGCCGGCGGCAACGGGACACGCGACCCCGGCTGCAACCTCATGGATCACGCCGACCCGAGTGCTCGGCCTCGTCATCGGCGCACTGTTCGCCGGACCGGCCGGTTTCGTCGCCTGGCGGACGATCCGCCTCGGCGGCGACCTCGGTTCGGCGCTCGCCGAAGTGCCCGCCCCCCTCTGGCGCACCGTCCAACTCTCGTCTCTCGTCTCGATCTCGACCGCCGTGCTCGGCACCGGGCTGGCGTGGCTCACGACCCGGACCGATCTGCCAGGCCGCCGTCTCTGGCGAGTCGCGCTCGTCCTGCCGCTCGTGCTGCCATCGTTTGTCGGCGCCGCAGCATTCATCTCGGGCCTCGCTCCGGGCGGCGTCGTACACGACTCTCTCGATGCGCTCGGCATCTCGTCTCCCGACCGCTTCCGCGGCCTCGGCGCAGCGTGGCTCGTGCTCACTGCCTTCACCTACCCCTACGTCTACCTGCCCGTCGCCGCACGCCTCCTCGGGCTGCGCTCGCACCTCGAAGAGAGCGGTCGGCTGCTCGGGCTGTCCTCGATGTCGACGTTCATCAAGATCACACTTCCCCAGCTTCGGTCCGCAATTCTCGGCGGCGGCCTCCTGGTCTTTCTGTACACCCTGAGTGAGTTCGGTGCGGTCCAACTGCTGGGCTACGACACGCTCACCCGAGTCATCTTCTCGAGCCGTCAGACCAACCGGGCGCTGTCGTTCGCCGCTGCCACCGTGGTCCTGATTCTCGCCCTCTGCGTGGTGGCTCTCGAACGATCACAGCGCGGCGCGGCGCGGCCCGACGATCGGGCTGCGAGCATGAATCGGCGAGCCGCGCAGCTCGGCTGGGCCAAGATCCCGGCCCTCGGCGTCTGTGGCCTCACGGTTGTGGTCGGCCTCATCGTGCCTGTCACCAGCCTGGCGACGTGGGCCCGGCGCGGCCTGTCCGACGGACGAATCGGCTTCGGTCAGCTCGTCGAGCCCGCAGCGAGTACGGCGCTGGTCGCCGTCTCCGCTGCGATCGTGGCGACCACCGTCGTGTTGCCGATCGCGCTCGCGACGACCCGCCGGCCGCACCGCTCGTCGGACGTCGCTGCGGTATCGGTGGTCGTCGGGTTCGCGATCCCCGGCCTGGTCCTTGCGCTCGCGCTGGCCGTCCTCACGCTCAACACCCCGGCGCTCGAACGGCTCTACCAGACGACCGGGCTCCTGATCATCGCCTACGTGATCCACTTCGGCAGCCAAGCGCTCGCGAGTTCTGAGTCCGCTGCGCGTGCGGTGCCGAACGGCCTGCGCGAATCCAGCCGACTGCTCGAACCGAGCCCCATCCGACGCTTCTTCACCGTCGACTTCCCACTGATGCGGCCCGGCCTTCTCGCCGGCGGCGGCCTCGTACTGCTCTCGACCGTGAAGGAACTGCCGGCCACGCTGCTCCTCGCGCCGCCCGACTTCTCGACGCTCTCCACCGAGATCTGGGCTGCCTACGAGGAGGGCTTCTACGCCGAAGCGGGCCTGGCCTCGATCGTCCTGATCGCCGTCTCTGCGGTCCTCACCTGGTTCCTCGTCCTCAGGCGCAGCGATGTCGTTCGACGTTGACAGAGTTCCAAGTGTTGACAGAGTTCCAGACGTCGGCGCGTCGTCCCTTGCATCGCGTCTCGGCTCGTCGACCCCAGCAGCCGGCGCACTGGCGTCGCCGTTAGCCTCGACGTCGATGACGAGCGGACTCGACGCCTTTGCCGGTGCAGCGGTGCAACTGCGCGGCGTCTCGGTGGCCTACGAGGCAGCCTCCGGGCCCTCGGTCGGAGCCGTCGACGACGTCGACCTCGACATCGCCGCCGGGTCCATCGTTGCGCTCCTCGGCCCTTCCGGTTGTGGCAAGACCTCCCTGCTCCGTGCCATCGCCGGACTCGAGGAACCGGTCGCCGGCGTGATCGACATCGACGGCACCATCGTCAGCGCAGCCCGCAACGCCGGCATCTCGAATCGGCGGGTCTGGGTCAAGCCCGAACAGCGCAACGTCGGCATGGTCTTCCAGGACGGCGCATTGTTCCCGCATCTCACCGTCAGGCAGAACATCGTCTTCGGTCTCCGATCCAGCCGCGCGAAACTCAGCCGCTCCGACCTGGTCGCCCGGGTCGATGACCTGCTCGAACTGGTCGACCTCGTCGGCTTCGCTGATCGGATGCCGGGCACCCTGTCGGGCGGCCAGCAACAGCGAGTCGCACTCGCCCGCTCCCTCGCTCCGCAGCCCGAGGTCCTCCTGCTCGACGAGCCGTTCTCGGCGCTCGACACCGCCCTTCGAATCCAGGTCCGCGCCGAGGTGGCCAAGATCGTGCGCGAAGTCGGCGTCACCACTGTGTTCGTGACCCACGACCAAGACGAAGCCTTCGTCCTCGGCGACCGTGTTGCGGTGATGCACTCCGGCAACGTCGAACAGTTCGGCACGCCCGACGAGCTCTATCGGTCGCCGGTGTCGCCGTGGGTCGCCGGCTTCGTGGGCGAGGCGAACTTCGTCCGGGGCACCGTCGTCGCCGAACCCATGAGCACCGTTGCCGCCACTCCGATCGGCGTGGTCACGATCGAGGATCATCGCACCGACTCCGACGATTCGTCGGTCCAGGTGCTCGTGCGGCCCGAACAGGTCGGCCTCACAGCGCTCACAGACACCGACGCGTCGACAGCCGGCGAGGCCGGGACGATCACCGCCGTCGAGTACTACGGCCACGATGTCCGTTACGAACTCGAACTCGCCGACGGCACGTTGCTCGCCGCACGGACGCATTCCACCGAGTTGTACGAACGTGGCGACCGGGTCATGGCCACGTTCCAGAGCCGCCAGCGCCAGTCGCGCTCAGCTGCGTTCTCCGTCGACGAACCCTCCGACAACCCCTGGCTCTGATCGGCGGCTGTGGTCGGCCGATCCGTAAGCTCGGTTCGTGACCGACACCTTCGATCTCTCAGATCTCCGCATCTTCACCGAGCCTCAGCAGGGCGCGACCTACGACGACCTGCTCGCTGTGGCGTTGCACGCCGAGCAGCTCGGCTTCGGGGCATTCTTCCGTAGCGACCACTACCTAGTCATGGGCGACAGCGACGGCCTACCCGGGCCGACCGATGCGTGGATCACCCTCGCGGGGCTGGCTCGCGACACCACGACAATCCGGCTCGGCACACTGGTGTCCTCGGCCACCTTCCGGCTACCGGGACCGTTGGCGATCAGCGTCGCGCAGGTCGACCAGATGTCGGGCGGCCGAATCGACTTCGGCCTCGGCGCCGGTTGGTTCACCGCCGAGCACGAGGCCTACGGCATCCCGTTCCCTGCACTCGGCGAACGGTTCGATCGCCTCGAAGAGCAACTCGAGATCATCACCAACATGTGGGCCACGCCGACCGGCGGCAGCTACGACAACCCCGGCGGTCACTACCCCGTCACGAACTCGCCGGCGTTGCCGAAACCTGCACAGAGCGCACCGCCGATCGTGATCGGCGGAGGCGGTCCAAAACGCACCCCGGCACTTGCTGCGAAGTACGCCGCTGAGTTCAACACGCCCTTCGTCGACACGGCGTTCTTCGCCAAGCAGTGCGGCAGGGTGCGCGCGGCCTGCGAAGAGATCGACCGCGACCCCGACGACCTCGTGTACTCCGCGGCACTCATCGTGTGTTGCGGCAGAGACGAAGCCGAGGTGGAGCAACGCGCAGCGCAGCTCGGCCGCGAGCCATCGGAACTCCGCGAGAACGGGCTGTGTGGCACACCTGGCGAGGTCGCCGAACGGCTGCGGTCGTGGCGAGCCGCCGGCGCGGAACGGATCTACCTACAGATCATGGATCTCGCCGACCTCGATCACCTCGACCTGATCGCCACCGACGTTGCCGCCGAACTGGCCTGAAGCGCAGCATGACCGACATCACCATCTTCCCGGCCCGCACCATCGTGACCATGGACCCGAGCCAACCCACGGTCCAAGCCGTTGCGGTGCGCGACGGCAAGGTGCTCGCTGCCGGCTCGATCGAAGAGTGCACGAGCTGGGGGCCGCACACCATCGACGATCGCTTCGCCGACCACGTCCTGACCCCGGGCATGATCGAGGCTCACGCCCATGTGTTCGAGGGTGCCTTCGGGTTGCTGCCCTACGCCGGTTGGTTCCCGCGCCATCGGCCCGACGGCAGTACCGCCCCCGGGATCAAGACCTACGACGCCCTGCTCGACCTGCTCCGTCAGCTCGATCAGGAGACACGCAACTCGAACGAACCGATCATCGTCTGGGGTTTCGACCCGATCTACTTCGTCGACGAAGAGCGCCTCACTCGCGACCATCTGGACCGGGCATCGATGGAACGACCGATCTTCGTGTTCCACGCGAGCGCTCACCTCGCCACGGTCAACACCGCGATGCTCGAACGCCACGACATCACCAGCGACTCGGCCACGGTCGGAGTCGCTCGCGATGCCGCCGGCGACCCCAACGGCGAGTTGCAGGAGATGCCGGCCATTGCACTTGCCACCTCGGCGATCCACACCCTCATGAAGATGATGGGCGACCCCGAAGCAATCCGCACGCTTGGTCAGATGTGTGCCAACGTCGGCATCACGTCGCTGGTCGACCTCGGCGCGAGCGGCGTGACCCGGCCCGAAGGTCAGGCGATGTGGCACGAGATCGTCACCGACGACTTCCCGGCGCGCATCCACCAACGCCACCTGATCGGCATGATGCCCGGGTCGACCGACTGGGCTGCGGCCGCGAATCTGGTGAAGAATTTTGAACTCGACGACACCGATCGGCTGCGAACCGCCGGCCTGAAAGTCGTGCTCGACGGATCGATCCAGGGTTTCACCGCCAAGATGAAGTGGCCCGGCTACTACTCACCCAGTGGCGTCGCTCCGGCCGATCACGGTGTCTGGATGGTGCCGCCCGAGCAGCTCATCGAGATGGTGCGTCCATTCCACGAACGCCGGATCAACACCCACGTGCACTGCAACGGCGACCTCACCATCGACCTCTGGATCGACGTCGTCGAGCAGCTGCTCCTCGAGTCGGCATGGCTCGATCACCGCTACACCGTCCAGCACAGCCAGCTCACCAGTGCGGCCCAGTTCCGACGAATGGCCAAGCTCGGCATGTGCGCCAACATCTTCTCGAATCACATCTGGTACTGGGGCGACCAGCACCACGACATCACCGTCGGCCCCGAGCGGGCACGACGGATGGAGGCGTGCAAGACCGCCGAAGATCTTGGCGTGCCGTTCTCGATCCACTCCGATGCCAGCGTGACGCCACTCGGCCACCTCCACACGATGTGGTGTGCCGTCAACCGAGTCACACCGTCCGGTCGAGTGCTCGGCGAGAACGAACGCATTTCTCCAGAATCGGCCCTGCATTCGGTGACCACCAACGCCGCCTACCAGCTGCACGCCGACGACGAATTCGGCAGTATCGAGTGCGGTAAGGCCGCCGACTTCACGGTGCTCGAAGACAACCCGCTCACCGTCGACCCGCTGACCATCAAGGACATCGGCGTCTGGGGAACCATCGTCGGTGGCTCGGCCTACGAAGCAGCCCACCCCGGCGTCTGAACCGCCGCTGCGTCGAGGGCCTCGGTCAACGGCTCCAACGACACCCCGACTCGTGCGAGAGCAACCATCCCGGTCGGTCGGAGCGACGTGTCGGCAGGCTCGATCGAGACATCGTTGCCGACCACCTGGACCACGACGCAATACTCTGCATCGACCGCGACGACGCCTTTGAGTCGAGCGATCCCGTTCGGCAGGTCGCGCAGTATCGAATCGAGGTGCGCCGACGGCACGGCACCACCTGTCCACGACCAGGTCTGGTATCGGTGGAGCGCCGGAGGCGCCTGCTCCGGGACATCGTCCGGGCGGAAACCGAACACGAATGATGCGTCGACCCGGTCAGCCCGGAACGAGCCGAGTGCCTGCGGAGCCACCTCCGCGAGGATCCGCTCCGCCGAGGCCAGATCGTCCTGGTCGCAGATGTCGGTCTTGGTGATCACCACGACATCAGCGCCCGCGAGCTGGCGGCGGACTTCGTCACCGACGTACTTGTCGCGCAGCTGACCCCGGATGGTGTTCCCCGCGGCAAGCACGATCACACCCCCGGGTGTGAAGCCCGCTGATGTGCCCCACGCCGCGGCGACAGCCGGATCAGCGACGCCGCTCGCCTCGATCACGATCTGATCGGGCGGGATCTCCGACTCGCGCAGCGTCGACAGCGTTTCGAGCAGGTCGCCCCCGAGCGTGCAGCACACACAGCCGTTGGGCAGGTTGACCACTCCGGTGTCGCTCGCTGCAGCGAGCAACTCGGCATCGATCCCGATCGACCCGAAGTCATTGACGATCACCCCCAATCGTCGACCACCCGGCGCCCGGAGCAGCCCGTTGAGCAGGGTGGTCTTGCCCGCACCGAGGTAGCCGCCGATGACGGTGATCGGGATCAGCGGCGCCACGACCCCATGTTGGCACCCGGCGGCGTGCGACCATCGATTGATGGATACCAACATCGATGAGACCACGACCAGCGGCCCCGCTGCCGCGCCGACCGGGCCACTCGCAGGCATCAAGGTGATCGACATGTCCGTGATGATCGCCGGGCCGCTGGCGGCGATGATCCTCGGGGACCAGGGCGCCGACGTCGTGAAGGTCGAATCACCGGGCATGGGCGACATGATGCGGCATCTCGGATCGAACAAGAACGGGATGAGTGGGATCTATCTCAACAACAACCGTTCGAAGCGATCGTTGGTCATCGACGTCAAGCAGCAAGCCGGCGTGGACGTGATCCGTCGGCTGCTCGCCGACGCCGACGTCCTCATCCAGAATTTTCGACCGGGGGCGATGGACCGCATGGGCCTCGGCTGGGACATCGTCCACGAACTCAACCCAGACCTGATCTACGCCTCGATCTCCGGATACGGGCCCGACGGGCCGAACAGCGGGCGGCGAGCGTACGACAACGTCATCCAGGCTGCATCCGGGCTCGCCAGCGTCCAGGCTCACCCGGCGACCGGTGTCCCCGAGCTCTTCCGAACGCTGGTCTGCGACAAGGCAACGGCGTACACCGCGACACAAGCGATCACCGCAGCACTGTTCGCACGCGAGCGCGGCGCAGCGCGAGGACAACACATCGAACTCGCAATGATCGACACCGCCGTGGCGTTCATGTGGCCGGATTCTGCGATGGATGCGGTGCTGCTCGACGACGATGCCACTCGCTCTCCGACGATTGCCTCGATGTATGCGGCCGTGACACTCGCCGACGGCCATGCTGCGACGAGCGTCGTCACCGAATCCGAATTCCACGCCCAGTGCAACACCTATGGCAGAGCTGACCTCATCGATGACCCGCGATTCGCGAACAGCGCCCTTCGAGCAGCGAACCGCAGCGAGTTGAACGCCGAGCTGAAGGCGGCGGCAGCAACGACGAGCGCTGCCGACTTCGCTCGCCGAGCAGCCGAGTTCGATCTGCCAGGGGCAGTGGTCAAGACCCTTGCGGACCTACCGCTCGATCCGCAGATCGAGAACAACGGCGTCTTCGTCGAACGCGACCATCCCATCGCCGGACGGGTGCGCGAGCCCCGGCCGGCCGCTCGGTTCGGCGCGACACCACAGCGGGTCGGCGAGCATGCACCGACGTTCGGCCAGCACTCTGCGGAAATCGTTGCCGATCTCGGTCTCGATGCGGACGAACTACGCGACGCCGGAGTGATCTACTGAGCGCACCGGACTGACGCGATCGAGGGTCGCCCTGTCGGAGTGCACCTCAGCCGGAGATGAAGCCCGCTGCCTCGAAGGCACGGTTGATGATCGACTCCAGCCGAGGCGTGTTGTCGGGATACGGTCCGGCCACCGTGATTGCCCAGATCACGCCGTCGCCACGGTCGAGCACCATGGCGTGCGTGCTTTCGATGGTGCCGGTGTGGCCGTACCTGCCGTCCCCGTACGAGATCAGGCCGAGCCCATAGCCGCGCTGCCCGAACGTTGACCCGCCCGGGGTTGCCATCAGCTCCACGGTCTCGGGGCTCAGCGGCTTGAAGCCCGGCGTGGAGTGGTCGAGCGAGTCGAGAATCACCACGAGGTCCGTCGGCGTCGCGATCCAGCTGCCGGCGGCCCCAAGCGTCTCCATGTAGTTGCGGCCGGCAGTCGTGGCGTGCAGCACTTCGCCCGGGCCGGGGTCGTAGGTGTTGGCCAACCGCATCCCTGACAACCCGAGCGGCGTCAGCACCTGCTCGTACGCGGCTGCGGTGTAACTCATGCCCGTGAGCGCTTCGATCAGGACCCCTGCGACGCAATAGTTCATGTTGCTGTAGGTGTAGCCGCCTCCCCCGGTTCCGCGCTGCATCCCGATGCGCGCCGCTCCGTTGCAGCTGTCGGCACCCTTGCGGAAGAACTGTGTGTCGTATTTCGAGAACCCCGAGGTGTGGTTCAGCAGCCGACGGACGGTCAGCTGTCGAGCGCCGTTGGACGGAGTGACGCCGAGTTGGTCGGCGATCAGCTGACCGACTTCGTCGTCGAGACCGACGACACCCGCTTCGACGAGTCGCAGCAACGTGATCGCGGTGATCGTCTTGGAGATGCTGGCGATGCGGAAGCGATCTTCGGTGTCGGTGATGTCGTCGCTGAGCAACGGGGCGCGAGCTCCAAACCCGCGTGCGTGGACGACATCGCCACTGATCGAAACCGCCACGGACGCCGCAGAGTTGCCGTTGATCAGCAGCGCCGCGTCGAGGTTGGCGTCGAATGCCGACCAGCCGACCGAGCCGGCGCTGCCCGCATCATCGAGGCCCGGTCCCGACGGTGGCGCATCTTCGGCGGCCTGCAGTTCGAAGGGCAGCAGCGGTTCGGCGTCGAAGGTCGGATCGTCGGTGGCGAGATCGCTTTCGGCATCGTCGACCGTCTCGTCGGACTGGTCGTCTGGCGGCTCGGTCGCGACTGGCGGTTCGGTCACCGGCGGCTCCGTGTCGGTGGGCGGCTCGGTCGCGGCTGGCGGTTCGGTCACCGGCGGCCCCGTGTCGGCGGGCGGCTCGGTCGCGACCGGGAGCTCAGTGGAGGCCGTCGAGTCGGCGCTGGAGGTATCGGTGTCGGTGTAGGTGTCGGTGTCGGTCACATCGGGCGTGGCAACGCGACTCGTCGGATCGGTGTCGGCGCATGCGGCGACAACCGTGGCCAGCGCGACGACGATCGTCAGGGTCGTCGTTCTCGTTCGCCGCACCGACACATGATGACCTGCCCGGGGCCCGGAGTGGTGGCAACGAGGACGTACGTGTCGTCACGCCAGCGGCCATCACACCAGCAGTTGCCGCCGCAGTTCACTCGCTACCCAGCGGCGGTGGCGGGGTGGTGTAGCTGCCGTCGGCGAACCCTCCCAAGAAAAGCGCATTGTCCATGATCGTCGAGAGTTCCGGCGTCGACGACGGGTAGTCACCGCTGACCGTGATCGCCCACGTCAGGCCGTCGGGGCGACGAACCATCATCGCATGCGTGCTCTCGAGCGTGCCCGTGTGCCCGTACGTCGCGGCCGCCAGATCGGTGTCGAGCGGCTGTTCGAAGATGATCAGGCCCATGCCGTACCCGTTGGTGGGTGGCGGCGGCTCGACCGTCGTCGTCGGAGCGAGCGTCGATGCCGACTCGTCCTGCCCCGGGGTGGTCAGTGACTCATCGACCGGCGTCGGCGGTGTCTCGGTGATCGTGGTCATCAGCTCCAACGTGGCCGATTCGAGGATCTTCGTCCCCGGCGTGGCGGGATCGAGCGCGTCGAGAAAGGTCACCAGGTCGACCGGTGAGGCCAGCCATGCTCCGGCGCCGCCGAGCACCTCCATGTAGTTGCGACCTTCCTCGGATGCGTGTTCGACATCACCTGGTTCGAGCTCGAACGTCCCTGCGGTGCGCATCGTCGTGATGCCGAGCGGGTCGAGCACCTGGTCCTGCACGACCTGCTCGTACGGCGTGCCCGTGACCTGCTCGATGAGCAGGCCGATGACGCAGAAGTTCATGTTCGAGTACTGGAAGTCGGTGCCGGGAACGGACTGCAAGGTGCCGGCGAAGCCCACTCGGGCAGCATCCGCGCACGAGTCCACTTCGTTGCGGAAGAAGAGGTCTTCGTACTGGGCGAATCCTGATCGGTGCGTCAAAAGGTGGCGCAGGGTGATGCTCTCTGTGCCGCCGGTCGGTGCGCTGACGTCGAGGCCGCTCGCGAGCTGGCCACCGACCGCCTCGTCGAGCGTGAGGGTGCCGTCGTCCACCAGGGTGAGGGCGGCAGCTGCGAGGATCGTCTTGCTGATGCTGGCCACCCGGAATCGATCGGTGGGCTCGACCGGGTCGTCGGCCACCCGCCGGCCGTACGCCGCCTCGTGCTGCAGTTCCCCGTTGCGGAGCACCGCCACGGCAACCGCTGATGACCCGCCGCGCACGATGGTGACCTCGAGGTACTGGTCGACGGCAGCCCATCCGCTCAGGGGCACGATCGGTGGTGCCACCGTGGTCGTCGGGTCAGTAGTTGCCGGCTCGGTCGCGATCGGCTCAACGATCGCAGGGGCGGACCCGCCCGCAAGCGTGTCGCCGGGCTCGCCATCGGGAGCGGTGCCCGATGAGCTTGCGTCGGCAAGGCGGTCGTCGGCGATGATCGTGTCGCCGGTCGCCGGATCGGTTCCCGACACGATCTCGTTGGTCGAACACCCAGCGAGCAGTCCGATCGCAACGACGATGCTGATCAGCATCTTCTCAAAGTTCGACACACGCATCACCGCACCATGATGCTGCATGCGTGGTCGATTCCGAAGTCAGGGAACGGGATCGTTGCAGCGGTCACGTCCGCGGGGCGGGCACTTCCTGCTCGACGCTGAGGACGGGTGCGAACAGGTCGCCCGAACGTTCGACGCGCTCCAGCACCTCGCCCGCCTCGAATCGCAACTCGACGAGGCCGTCGGCGCAGTCGCTCACTTCGTCCCAACTGACCGGAGTCGACACGGTCGGCTGGTCGCGAGCGCGCAGCGAGTACGGGGCGATCGTCGTCTTGTGATGACTGTTCTGGCTCCAGTCGACGAAGATCTTGCCAGGCCGAGCGTCTTTGGCCATCACGGTCGTGACACCCACCGGCACGTCGTTACCGTCGAACTGCCGTTCCAGCACCTGTCCGACCGCGAGGGCGAAGTTCCCCGCTGCCTCGTGGGTCGCACCCGGGGTGTTCAGCGGCACGTACATCTGCAGCCCCTTGGACCCCGACGTTTTACACCAGCCGCTGAGGCTGACCGCGTCCAGCACCGCAGCGGCACCGACGGCGACCTGGCAGCACTCTGCGATTGCCGTGTCCGGTCCGGGATCGAAGTCGAAGACCACAGCCCGCGGTGCGTCGAGATCGGCAGCCAGCGCCATCGGCGCATGCATCTCGATGGCGGCCAGATTCGCCGCCCAGACCATCGCAGCGGCGTCCTCGATCCGACAGTAGTGAATACCGCCGCGACGGTCACCCGGACCCAGCGCGACTTCGACCCAGTCGGGTCGATGTTTGTTACAGCGCTTCTCGAAGAAGCCGTCGGCGTCGGTACCGTCGGGAAACCGTCGGAATGTGATGCAGCGTCCGGCCAGGTGAGCAACGGCGACCGGTGCGATGCGGGCGTGATAGTCGACGACCTCGGCTTTGGTGAACCCCGACGGGTACAGCACCTTGTCCAGGTTCGTCAGCCGGACCTGGCGGCCTTCGATGTCGACCTCGATCGGCGCAGCCATTGCTCAAGCCGACTTCTTCTCCGCTGTCTTCTTGCTCGCCTGCTTCTTGCTCGCTTGCTTCTTGGAAGCCTGTTTCTTGCTCGCCGACTTCTTCGCCCCGGACTTGTTCGCCGACGACTTCTTCGCCGATTTCTTGGCCGCTGCTTTCTTGGTCGCCTTTTTCTTCGCAGCGGGCTTGGCAACACGTTGCTTGGCCGCAGACTGCTTCGCCGCGGCTGCGACATCGGCCTTGGTGCGCGCCGACGACGTCGCACCTGCGGCCGTCTTGGCAGTCGTGGCTGCCTTGGCCGTCTTGGCCGTCTTGGCCGTCTTGGCCGTCTTGGTCGTCTTGGCCGCCGGATGGTGAGCCCGCGACTGCTTCGCAGCAGCGACGCTGGCTTCGAGCGCGGCCATGATGTCGATCACGTTGGGCTGCTCGGCAACCGCTTCGGGTGCCTCCCATTCCTCGCCATCGGCCTTCATCTGGATGAGAGCCATGACCTGTTCGCGATACTCGTCGTGATACTTGTGGGGCTCGAAATCCGAGCTCAGCGATGCGACCAACGACTCGGCCATCGCGATCTCCCGGTCGTTCACGTCGACGTCGTCCAGGCCCTGCAGCTCCTCGATGTCTGCGGGATCGACCACTTCGTCGGCATAGGCGAGCGACGACATCACGAGGCGACCGTCCTCGGCGCGAATCGCCGCCGTGTACTGCTTGTTCCGCATCACGAACCGCCCGATCGCAACTTTGCCGGTCTGCTCCATCGCCCGAGCGAGCAGCACATAGGGCTTGGGTGCCTCGTTCGGGGCGAGGTGGTAGGCGGTGTCGAAATACACCGGGTCGATCTCGTCGAGGTCGACGAACTCCTCGAGGTCGATCGACTTGGTCGCCACCGGCATGAAGGGCTCGAGTTCGTCGGGGTCGACGACGACATACCGCCCCTTGGAGATCTCGTAGCCCTTGACGATGTGGTCTTCGGTGACCTCGTCACCGGTCTCGGCGTTGACCTTGCGGTACCTGATGCGGGCCATGTTGCGTTCGTCGAGCTGATTGAACGACACACTCTGGCGACGTACTGCGTGGAACAGCTTCACAGGGATCGCGATCAGCCCGAAAGAAATCGTTCCACTCCACACCGGTCGAGCCATGGTTCCAGTGTGCCACAGCGGCCGTGATCTCAACCTTGGCCGTGCGGTCTTGCGGCTCAGCCCGTCTGGTCGAGCACGGCGCGAGCGACGATGTCGGTACCGAAGGCGGTCAGGATCGCCAGGTAGAGCAGCCCTGTTGCAGCCATCACCGCTGAGTAGTACCGCTCCTTCAGCGCCGCCCGGGTGATGAACACCAAGATGATGGTGGTGATCGCACACATGCCCCACATCCAGCCGAGCAATCCGCCCCAGCCGTCGTCGACCGTGCCCAGCCACACGCTGATCATGCCGGTCGGCAACAGCAACGCACCGACTTCGAGCGGCCAGAGCCAGCCGAGGGCGGACACCATTTCGTTCAACAGCTTGCGCGGCAGGCCTGGCTGCACCAGGTACCAGTGGCCGAGCAGCATGCCGTCGCTGATCGCACCGATGAACGCAGCACCGATCAGGGTGCGCAGCAGTGCGACGACGATCGTGCCGAATGCCGCATCACCGGCAGCATCGATCGACGCAGCGATCAGCCCGACGAAGCCGATGATCGCCGGGACGAGGTCGAGTGTCGGGTTGAACTCCGGTCCGGAGTGCACGGTGCTCGCTCCAACCGTGTGGTCGACCGTGCGGTCGATGCCGGTCATCGCTGCGACCCGTTCGCTCCGTCGGTCGAACTCGGCGTCCTGCCCGCTGACACCGGCGCTGCGCCTGGTGATCGACACGACCAGGGCGAACAGGCAGCTGAGCGCGACGAGAGCCGACGAGGCTTCGCGAATCGGATCGGTCCCGAGCGCCAGCCCTGCGGCCAGCGCTCCGAGGGCAAAGCACAGGTACGTGCCCCGCAGCAGCCAGCCGTAGCCGACTCCGATCACCCGGCGGCGGGTGGTGAACCAGCAGAACAACATGCCGCCGGTCGCCCATTGGAGCAACACCGTTGCGGCATCGAGGCGGATCACGGTTCGGCAGGGTAACGCCGTACGCTGTCGGCGCCATGACCCTGTCCCACCCCTCCGGTCCGACCCGCACAGGACGGTCTCGCATCCTGCTCGGTCTGGTGACAGCGGTGCTCGTGTTGGTCACCTCGGCCTGTTTCACGGGCGAGCGTCCGAGCTTCGGGTGCAGCGCCGGCGAATCGACCGGGCGGACCGAGATCGACGACGTCTTGAACCGACTCGATTGTGTCGCACCATCGGTCTTCACTGCGGACTACACGGTCCTCACCAGGCTGGGCGACATCACGTCGTCCGCGAAGGTGGTGCAGACGCTCGACGGTCGCCGGTCGATCACCATCAACGACGTGCGCTACCTGTATGACGCTGGGAGCACGGCGACCTGCGATCTCGTGAGCGACACGTGCGAAGCAGTGATCAACGAGGCGCGAACGAGTGATGTCTTGCTCTCGAGTGAGTTCTATGCCCAGGCAATGGCCAGCCGCCTGCGTGTCGACGCTGACCGACGCATCGGCGATCCGGTTGCCTCTGAGCAGACATTCGGCGGCCAATCCGCACTGTGTGTCGCGATTCCGGTCACGGGTGGCACCAAGACCTACTGCGCCCTCGCATCCGGCGCGATTGCACTGTTCGACGCGAACGATCTGCTGATCGAGTTGACCGACTACTCCCCGACGCCCGACGAAGCCGCCTTCGACTCCTGATCGCTCAGCCGACGACGCCCTGACATCGCATCACATCGCCACATCGATCGCGGTGCCGCCACAGCATCTGCGTCCGCAGGTCTGGAGCGCCCAGGTTCAGGGCGCAGCGCGACGAGGCCCCCACCATGCGACCCAGACGGCGGCCGTGAGCATCGTCACCCCGCCAACGAAATCGACGGCGACACCGGCGAGTTGGAACCAGTCCATGTCGCTTGGCGGGACTTCGATGAAGTGCAGCAGGGTCACAAGACCGCTTGACGCTCCGATCGCAAAGCCGAGCGCAGCGGGCGAGTACCGGCCCCGTTCGTACGCCCGAAGCCCAACGAGCATGGCGGCGGCGAAGGCGAACCAGGAGATCGCCACGACCGCAGCGTCAATCCAACTGGTCGGACCGAATCGGTTCTCCGGGTCGATGTACCGATCGAACCGGACGACATTGTCGGCGTAGTGAATCGCCGAGACGACGAGCACGGCACCCACGATCGCGCGGAGGTTGCGGACCGCTTGGCTCGACTCGACCGCCTGCTGCATGGGTCAAGATTAGGTAGATCGCTCTACGGAGTCAAATGAGTCGAGCGGTAGTCTTCGTCCATGGCTGGCGACACCAAGGCACGCATCCTCAGCGCGACGTCGACGTTGTTCGCCACCCGGGGGATGTCGGTCGGCCTGAAGGAGATCGTGGAGCAGGCGGGTGCGCCGTTCGGATCCCTGTACCACCACTTTCCCGGCGGCAAGGAAGAGCTCGCTGAGTCCGTCATCGTCGCAGCAGGAGCGTTCTACCGCGACATCGCTGTCGCCACCATCGACCTGTCACTCGATCTCCCGGCAAACCTTCGTGGCTTCTTCGCCGCAGCGGCGGAGCACCTCGCCGAGAGCGACTACACCGGCGGATGTCCGATCGCGACCGTTGCACTCGAAGTCGCCAACACCAACGACCGGCTGCGAGACGCTTGTCGACGAGTGTTCGACTCCTGGGTCACCGATCTCGAGCCACTCTTCACGTCGTCCGGTCTGGACGAGACGACGTCGGAGATGCTCGCCGAGCACACGCTGAACTCGCTGGAGGGAGCGTTCATCCTCGCGAAATTGCGGCGCGACCCCGGACCGCTCCTGTCGACCGGCGAGGCTGTCGCCGTCCTCGCCGAAGCGCTGCTCGCAGCTGCACCGGCCGACTCCTGAACGCTCAATCGTGGGTCCGGTCTCTTTCGAATCTCGTCGTTGACCGGTGACGGGCGCTATTCGTCGGCGAACCAGCTGCCGTGGAAGCCGTTCGGTACCCGTTGCGGTAGCGGCACCTGAGCAACCGGCCCAGCGGACATGTCCGCGGCGTCCAGCACCACAAACGAGCTCCGCTCGGTCGCCCGATCCCAGACGTAGGACATGATCCACCCGTCGTCCTCGCCCGCGCCGTCGGATCGCGGCACGAAGACCGGTTCCGATGTCGAGACGCCCTCGCCGAAGTCGTGAAAGGCAGCCGACCCTGCTTCCAGGTCGTACTTGAGAACACCGTTGCCCTGGGTGTTGGTCGGAGCCTCGTCGGTGCGCCCGCTGACGGTCCAGCCGAATCGGTTGGTCAGCCCGGTCCGCCGGTCATCGATCCGGGGGAAGCCGTGCTCGCGGTCGTCGAGTTGCTCCTCGGTCACGACACCCGTCTCGAGGTCGAACCGCCATCGCCACAGGTAGCAGGGCTCGAAGGCGTTCGCATCGCCCGACCACATCGACGGATGACGCCCTGCGTCGAGCACCACGACTCGGCCACGGCCGGACTCGTCCACGTCCTCCTCCCAGGCGTTCATGATGTGGAACACATAACAGGGATCGACGTCGAACCATCGCGGCTGTGCACCACCACCACCACCACCACCACCACCAGCAGCACCGTGCGCTGCTGTGCGATCGAGGAGACCGATGCGGGCGCCGTAGCTCTCGTCCCAGCCGAACGGCATGCCACCCCGCAGTGCCTTGTCGAGGTCGAACACGACCGGGAGGTCGAGAAAGATCGCATGATGGCGGCTGATCGCGAAGTCATGGACCATCGTCGGGCCCGGCACGTCGATCGCCTGGGAGTGGATGACCTGGCCGCTGGCATCAGCGACGTAGTACGTGACATACGGCGGTGCCAGGACGTCGTAGCCGAAGAAGTGCATCTCGCCGGTCTCGGCGCACACATGTGGGTGGGCGGTCACCGGCGTCGTCACCGCACCGGAGAAATCGTAGGGGCCGATCGTGCCGAGGTCCGGATCCATCGCGACCGGGAAGCTGCCTTCCTCGAGCGCCATGATCGTGCCGGCGTGACGGACGATGTGGGTGTTGGCGCGGCCGGCTGACAGGTCGAACTCGAAGGTGTCCGGGTCCATGCGCGGATGGCCGGCGAGGAGCTTGGTCTGCACCATGCGGTTCCGGTACCACTCGGCCTTGCCGTCGCGGAGGCGGATACCGTGGATCATGCCGTCGCCGTCGAACCAGTGCATCGGGACCCGATCGATCGGGTTCGCGCCGATCCGGAAGAAGCGGCCGGACAGTTGCGGCGGCAGCGCGCCGATCACGGGAAGATCGACAGCGTCGATCTCCTCGGTGACCGGGGCATAGTTGTCGCGCAGGTAGAACGGCAGCTTGACACTCATCAAACGAGTGTGTCAGAACGCTCGCTCCGCGTCATCGCCCGACGGAACGAAGCAGCGTCCACCTGCCGGCGGATCCTGACGGGGTCAGGTTCCAGTCACGATGGGTCACGATGGGGACAGGCACCGACGTGACTCAGTCAGGTTCCAGTCACGATGGGGACAGGCACCGACGTGACTGAGTCAGGCGTCGACGGAGATGAGGTGGTGGTCAGAGTTGTTGAAGCTGACGGGGCCGCCGGCGGTGGACGCGGCGATGTCTTCGAGGCGCATCCCCCACCGGCCGGGAATGTAGATGCCGGGCTCGATGCTGAATGCGTGGCCCGCCTCGAGCGGACGAGCGTTGCCCTCGACGATGTACGGATCCTCGTGGGCTTCGAGGCCGATGCCGTGGCCGGTGCGATGAATGAAGTATTCGCCGTACCCGGCGTCGTCGATCACCGAGCGGCACGCCCGATCAACCTCTTCGCACGGGGTACCGACCGTTGCGGCGGCCACACCGGCAGCTTGTGATGCGAACAGCACGTCGTACGCCTCGGCGACGTCGGCGGCGATCTCACCGGTGAACACACAGCGGGTCGTGTCGGAGCAGTAGCCGTTCATCGTCCCGCCGAAGTCGGTGAGCACGATCTCGTTCCGCCGGATCACCCGATCCCCTGGGTGATGATGGGGGCTCGATGCGTTGTCGCCGGCGGCGACGATCGCGAAGTTGACCTTCTGGTGTCCTTCCTCGATGATCCGTCGACCCAGGTGCGCTGACACTTCCGCTTCGGTCCGGCCGACGAGTGGGATCTCCCCGCGCTGCAACTCGCCGGCGATCTTGTCGACTGCGGCGCCTGCGGCAGCGAGCGCGTCGAGTTCGGCTTGGTCTTTACTCATCCGCAACGGCCCCACCACGTCGACGGCGCGGGTGAACGTGGCGTTCGGGGTGTGCGGGAGGAGCTCGACGAGGAAGCGGGCCCACATCTGGTCACCAACGGCGATCCGGTTCGCGTTCGACGTCAGCCGGCCGACGATCGCGGACGGGTCTTCCGTCTCGGTCCAGGGCAGCAGATCGAAGACGCCGGGCTGCGGTTCGACCCGGGCAGCTTCGAGGCCGGGGATCAGCATCGTGGCGTCACCATCTCGCGGAAGGACCAGCATCGTGAGCCGTTCGAGTGGCATCGCCATGTACCCGGTCAGGTACGGCAGGTCGTGACCGACCGACAGCAGGACGGCATCGACATCCTGTTCGATCATTGCTGCCCGGACTCGGGCGAGCCGTTCGAGGTAGACGGACGTGTCGAGTGGTGCGCTGCTCACCTCGCCAGTCTGCCAGCCACCTGCGAGCCCGTCGAACACGAAATTTCTTTGCAGACCTGTCCGATTCGTCGATCGCCGTTCGTCATCTCTGTGACAATCAACGACGTGAGCACGCAGCTCGCCAGAGAACACAGGAGTCACAACATGAAGTACATGCTCATCCTCGCCAGCAACCCAGCGGACGAACCCGCACCGGACAGCTCCGAATTCGGGCCGTACATGAACGAGTGGGGTGTCTACAGTTCCGCACTCAACGATGTGGGGGCGATGGTCGCCGGCGAGGCGCTGCACGGCGTCGAGGCTGCGACCACCGTGCAGATCCGCGACGGTCAGCGCATCGTCACCGACGGCCCGTTCATCGAGTCCAAAGAAGTCATCGGCGGCTTCTACGTGATCGATGTCGCCAACCTCGACGAAGCCCTCGATTGGGCGGCGAAGATTCCCAACGCGCACTTCGGCACCGTCGAAGTCCGCCCGGTGATGGAGTTCGACGACTGATCCGCTCTTCCCCTTCGTCCGGCTCGGCGCAGACCGTGCGGTGTGCGCCATGACCGCCGATCCGGTCGCCGACGTCTTTCGCACTGAATGGCCACGACTCGTGGCGACACTGCTGCGCGATGTCGGTGACCTCGGCCTGGCCGAAGATGCAGCCCAAGACGCATTCCTGGCAGCGACCCGTCACTGGCCGACCAGGGGAACTCCTGACCAGCCCGCAGCGTGGCTGCTCACGACGGCTCGGCGCAAGGCCATCGACCGGTTGCGCAACGTGTCGCGCCACGACCACCACCTCGCTGCCCTCGCCCAGCCCACCGGGACCGTGGTCGACGGAGAGCCAGACAACTCTCTCGTGGATGATCCTGACCGCGACGACCATCTGCTCGACGATCAGCTCGCGCTGCTCCTCGGCTGCTGCCACCCTGCGCTGTCGCCGGAGGCTCAGGTCGCATTGACCCTGCGCGCCGTCGCGGGGCTGTCGACGGCGCAGATCGCACATGCCTTCTTCGTCAGCGAATCTGCGATGACGCGGCGCCTGACCCGTTCGAAGACGAAGATCCGAACAGCCGGGATTCCCTTCGAGAAACCGGATCTCGCCACGCTCCGACTGCGAGTGCCGGCGGTCTGTGGCGTGATCTACTCCATCTTCACCGAAGGCCACAGCAGCGCAACCGACGCGTCGCTGGTTCGCGGTGATCTGTGCGACGAAGCAATCTGGCTCGGAGAACTCCTCGCGACGCTCATCGCCGACGACGCCGAGGTGGCCGGACTCCTCGCACTGATGCTGCTCATCGACGCGCGACGTGCCACTCGGCTCGACAACGGTGCAGCAGTGCTGCTTGCCGACCAGGACCGATCACGCTGGAACACCCACACCATCGCCCGCGGACTCGCCGAGCTCGCACGCGCACACTCGTTGCGCAGCGGCGGAATGTTCCAGTTCCAAGCGGCGGTGGCGGCGCTCCACGCAACGGCTCCGTCGTTCGAAGCAACCGACTGGGCCGGTATCGTCGGCCTCTACGACGTCATGCTGCGCCGTCAGCCGAGTGCGCTGATCGCACTCAATCGTGCAATCGCGGTGGCCCAGCGCGACGGGCCGGAGCTCGGACTCGCTGCCCTCGACGCCATTCCGCTCGCCGACGACCTCGACGGCGATCTCGACGGATACGTCCACTTTCATCACGCTCGTGCGGAGGCACTGGCAGACATGGGCAGGCACACCGAGAGCCGCTCGGCATTCCGTCGCGCCATCGAACTGTCGACCAGTCCAGCCCAACAGGTGCATCTGCGCAGGCGCGCGGATGCCTTACCCTGAGCCGGTGACACCTGACGTGAGCGGCGTCGAGCCAACCTCCGACGCCGCCCACTCTGCCCACGTCGTCGACGAGCGACGCTCGGCGAAGCGGTTCGTGCCGTTCGGCGCGATGTTCGTCTCCGTGATCGTCGCGGGTCTGCTGCCGTACCTCGGTGATCGCCGGTTCTACCTCGCTGACGACAACGTCAGTTCGTGGATGCCGACCAGCCGCCGCATCGGCGAACTCCTGCTCGACGGCCGATCCCACCTCATGGATCCGGAGATGTGGTGGTCCGGGAACTTCGTCGCGTCGGCCCGCTACGGCATCTGGAATCCGCTGATCGTCGCACTCGACGTCACTGCGCTCCAGATGGACGACTTCGCAGCGGCGATGCTGATCGTGACCCTGATCTACCTGCTGATCCTCGCGTCGGGGACCTACCTACTCGCCTGCGAGTACGGCGCTGATCGATGGCCGGCAGCGCTGGCCGGACTGGTTGTCTCGACCGGCGGCTGGACGCTGTGGATGGACGCGACCTGGTGGACGCCACAACTGACGTCGATGGCGTTCACGCCCTTCGTCTGGCTCGCCGCACGGCGACTGGCACGTGGCGTCGGCTCGCCCATCTGGCTGCTCCTCGCCGGCTGGATGTTGGTCACCGCCGGCAACCCCTACAGCAACATCGTCGTCTTCGTCATCATCGTCGCAGTCGGTGTGGAGTGCTTCGACCGTCGAGATGCTCAGAATCGTCGCAACGTGATCGCTCTCGGAGCGTCGCTCGTCTCGATTGCGCTCGTTGCACTGTTCGTCTACCTGCCGTTCCGGATCACTGCCCCGGTCGGCTGGCGCGAAGCGGGCATCGAGAACAACGAGTGGTGGAGTCCCGGCCTCGGCGACCTGTTCCTGCTGAGCTCACCGACCGCAACGCCGTTCGTCCCCCACTTCGGGCGTGACATCCTGAAATTCCCGGCCGCCTATCTCTCGTGGTTCGTGCTGCCGTTGGCGCCCTGGCTGGCGTGGCGCACGGTGCGCCGCCGATCCGTTGTCGGCCTCGCCATCTTCTGCACAGTGTTCGTCCTGCTCGCGCTCGGCCCATCGAGTTTCTGGCTGTTCCGCTGGCCGTTCCGGCTCGTGCCCTACGTCTACCTCCCGATCGCGATCGGCTTCGCAGTGCTGCTGAGCGCACCGCTTCGCTCGGACCGTCGAGCCAGGCTTGCAACGGTCACTGCCGGCATCATCGCCGTCGGCGCGTACCTCGCATGGGCGGAAGTACCGACCAACACGTGGGGGCACGTCGCAGCAGCAGTGTTCGCCGGCATCGCTCTCACCGGGGTGATCCTCGCCGAGGCAAAGCTGCCAGGAACGATCGGTCCGGTGCTGATGGTCGGGACGCTTGCCGTGCTCGGAGTCCAGCTCCAGTTGCACGCCCTCAACGGCAGTGTGTCGGACCTTGCGCTGCCACTGAACGCGTCCTTCTACGAGGAGAACTTCACCGAGCGCTACGAGGGAACCGTCATCCAGATCGCCGCATACGACAAGATCGCTCCGCAGGATCGAAACCTCGGCGGCGCGTACAGCGACGTCACGATCGGCTCGATGTCGGCCGCAGCGGGGTTGGATGGCCTCAACACCTACAGCGGCATCGGCTTCTCCGCCTTCTCCGATGCGCTGTGCATGCGGTTCGACGGGGCGATGTGCGCCGACGCCTGGGAACGCCTGTGGAAGGTCGACGACGCCGGCACCACCACCAGCAACACCAGCAATACCAGCGCCACCAGCGCCACGACCACCAGCTCCCCGCTCGCCGACCTGCTCGGCATCGACACCGTCGTCGTCCAACGAACCGTGCTCGACACCGCTGAGGCGGACGCACCACCCGGCTGGCAGATCCAGGAGATCACCGATCACGTCGTGGTGTGGATTCGGTCCGAGGCGAAACCTTGGCCGCAGAGCCGTCTGTCGGCAACCGACGGCCCAGTGGTCATCGACAGCGTCGAGCCCGCCGAAGCACACCGCGAAACCGTCGTGGTCAGTCGCCATGATCCAGGTGTGGCAACGTTGACCTTCGCCCGCCTGGCTTGGCCCGGCTACGAAGCATCCATCGATGGTCGGCCGCTCACCATCGGTTCCGGCACCGCCGGCCTGCTCACCGTCGAACTCCCGAACGACGTCGACGGCGGCACCATCACTCTCACCTGGTCGCCTCCGAACTGGCGCCGAGTGCTCGCCGTACTGGTGCTCGGTCTCTTGGTGGGTATCGCCACCGACATCGGGTGGCGCCGACAGCGGCGAGGGACGCTCTAACCGCTCTGACCGCTCCGACCGCGCAATGCCGTCCGAAGCCGTACCGAACTCAACGGCACCGAAATTCGCCGGGCGGCCCGACCGCTGTCGACTGCGATCGTTAGCCTGACCGCATGGACTCCGCACCGAACGAAACGTCCGAAGCCGTCGACGCGCCGCAACAGATCGACCTCTACTGGCGCCCGGGCTGCGGCTTCTGCGCCGGCCTGCGCCGTGGACTCGACAAAATCGGCATCGAGCGCGTCGAACACAACATCTGGGACGAGCCCGACAAGGCTGCGACGGTCCGCCAGCACGCCAACGGCAACGAGACGGTGCCGACCGTCGTCATCGGTGACACCGGCTTCGTCAACCCGTCGCCGAAGGAACTGGTCGCCCATCTGGCGGCCAACGCCCCGCACCTCCTGCCCGCCGGCCTCGACACGGCAGAACCCGAGGGCGGCCGGGTCGGCAAGTTCGTCGGCCGAGTACTCGGAAACTGACGCCATGACCACCCCCGACGCCGCCTGGGATCCCGGAGACATGGACATCGCTCCGTCCATTCTCGACCTCATCGGCAAGACACCGATGGTCCGGATGAAACGGGTGAGCGAAGAACACGACATCCGCTGCACGCTCGCGATGAAGCATGAAGTCACCAATCCGGGCGGCTCGTCCAAGGACCGTCCGGCCCTCGAGATGATCCTCGCGGCGGAGGCGAGCGGCGAGTTGCAACCCGGCGGCACGATCGTCGAACCGACGTCGGGCAACACCGGCGTCGGCCTGGCCATCGTCGCTGCCCAACGGGGCTACAAGTGCGTCTTCGTGATGACCAACAAGGCCGGCAAGGAAAAGGTCGACCTGTTGCGCGCCTACGGCGCCGAAGTCGTGGTCTGCGACGTCGCTGTCGCGCCGGAAGACCCGAACAGCTACTACTCGGTGGCTGAGCGACTCACCCAGGAGCGTGGCGCCTTTCGGCCCAACCAGTACGCGAACCCGAACAACCCCGTGGCCCACACCAAGACCACCGGTCCGGAGATCTGGGAGCAGACCAAGGGGCGCATCACGCACTTCATTGCCGGTGCAGGCACGTGCGGTTCGATCACCGGGACCGGCCGCTATCTCAAGTCGATGAACCCTGACATCAAGATCATCGCCGCCGACCCCGAAGCATCGGTGTTTTCTGGCGGGTCAGGTCGTCCCTACCTCGTCGAGGGTGTTGGCGAGGACTTCTTTCCCGCCGCCTACGACGGCGACCTGTGGGACGAGGTCATTCCGATCAGCGACGAAGAGAGCTTCCTCACCGCCCGTTACGTGAGTGAGACCGAAGGCATCTTGATCGGTGGCTCCGGTGGCACCGCTGTGGCCGCAGCGATGAAGGTCGCCAAGGAAGCCGACGACGATGCCGTCGTGGTCGTGTTCAACCCGGACTCCGGTCGTGGCTACCTGTCGACGGTCTTCAACGAGACGTGGATGATGAACTTCGGATTCCTGAAGGACTGCGATCAGTGTGTGGGTGCCGTGCTCGACACGCGCAACGCCTCGATCGAGAACCTGCTGTATGTCAACCCGAGCGCCCCGGTGAGCGAAGCGATCGAGATCATGCGTGCGAACGGCGTGAGCCAGTTGCCGGTCTGCAAGAACACGCCGCCGTTCGCGAACGCTGAGGTGTCCGGTTCGGTCGACGAACTCGAACTGATGGATGTCGTCCACCGCGACCCCGGCGCAATGGGCGTCTCGGTCGAAAAGATCATGGGCGCCAAGCTCCCGACCATCGGCGTCGGCCAGAAGGTCGAACTCGCCGTCGAGATGCTCGAGACCGCTCCCGCACTGCTCGTGCTGTCGGGCGGTCGCCCGCTCAGCGTGCTCACCCGCACCGACTTGCTCTCCTACTTCACCGCGATCGCAGAGGACGCCACCGGACGTGACTGACACCCCAATCAACGCCAGCGACCACCCCGACCCGCGCGACATGGTGGTCGACGTCGACAAGCAAGCCGACTTGTCCGCCGGTTTCTCGACTCGGGCGATCCACGCCGGCCAGGAACCCGATCCGACCACCGGTGCTGTCGTGGTGCCGATTTCGTTGTCGACGACGTTCGCGCAAGATGGCGTCGGCAACCACAAGGGCTACGAGTACTCGCGTTCGGGCAATCCGACGCGCACCGCCGTCGAGACCCAGATCGCCTCCCTCGAGCAGGCTCGGTACGGGCTCTCCTTCGCAAGTGGTCTCGCTGCCGAGGACAACATCTTGCGATTGCTCACCGTTGCGCCCGAGGGCAGTGGCAAACGAGTGCTGCTCGGCAACGACGCCTACGGCGGAACGTTCCGCCTGATCGCCAAGGTCTGGGGCCCGATGGGGTACCCGTGGACCGCTGTCGACCTCACCGACCTCGACGCGCTGCGTGCGAACTGGCCGGACGACACCGGAATGATCTGGCTCGAGACGCCCACCAATCCGCTGCTCACCTGCTTCGACATCGAGGCGATCGCGACCATCGCCCACGAACGGGGCGCCACGGTCGTTGTCGACAACACCTTCGCCACTCCGTACCTGCAGCAGCCGATCACGCTCGGTGCCGACCTCGTCGTCCACTCGGCGACGAAGTATCTGGGCGGTCACAGTGACGTCGTCGGCGGCTTCGTGGCCACCTCGAACGAGGAACTCGCGGAGAAGATCTCCTTCACCCTCAATGCCGCCGGCGCGGTCCCGGCGCCCTTCGACAGCTACATGCTGCTGCGCGGCGTGAAGACACTCGCCGTCCGCATGGATCGCCACTGCGAGAACGCGCGCGCCGTCGTCGATCTCCTCGTCGATCATCCCGCAGTCGAGCGAGTGCAGTACCCGCAGCTACCCGACCACCCGGGCCACGCCGCAGCCGCGAAGCAGATGAAGGACTTCGGTGGCATGGTCTCGTTCCAGGTCACAGCCGGACGTGAGGCGGCAATGCGCGTTGCCGACGCCACCTCGGTCTTCACGCTCGCCGAGTCGCTCGGCGCCGTCGAGAGCTTGATCGAACACCCTGCTGCGATGACTCACATGTCTGCCGCCGGATCGCCGCTGGAAGTGCCCGACAACCTCGTGCGCCTCTCGGTCGGCATCGAGGACAAAGCCGACCTCGTCGACGACCTCGCAGCCGCGCTCGACACGATCTGAACCGGCTCCGCTTCTGTCTCGAAGGCGTGTGGATCTTGCGCAGCCAGTGCGCAACATCCACACGCCTTCGAGTCGTTGGTGGCGGGATGTAGCGTGCCCGTATGGCTCGATCGTTTCGCTTCGGGTGGCAGATCACCGCTGACCACGAATCGACCGCAACCGCGCCGCATCGACCGATCGAGGCTGCGAAGCAGGCCGAGGCGAACGGCTTCGATGTCGTGTCCGCCAGCGATCACGTCGGGCCCGGCGACGCTCCGATGCCGTTGCTCGCCGCGATGGCCGCAGCCACCTCGACCATCCGGCTCGGCACCTTTGTCCTGAATGCCGACATGCGCAACCCGGTGCAACTCGCCTGGGAGGCCGCGACCATCGACCGGTTGTCGGGCGGGCGTTTCGAACTCGGGCTCGGCGCCGGGCACACACCACACGAGTACGCGCACACCGGTCTCGAGTTGCACCCACCCGCGGTCCGCAAGGCCGCCCTCGCCGAACGGGTCGAGATAATCCGCCGGTTGCTGGACGGCGAGGTCGTCGAGATGGCTGGCGAGCACCACTCGATCGCAGGCGCATCGATCGACCGATCGGCCGGTGAACGTCTTCCCATCCTGGTCGGCGGCAACGGCGACGCGCTCCTCACCCACGCCGCCCGTCACGCCGACATCATTGGCCTCCAAGGACTGGGCAAGACACTCGCGGACGGGCACCGACACACCGTCAAGTGGAGCACAGAGCACCTCGACGCACAGGTCGCCCTCGTGGAACGCGAGGCTGCGGGGCGCGACGTCGAATTCAACGCGCTGGTCCAGGTCGTCACGATCACCGATGATGTCGAGGTCGCCGAAGATGCCGTACTCGATCGAGTCGACGGTCTCACCCGGAGCGACCTCCGAGCGATCCCCTACGCGCTCATCGGTTCGGTCGGCAAGATCGTCGACAAGCTCGAACGGTGTCGCGAACGTTGGGGCATCACCTACTTCACCGTGCGCGACCTCGACGCGTTCGCCCCGGTCATCGCTGCATGCCGCTAGGCAACCGCCACCCACCCGATTTCCACAAAACCTGTGCTGACATCGCGCTGGACGCGAACTGAGCGCAGGATTTCGGGGTGTTGGGCTGGCGCACGACGGCAGGACTGAAGCGCCGTCGGTTCACGAGCCGAGGAACAGTTTGTAGGCGGGGTTCTCCGACTCGTTCCAGTGCCGGTAACCGACCTCGGCGAGGAAGGCATCGAAGTGCCCAGCGTCGCTCGGCGGCACTTGGATGCCGACGAGGACGCGAGCCAGGTCGGCGCCGTGATTGCGGTAGTGGAACAGCGAGATGTTCCACGCGGGATTCATCGCGGTGAGGAACCGCAGCAGCGCCCCGGGACGTTCGGGGAACTCGAAGCGATACAGCACTTCGTCTGACGCATGAGTCGACTTCCCGCCGACCAGGTGACGGACGTGCGCCTTCGCCAGTTCGTCGGCAGTCAGGTCGATCGCATCGAATCCGGCGGCCTCGAAGGCATCTGCCAACTCGACCGTCTCGGTGCGTGACGCTGCGGCGATGCCGACGAAGACATGGGCCTCGGCCGCATCGCTGATCCGGTAGTTGAACTCCGTGACGTCTCGTGCACCGATCACTTCGCAGAACCGACGGAAGCTCCCGGGCTGCTCGGGGATCGTCACGGCGAAGATCGCTTCGCTCTGTTCGCCGTAGTCGGCTCGCTCGGCAACGAAGCGCAGCCGTGTGAAGTTCATGTTCGCCCCGCAGGCGATGGCCACGAACGTCTGGTCGGTCGCCCCGGTCTGCTGGACGTATTTCTTCATGCCGGCCACCGAGAGCGCACCTGCTGGTTCGAGCAGCGAACGCGTGTCGGTGAAGACGTCCTTGATCGCAGCGCAGGTCTCGTCGGTGTCGACCACGACGACATCGTCGACGTACTCCTGGGCGAGCCGGAATGTCTCTGTTCCGACCCGCTTCACAGCGGTGCCGTCGGAGAAGAGCCCGACATCGGCGAGTGCGACGATCCGGCCAGCACGTAGCGAATCCGCCATTGCGGTGGACTCGTCATGCTGGACGCCGATGATCTTGATGTCCGGTCGAACCTGTTTGACGTAGGCCGCGACTCCGGCAATGAGCCCACCGCCACCGATGGCGACGAAAATCGCGTCGATCGGCGCGCCATGCTGACGCAGGATCTCCATGCCGATGGTGCCCTGACCGGCGATCACATCCGGGTCGTCGAACGGATGGACGAAGGTGAGGTTGCGTTGCTCCTGCAGTTCCAGTGCGTGGCGGTATGCCTCGTCGTAGCCTTCCCCGTGCAACACGACTTCGGCACCGCGCTGACGCACTGCATCGACCTTCAGCGACGGAGCCGTCGACGGCATCACGATCACTGCGTCACAACCCAACCGATCAGCAGCAAGCGCAACCCCTTGGGCATGGTTGCCGGACGAGCAGGCAATGACCCCTCGCTCCCGATCAGCGGGGTCGAGGTGCGCCATCTTGTTGTAGGCCCCGCGGATCTTGAACGAGAAGACTTCTTGCAGATCATCCCGCTTCAGCAGCACGCTGTTGCCGAGGCGGCGTGACAGCGCCGGCGCCGAGTCGAGCGGCGTCTCGATCGCGACGTCGTAGACCCGTGCGTTGAGGATCTTGCGGAGATAGTCGGCGTCGCTCATTGGTTGGACAGTAACGACCCACCGTTTCACCGGCACGTCACTCGACTGCGCTCTGATCAGATAGACCTTGAGCATGTCCGATGTGTCGCCCTCTGCAGCCGCCCAGATCACGCCGAGCGACGTTGCACCGACCGATCGGCCGATCGTGATCGCCGCCAATCGGCTTCCCGTGATGCGCGACGACTCGACTGAGTCCGGCTGGAGCGCCAGCCCGGGGGGGTTGGTGCGGGCGTTGCTGCCGATGTTGAGAGCTTCGGGCGGCACGTGGGTCGGCTGGACCGGCAACCCCGACGATCAAACCGACCCGTTCACCGTCGACGGTGTCGACCTGCACCCCGTCGACATCACCGCCGAGGAGATCGAGCTCTACTACGAGGGTTTCTCGAACGACGGGCTCTGGCCGCTCTACCACGACGCGTTGCGTGAGTCGACCTTCGACAGCGACCAGTGGGATGCCTACCAGCGAGTGAACGAACGGTTCGCCGTCACGCTCGCGAACATCGCCCCGCACGATGCGATCGTCTGGATCCATGACTACCAACTCCAACTCGTTCCCGCAATGCTGCGCGAGCAGCGACCCGACGTGACGATCGGCTTCTTCCTCCACATCCCGTTTCCGCCGTCGGAACTGTTCATGCGGCTTCCCTGGCGCAGCGAGATCATCGAGGGGATGCTCGGTTGCGACCTGGTGGGGTTCCAACGCCCGAGCGGGTCCAGCAACTTCGTGGCGTGCGCCGAGCAGCTCCTCGACGTCGAGGTCGTCGATGGTGTCATCGAGAACACGACACACCAGACACGCGTCGGCGCGTTCCCGATCTCGATCGACTTCGCCGAGGTCGAGGAGATGGCTGCCGGGCGAGCCACCCGCAAGCTCTCCAGCCAGATGCGCACCCGTCTGGGTGACCCCGAGGTGATTCTCCTCGGTGTGGACCGGCTCGACTACACCAAGGGCATCGGGCTCCGTCTCCGAGCATTCGCCGCACTGCTGGAGTCGGGCGAACTCGATGCCGAACGCTGTGTCATGGTGCAGGTCGCGACTCCGACACGCGAAGCAGTCGAGCACTACAAGGACGAGCGGCGCGAGATCGAACGGCTGGTCGGGGAGACCAATGGCCGGTTCGGCCGGATCGGCCTGCCGGTCATCCACTACCTGTACCAGACGCTCTCCTACGACGACCTGATCGCGCTGTACCGCGCCGGCGACGTGATGCTCGTGACTCCGTTCCGCGACGGCATGAACCTCGTTGCCAAGGAGTATGCGGCTGCCCACATCGACGGCGACGGTGTGCTGGTGCTGTCGGAGTTCGCCGGAGCGGCCGATGAGTTGACCGACGCCGTGCTGGTCAATCCGCATGACGATCGTGCCCTCCAAGAGGCGATTGTCAAGGCCGTCGAGATGCATCGTCACGAACGCCGGGAGCGAATGGGTGGCCTGCGTCGCCAGGTGCAACGGATGGACGTGCAGGGCTGGGCTGACAAGTTTCTCACTGCGCTCCTCGCGTCCGGACAGGCCGAATGAGTGGCACGCAGCATGCAGCTCACGACGCGATCAGCATGAATTTCGACGGCCCGGCGGTCTTGGGGAGCGATCTCGCGCGTGCCAGCCGGCCACTCCTCATCGGCCTCGACATCGACGGGGTCCTGTCGCCGCTCGTCGACCATGCCGATGACGCACGCCTCCTGCCCGGCGTGGCCGATGTACTCGAGCGTCTGCTCGTGATCGAGGGCGTCACTGCCGCCGCGGTGTCCGGGCGGGCATTGGCGAGCATGCGCACGTTCGGTCTACCGGACAGCATGACGCTCGTCGGCAGCCATGGGATGGAGGCGAGCAATCAACCGTTCCGGCCGCTCGACGCTGACGAACGCGACCGCCTCGACCATCTGATCACACTCGCTGACCGGGCAGCGGCTGCGGCTGGCAACGGAGCCTGGGTCGAGCACAAGCAGGCCAGTGTTGCTGTCCACACACGCCTCGCCGACCCGGTCGACGGGCCAGCAGCGCTCACCCGATTGGCCATCGATGCAGAGGCCGTCGATGGCGCTGCGGTCAAGCCGGGGAGCAACGTCTTGGAACTGTTCACTCGCCACGCCAGCAAGGGCACGGCGATCGCTGCGCTCGCGACCGAGTCCGCGGCCGCTTGTACCGTCTTCATCGGCGACGACCTGACAGACGAAGAAGCGTTCGCCGTGTTGGGCGACCGCGACGTGGCGATCAAGGTCGGGACCGCTCCGACGATTGCGACTCGCCGGCTTCGCGACCCCGCAGCGGTACTCGAGTTCCTCACAGCGTTCACTGACGCGTGCGAGCCCTGACACCGCCGCACGCCCCGTGAACTCGCGGTCAGGAAGGGCGACTGCGTTCAGAACAGGCTGGTCTGGCCTGCCGGTGGCGTTCGTCTGATTGCGGTCCACGGGTTGTAGTTGTCCATGAACACCCAACTCCGGCGGTGGATCGCCGACGGCCCGTAGCCCTGGATTGCTGCCTTGTGCGCCGGGCACGGGTACCCCTTGTTCGTGTCGAAGGACCAGTGCGGATAGGACGCGGCCATCTCGCGCATGTGGCGGTCCCGAACGACTTTGGCGAGCACGCTGGCGGTTGCGACGCTCAGGCAGCGCAAGTCGGCCTTGACGACGAGTTCGACATTCGCCACCGAGGGCGACACGAAGTCCCACTTGCCATCGGTGACAGCCACGTCAGGGACGACGGCCAGTTGCGCGACGGCTCGCTGCGTCGCCAGCTTCTGAGCTGCAGACATGCCGATGTGGTCGCATTCGGCCTGGCTGGCGGCACCAACAGCCCAGCTGACACACCAGTCAGCGATCTTGGGGAACAGTGCTTCGCGTGCTCGTTCGGACAGCAGTTTCGAGTCACGGATGCCGTTGACCCGCGAGTCGCGCGGCACGATTGCTGCGCCGACCATCAGCGGACCCGCCCACGAGCCTCGACCGACTTCGTCGATCCCCACCACGACCTCGTGTCCACGAGCCCACATCTCCTGCTCGATCGCGCGGGTCGGTGCGCGTCGTTTGGAGTTCTTGGGTCGCGTCACCATGAGCCCGCATCCTGCCAGCTCACGGGGTCCATTCAGGAAAAGCTCGTCGAGTCGGGATTGTCGATGCCCGGTGAGGCTGCGGGAATGCCGGTCGCCGTCGCAGCGATGTCGACTGGCCCAGTATCGACTTGCCCAGTATCGACCGGAACAGCGTCCACCGGTGCCGCAGCGAGCGCAGTGTCGGTGCCGAGCGCCAAGCTGGTGGTCCGCGCCGATCTTGGTCGTACCCAGAGTGCTTCGCCCGCGGCCGAGTCGGTCACCCAGTCGGCGTCGATCGCAGCCGCGGTCAGCCGTTGCGGCGACCCCTTCTGTTCCCAGAGCACGGCGGGTCGGTCTCCGTGCCACCGCACGGCAAGGGAGACCGTCGACGTGGGCGACGTCGGCACACCATGCAGTTCGAAGTTCGCGCCCAGCCACGCAGCCGGCACACCGATCGGAAGCAGGTCGCCGCCGTTGGCGAGACGTTGCTCGACTGCAGCGACGAATCGCCCCACCGACGGCCCTCTGACGAGTTCGGAGAACGGACCGAGTTCGGCTGCGACGTGCTTCGGATCGAGGCGACCGATGATGCGGTCGTACAGCTTCGCGATGTCTTTTGCCGCACGCTGGTCGTTCGCGGCGTGTGCGACTCGCGCCGCTGCGCCGACTGCTGCGGACAGCTGAGGGTCGTCGCCGCGGGCGACGGACTCGATCGGCTCGACCAGTTCGATCAGCCACGGCTCGGCGTCGTCGCCGCACCTGACCAGTTCACCCACGTCGAGGACGAATCCGATCGGGTCGCGCGCCGGATCGATCGGGCCTTCGAGCAGTAGGTCGCATCGGGCAGCAGTGAGCGCTGATGCGAGGCCGACGTCGGGGAGGTCGACACGGCTCGCCCGATCGGTGAGCATCGACCACCCGTGTGCCACGGCATCGGCGCTCGCCAGGCTGCTGAGTGAGACGCCGTGCGGGTCGAGGCCCGCAGGCAGCGGCACATGCGGAATCGCGACGCGGATCGACGTGTGGTGGGCGATCGGCAGGGTGATCGCCCCGGCAGGCAGATCGATTCCTTGGATCGGGATGTCGGTCGGCGTGCGCTCGGTCAGTACGTCACGACCGAAGAAGGCCACGGCGAACGGCAACGGCGAGTCATTCTCGATCTCGATGACGGTGAGACCACCCCGGTCGGCGACCGACCACACGCGCTGCACAGCGTCGCCATCGGGGATCCGAACGCGCGTCTCGAGCACTGGGGACCCGTTGATTCGGTGCTGGCGGACGGCGGCTTCGTCAGCAGGAACGTGCCAACGGTCATCTGCAGCGACCGCCCAATCGAGCGTCCGCTCCGGAACCTCGCCCCACGGCGTCACCGCGCCCCAGGCTGACACCGTCGCACGCCACGCCTGACCGGTGATTCCGACAGTCGTGGCCGCACTCATGCTGGTGTCCAGGACCGTGATTTCCGCCGACATGGCAGCCAGGCTACGAACGCCAGCGATGATCCAGACAGCTCGATGCTCCGACGTCGCCACCGATGCCGGCAGTTGTCCGCCGAACCACACCCCGGCCTACAGTCGGCCGAGTGCGAATCGCCGCGTTGATCCCCGTGAAGCGCTTCGACGCGGCCAAAGGACGTCTGTCCGGTGCCGTCGATCCAGCGGGGCGCGCGCGGTTGGCACGCTGGATGGCCACCCGCGTGGTCGAAGCGTGTGTCGAACTCGACGTGTTCATCGCCTGCGATTCGACCGAGGTGGCTCACTGGGCCGCCGAACTCGACACCGCCGTGATCTGGGGGCCCGGGCTCGGCCTCAACGGCGCCATCGACGATGGTGTCGCTGCGCTTGCCGATGCCGGCTACGACCATGTGACCATCGCTCATGCGGACCTACCCCACCCGGCGACGCTGCCCGACGTCGCACGCGCAGGAACGGCAACACTCGTCCCCGACCGCCGTCGCGACGGGACGAACGTGCTGTCGTTTCCGCTGACCGCCACCGTTGGCGCCGCGTATGGTGCCCGGTCGTTCGGTCGACACCTGGGCGCAGCGCTCGATCTGGGCATCGCAGTCGAGGTGAGACCAGACCCGAACCTCTCGCTCGACATCGACACCCCCGACGATCTCATCCATCCCCGTATCAAGGAGGCGCTGCCATCATGGCTGCGAACGAACCTGGTCAACCCGAGATGACGGCCGCGAGAGTCGGCGGCTCCCTCACCTTCACCGCAGATCACCCGACACCTGCATCGGCGCTCGCCATCGGCGCGCATCCCGATGATGTCGAATTCGGCTGCGGTGGTCTGCTCGCCAAGTGGGCTGCGCACGGTTGCGTCATCCACCATCTGGTGTGCACCGACGGCTCGAAGGGCACCTGGGATCCTGATGCCGACACTGCGGCCCTCGCTGCTCGGCGTCAGGTCGAGCAGCGTGCTGCAGCTCTCCGCCTGGCCGGTGGGAACAGCGCTGTCGCCGGGGAGGTCCGGTTCCTCGGCTACGTCGACGGGGAACTCGACAGCGGCCTGCGCCAGCGCGGAGAAGTCGCTCGAGTCATTCGGGAGATCCGTCCGCAGGTCGTGCTCAGCCACGACCCGTGGAAGCGCTACCGGTTGCATCCCGATCACCGGCATGCCGGATTGCTCGCCTGCGAGGGCATCGTGGCCGCACGTGACCCTCACTTCTTCAAGGAGCACGGGTTGGCGCACCATCGACCGGAGGCACTGCTGCTCTGGGAGGCCGATGAGCCCGACCACGTCGAGGACGTCGGCGAGCACGTCGACACCAAGCTGCTCGCACTGCTGGCCCACGAAAGCCAGTTCGAATCGACGATGAAGGCGGTCGACGACGTCGAACTCGACGGGTTCCGTGCTCGCATCGGCGACCGGCTCGCCGGCCTCGGCAAGCCGCACGGGATGCAAGCCGCTGAAGTGTTCAAGCTGATCGCCAGCCTCTGATGGACGCTACCCAGAACCCGAACGGGAGGCCCGAAGGCCTCCCGTTCACGGTGTTCTGAGTAATTCTCAGCTCACTTCTTCTTGCGGGCCGGAGCCTTCTTCTTGCGGGCCGGAGCCTTCTTGGCTGCAGCCTTCTTCTTGGCTGGAGCCTTCTTCGCAGCAGCCTTTTTCTTGGCGGCTGCCTTCTTACGGGCAGGAGCCTTCTTCGCGGCCGCCTTCTTCTTGGCGGCTGCCTTCTTCTTCGCAGGAGCCTTCTTCGCGGCCGCCTTCTTCTTGGCGGCTGCCTTCTTCTTCGCAGGAGCCTTCTTGGCAGCTGCCTTCTTCTTCGCAGGAGCCTTCTTGGCAGCTGCCTTCTTCTTGGCCGGGGCCTTCTTGGCGGCCATCAGGTCACTTCTTTCCGTTCAGTGCCTGCTTGAGCGTCGAGCTGGCGCTGAACTTCATCGCCGTCGATGCCTTGATCTGCACGGGCTCGCCGGTCTGGGGGTTGCGACCCTCGCGGGCGGCACGCTGCGTCGTGCTGAACGAGCCAAATCCTGCCCAAGCGACCTTGTCGCCCTTCTTCGTCTCGTTGACGACGTAGTCGAAGAACGCACCGAGCGTGCGCTCGGCGTCAGCCTTCGAGACGCCTGATTCGGTCGCGACTGCGTCGATCATTTCTGACTTGGTTGCCATTGGAGTCCTCTTTCGGATGTGTTGATCTGTTTCAACCCGACGCTGTCTGCGCCGGGCCCGATCCCGCCATTGGCAGCGGGAATGACAACCATGTGACTTACCCTCGGTATTCCATTCAAGGATCAAACACGTTGCATTTGCAACGACATCACCGCACCGACCCTTACAACATCAGCACTGCGTCTCTTCAGGGTCGCAAAACACCTGCGTGATGGTGCTGCCGAGGCATCCACCACCGCACAGTGGCCACCCAGTACAACTTGAAACCGTAGACATGAAGCACCGACCCCACAGAGCTGATTTCGGCATCATTTGAGATGCCGGACGAGGAGCGACGATGACCGACCTGTTTGCCGACGTTGACGTTGCGACGCCCAGTTCGACTGCTGAGCCCACCCTCGACGCCACCGCACGACGGGCGCGCCTCGTCCTCGACACCTCGGTACTCATCGCCGACCCAGCATCCATCCTCGAGTTCACCGATGCCGACGTCATCGTCCCCTTGACCGTGATCGAGGAACTCGACGGTCTCAAGACTCGCAGTGACGACGTCGGACGTGCTGCACGAACAGCGCTGCGCACGCTCGAAGAACTTCGCATCCGCCACGGCGGCTCGCTCGCCGAACCCGTCCCGACCGGGGCGGAGGGCGCAACCGTCCAGATCGAGATCAACAACATCCGCAAGCACCTGCTCGTCGAACACGGCCTGGACCCGGCAATCGCCGACAATCGAATCATCGGGGCCGCGATCGGACAGGCGGATTTCGGGCCGACCACGATGGTCAGCAATGATGCGGCGCTGCGGATCAAGGCTGCTCACCTGGGCGTCGCGGCGAGTGAACACACTCGAACCCGCCGGGTCGATGATCGCGCCGCGATTGGTTGGTCCACCATCGACACCACCCACGAGGCAATCGATTGCCTGTACGCCGCAGGTGGGATCGCAACCGATGCGGTCACCGCGCTCGATGGCCTCGGCAACGATGTCGCCGTCAGCGCGAGCGAGAACGAGTTCGCCGTCCTGCGATCCGGATCACAATCCGCGCTGGTCCGAGCCGTGGGAGACGAGTTCGTCCTCCTCCCCCATGCAGCGCCTGAGCCGTGGGGTCTTCGACCACGCAACAAAGAACAACGATTCGCTTTGGAACTGCTTCTCGACCCCGAGATCGAGGTGATCGCGCTCGACGGCAGAGCCGGAACCGGCAAGACCCTGCTCGCCATCGCCGCCGGACTCGAGCAGGTCGTCGAGCAACGGCGCTACGAACGGCTCGCCGTCTATCGGCCACTGGTTCCCGTCGGCCGCGCCGACGTCGGATTCCTGCCGGGTGGGCTCGACGAGAAGCTCGACCCATGGATGGCTGCGATCCACGACGCCGTCGTTGCCCTCACCGACCTCGGCAGCAGCCACGACGCCGGCAACCTGATCAACGAACTGACCGAACGAGGCCAACTGTCGCTCGAGTCGGTCACGTTCCTGCGGGGCCGATCACTGCAGCGCCAGATCGTCGTGATCGACGAAGCCCAGAACCTCGAACCCACGACCTTGCGCACCATCCTGACGCGCGTGGGCCAGGGCACCAAGGTCATCTTCACCGGCGACACCAGTCAGATCGATGCTCCGTATCTCGGCGAATCGAACAACGCGCTCAGTGTGCTCGCTGCTGCCTTCGATGATCAGCGATGCTTCGGGCACATCACACTCACCGCGTGCGAGCGCAGCGATGTCGCCAGCCTCGCCGCCGAACTGCTCTGACCTGGTCCGCTGTCACTCGACACCGGTTTGACCACGTCACCCGTGGGTACTCTCCTGCAGCAAGGAACGGGCAGTGTCGGCGCGAGTATCCGGCAGCGTCCTGATCGACGGGACTTCATCCAGATTCAGTTCGGTCTCGAAGTTTTAGTGTTAAATGGAGTGTAGAGTGTTGACGGAGGAGAGAGCGATGCAGATGTCCGACGAAGTCGAACCAGAAGTGCAAGGTGCCGACTGGCGCGATCTTGCCAACTGTTCGGGTCGGACACGTCTCTTCTTTCCCCCGAAGGCCGAGCGACCTCAGGCGCGAGAACGCCGCGAGGCCAAAGCCGAGCGCCTCTGCGAAGAGTGCCCCGTTCGCACGCCGTGCCAACAGTTCGCACGAGAGAATCACGAATACGGTTTCTGGGCCGGCGAATCCGAGGAGGAGCGTCACCTCGCCGGTTACACCGTCGCCGCGCCGATCGGTGTTCGCAGCCGTTTGGCCCAGCAATCTGGCGACCTCTCAGACGCCTCCTGATCGGTGAACCTGGCTCGCTAGCCAGCTGCTACGAGGATCGCCGACGACCTCCAACCCTGTGAGCGCGTCTGTCTAGGGTGGACTGCGTGCCACTCCCCCATTTCGCTGTCGTCGATGTCGAGACCTCCGGTCTGTCTGATCGACGTCATCGCATCCTGCAGATCGGCGCCGTCGTGGTCGAAGCAAACGGGAGCGTCGTTGATCAGTGGAGCACGCTCGTCAAGCTCAGTTGGCCACTCCAGCGTGTCGGTCCGACGAAGATCCACGGCATCACACGGGCAATGCTCAGGGGCGCTCCTGGTCTCGGCGAAGCGCTCGACGGGCTGAGCCGACGTCTCGACGGTGCGATCTTCACGGCGCACAATGCACCTTTCGACGCCGGCTTCATCGATCGTGCCGGTCGTCGCACTACTGGCTTCGACATCGGGCCGCGACTCTGCACGCTGAGCATGTCTCGACGGCTCGACCCCGATCGGCGGCTCTCACACCGACTGGCCGATGTCGCCGAGCGTTACGGGGTTGCGCTCACCAACCCGCATGATGCGCTGGCAGATGCAGCTGCAACTGCAGCCGTTCTGCCGCACCTCCTCGACGCCCATGGGGTCTCCGACACGACCCAACTCGACCCCTTTTTCGTCGCAGCAGGCCCGACACCTCGGCGAGGCCGACATCGCGGCCGCGCCCTGCGTCGGCACTGATCACCGTCGAACATCGGACACCCCGCCAAGCGGGCCAGGTCAGTAGCGGGCGAGGATCTTCGCCGCGAGCGCCGCAGCATCAACGCCTGCGCCAACGGGAGCAACGACGACGGCGTCGGAGCCCAACCGGATCAACAGTCGCGCCAACCACCGCTCGCTCGACACGGGCAACTCGACCTCGACCCAACCGGCGGGGTCGGCGAGCACAGTCCGCCGGCGAACCGGGTACCGGTCGAGGATCCACTGTGCTCTCGGGCCAAGGCGAAGCGTGGCACCGGGCAGATCCTCGTCGTCGAAGAATGCTCCGGGAGTCCCGACGACTTCGGTGGTCGGCTCGACACGACCTGTCGGCGCGAGTTCGTCGATCCGGTCGATCCGAAAGGTCCGGCGCTCACCGGATCGGTCGTCATCTGCAATGACGTACCAGTTCCCGGCATCGACGAAAACGTGGCGCGGCACGATCGCTCGTTCCGTCATCGTGTCGCGGGCCGGCGAGAAGTAGGTGATCGCGAGCTCGGTGCCACTCGCAGCTGCGTCCGCAATGGCATCTGTCGCTGACGGGCGATGGAGGTCGATTGCCACCCCGGCGGTGCCGTCCACACCCAGATCTGCGCCTGGGTCGACTTCCGGACCCGCCTGCACGCCGGCCTCGGACAGGGCCCGAGCAAGTTTGAGGAGCCCACGACCCAGCGGTCCATCAGGGTCTGCGCCCGGCAATTCCATCGCGGCACGAGCTGATGCCAGCAGCGAGAAGCCTTCGGGTGCCGTGAGCCGAAGCGGCCGCGTGAAGAGCCGCGGAACACCGACGAAGACCAGCCCATCGTCGACGAAGACATCGATCATCTCGTCGAGGAACGGTGGCAACCCGCACATCGCCACCAACTCCAGATCCTTCTGCACCTCGGCCTCGGACAGGTCATACCGTTCGGCGACCTCAGCCAGCGGCACTTCACCGACTTCCATCAGCCAGGGCAGCATCACGAGCAGACGACCCAGCCGCTCCTCGGCATTGCGCGGACCGCTCACGACGCACCCGGTGCCGTCGGCGCAGCCACCGCCGACAACCACTCCATGATGGCCGTACGCACCTCGGGTGGACCGATGACGACCGCATGGTCGAGCAGTCCGAGTACCCAGGACCTGAACGCATCGATGTTGGATGCTGCGACTTCGACGTCGACCGAGCCATCGGTGTGCCGGTCGATGATTCGATCCGAGCCGACTTCTCGTTCGACCGCCGCGGCCCGATCAGCGTCGATGCGGACAACGGCCATCACCCCGTCACTGGCGGCGTGCCCGATCTGTTTCGGGTCGGCGGGAAAGGCATCGCGCGGGTCGAAGGAGTCGGGCCGCTCGAACGCCCCGACCGGGCCGACGCCGATGTCGTCGGGAGATCCATCGAACCGGTCGATGCGGAACGTGCGCTTGGCATCGCGATGGTGATCATGGCCGACGACGTACCAGAACCCACCGCGCAGCAGGAGCCCCCACGGGTCGACCGAGCGCTGTTCACCGCGATATCCGAACGAGATCATCGATCGACTCGCCACCGCCGAACGGATGACCGGAAGCTCTGGCCGGTCGGGAAGGACTGCCGACACCGAGCCACCCTCGCCGGCGGCCGAACCGCCGAGTTTCCAGATGGCATCGCGGCCTGCCGAGGTGTCCGTGCGCACCGCGGCGACAGCGACCTGCAGTGCTCGCCGTTCGTCCGCGTCGAGGTCGAGATCGCTCAACTCGTACGCCCTCCGATCGATGCGATACCGACCCGGCGCGCCCTGCCCGAGATCGGACTCGGTCTCGACGGGCACCCCGAGGTCGCGCAGCGCTGCTTTGTCCCGCTCGAATGCTGCGCGACGGTTGCGGTCATCGTCGGGATACTGGCCGCTGAGCTCGCCGCAGATCTCGATCATGGTCAGCGGCCGCGGGGTCTCGAGCAGCAGCGCGAGCAGGTTGGTCAGTCGTTCGACGCGGTCGACCCGTCGCTCCGCCACCGTTCAGCCCGCGCCAGCAGCTGGCTGCTGATCGGGGTGGATTGCCGACCGGATCGCCTCGACCACCTGCTCAGCGGTCGCACCCGGTGTCAGGATCTTCGCGACGCCCGCTGACTCCAGTTCGTGCACATCACGATCGGGGACGATGCCGCCGACCACAACGGGGATGTCGGCGCCGCGCTCGCGAACCTTCTCGACGACCAGTGGCGCCAAGGTCATGTGCGCCCCCGACAGCATGGACAACCCGATGGCGTCGACGTCTTCGTCGACAGCTGCCGCAGCGACGGTGTCGGGGGTCTGGAACAACCCGGTGTAGATCACCTCATAGCCGGCGTCGCGCAGGATGCGAGCCACCACCTTCACGCCTCGATCATGGCCGTCCAAGCCGACTTTGGCGACCAGGACACGTTCCCCAGCCACCCCGATCAGCCCCGCGCGGCGTAGTCGTAGAACCCGCGACCGGACTTTCGTCCGAGTAGTCCGGCTTCGACCATCCGGGACAACATCGGCGGAGCTGCATAGAGCGGCTCCTTGAACTCGTCGTACATGCTCACCGCAACGGCAAGCGTGGTGTCGAGACCGATCAGGTCAGCGAGGCTGAGGGGACCCATTGGATGGTTGCAGCCCTCGACCATGCCGTGGTCGATGTCCTCAGCGGTTGCGAAGCCCGACTCCATCATTCGGATCGCCGAGAGGATGTACGGAATGAGGAGCGCGTTGACGACGAAACCGGCGCGGTCCTGGCTGCGGATCACGATCTTGCCGAGCGTGTCCTCGGCGAAGTGATTTGCTGCATCGATGGTTGACTCGTTGGTCATCAGGCTCGTGACGAGCTCGACGAGCTTGAGCACCGGTACGGGGTTGAAGAAGTGGATGCCGACAACGCTCTCGGGTCGCTGCGTGGCGATTCCCAGCTTCATGATCGGGATCGAACTCGTGTTGCTCGCCAAGATGGCGTCGTCGGCCTCGACGACCCGGTCGAGCGTCTCGAACACCTGAGTCTTGAGCGCCTCGTCCTCGATGACCGCCTCGATCACCATCCGACGGTCGGCCATATCGGCGAGGTCGGTGGTGAACGTCAGCCGAGCGATCGTCGCGTCGCGCTCGTCTTCGGTCATCCGGTCGCGGGCGACCGACTTGTCCAAGGAACTCAACAGCCGACTCCGCCCACGCTCAGCGCCAGCAGGGTCGACCTCGTGGACCACCGTGTCCAAACCTGCTCGAGCGCAGACTTCAGCGATACCGGCGCCCATCTGACCGCAGCCGACGACACCGACGCGTTGAACATCAGGCCTGGTTGTGTTCGTCATTCTCGCCACCGTACCCGGCCCGCCGTTTATCACTTCGCTTCTGAGTCGGGATCAGATCGTTCGAGGTCACGGCGCGCTCAACCAGAGTTGCCCTCCGGCAACGAGCGGTGAGGCGAAACGCAGGAATCAGGCGATCCGGACGGACTCAGCGTTGGAGGGATTTGGTCTGGAGAAACTCGTCGATGCCGTACGGACCATTTTCGCGGCCGTACCCGGACTGCTTGTAACCGCCGAACGGTGCGGCGATGTTGAACGCTCCGCCATTGACGTCGACGGCGCCAGTCCTCATCCGACGGGCAACGCCCATCGCCCGATCCTGATCTGCTGACCAGACGCCACCGCTCAGGCCATAGAGCGAGTCGTTCGCGATGCGCACCGCATCGTCATCATCGTCGTAGCCGATGATCGACAGCACGGGGCCGAAGATCTCTTCCTGAGCGATCTTCATGTCGTTGGTGACGTTCGCGAACACCGTCGGCTTGACGTAGAAACCGGTGTCCTTGCCCTCGGGCTTGCCGAGACCACCCGCTGCGACCACGGCGCCTTCGTCGATGCCTGCCTGGATGTACTCCTGCACACGGTCCCACTGAGCCTGGCTGATGAGCGGGCCGAGATGCATGCCCTCCTGCGTTGGGTCATCGACCTGGGTCGCCTCGACCGCTGCGGCCGCAATGCCGACGGCTTCGTCGTAGCGGCTGTTCGGCACCAGCATCCGGGTGTGGGCAGTGCAGGTCTGGCCCGAGTTCAAGAAGCAAGCGAACACACCCTTGGGGATGACCTTGGCGAAGTCGGCATCGTCGAGGACGATGTTCGCCGACTTCCCTCCGAGTTCGAGTGCCACGCGCTTGATCGACGCAGCAGCCGACGCCGCGACCTGCTTGCCGGCACGCGACGATCCGGTGAAGCTCACCATGTCGACACCCGGATGCTTGGAAATGGCGGCGCCGACCGTCGGCCCGTCGCCGCTGACGAGGTTGAACACGCCAGCAGGCAGGCCGACTTCATCGATGATCTCGGCGAGGATGAACGCATTGAGCGGAGCGACCTCACTCGGCTTCAACACGATCGTGCAGCCCGCAGCGAGCGCGCCACCAACTTTGCAGATGATCTGGTGGAGCGGGTAGTTCCACGGTGTGATGGCGCCCACGACACCGACAGGCTCCTTGACGACCAAGCTGTTACCGATCTCCTCTTCGAACTCGAAGCTGTCGAGCAGCGTGGCGAAGGTCTGCATGTTCCCCGCCGGAAGACCAGCTTGGATCATGGTCGACCAGGTGATGGGCATCCCGACTTCACCGGCGATGGTCTCGGCGATCTCTGCGGAGCGCGCCTGCAACGCTTCGTTCAGACGGACCAGATACTTCTGGCGCTCTTCGACCGGGGTCTGCGACCACGTCTCGAATGCGGTCCTGGCGGCGGCGACGGCACGATCGACATCGCTGGCAACGCCATCGGGAACGGACCCCATGATCGCCTCGGTGCTGGCATTGATGACGTCGATGCTCCCGTCTCCGTCGCTGGAAACCCAGGCACCGTCGATGTAGATGTTGTCGAAGTTACGCATGCCGACAGCTTCCCCGATCGCAGCCAAACCAAACGAAGCGTGCCCTCCCAGTCACATCGGGGACCGGTCACATCGGGGACAGGCACGAACGTGACTCGCAGTCTCAGCGGTGGGCGCGGTACCAGTCGATGAGGGCGTTGGTGCTGCTGTCGTGGGCTGCCGGATCCGGTGTGTCCGTCAGTTCGGGCGTCACCTTGCTCGCCAATTCCTTGCCGAGTTCGACACCCCACTGGTCGTAGCTGTTCACACCGAAGATCGTGCCTTGGACGTGTACGACGTGTTCGTACAGGGCAATCAGTTGGCCGAGCACCGACGGTGTCAGTTGCTCGGCGAGGATCACGGTGTTCGGACGGTCGCCGGGGAAGTGCCGCCACGGTTCGTCGATGTTGTCCCTGCCGAACGCGAGCGCTTCGGACTGGGCGATCAGGTTCGCCATGAGGAGGTCATGGTGTTCCTGGTACGGGTGGTGCGGGCGCGCGAAGCCGATGAAGTCGACCGGGACGACTCGCGTGCCCTGGTGGATCAATTGGTAGAAGGCGTGCTGACCGTTGGTGCCCGGTTCACCCCACACGATCGGGCCCGTGTCGTGGTCGACAGGACGGCCTTCGAGGTCGACCGATTTGCCATTCGACTCCATGTCGAGCTGTTGCAGGTAGGCCGGCAAGCGCGCCAGTTCGTTTGCGTAGGGCAGCACTGCCTTGGTGTCATGGCCCAACCCGTTGGCGTTCCACACACCGACCAGCGCAACCAGCACCGGGACGTTCTCCGCGAGCGGCACGGCCTTGAAGTGTTCGTCGACGGCGTGAAAGCCGGCGAGAAACTCGCCGAACGCCTCCGCGCCGATCGACAGCATCAGTGAGAGCCCGACTGCCGAATCGACCGAGTACCGACCGCCGACCCAATCCCAGAAGCCGAACATGTTGTTGTCAGCGTCGATACCGAAGTCCGCGACGCGGTCGGCGTTGGTCGAGACCGCCACGAAGTGATCGGCGACCGCGCTCTCTCCGAGAGCATCGGTCAGCCAGGCCCGGGCCGTACGGGCGTTGGTCAGCGTTTCGATCGTCCCGAACGTCTTGGACGCAATGATGAACAGCGTGGAGGCCGGGTCGGAGTCTTCGAGGACGGCTGCGATGTCGGCACCGTCGACGTTCGAGACGAAGGAACAGCGCAACCGCGGATGCCGGAATGCGTCAAGGGCCTGACAGGCCATGGCCGGACCGAGGTCGGAGCCCCCGATCCCGATGTTGACGACATGGGTGATCCGCTCGTCCGCTCGGATGCGTTCGGCGAACTCGGCCATCGAATCGAGGACGGCATGCACGTCCGGCGTGACGTCGGCTCCGTCGATCTCGAACGCCGTGCCACGCGGCATCCGCAATGCGACATGACCGACTGCGCGATCTTCGGCGACGTTGATCCGCTCGCCGGCAAACATCGCGTCCCGGCGCGCTTCGACTCCGGAGTCCGCCGCAAGTTGCACCAGTGCTGCCATCACGTCGCCGGTGATGCGCTGCTTCGACAGGTCGATGCGCAAATCAGCCAGGTCGAAGGTCAATCGTGCGGCGCGACCGGGATCATCGGCGAACAAGGTGCGGAGGTGAGCGGGCTGCTGCAGGGTGGAGAGATCGGCGAGTTCCATCGGGTATCACCCTAGAGCGTCGTTGCGGAGCGTTACCCGGGCGCATCTCCCGACGACGGCAGTTTCGATGCCGCCGCGGTGTCGAGGAACAATGTGGTCGCAGACCGTCGGACATGACTCGCCGGTATCGATCGGTCGCGATCGAGCCACCGTCTGACCATGGCCGCCTTGGACTTTCCGGTGGTCAGGATCACCCGACTCCGTGCCCGGTTGACCGGGGTGGGCGTCAATGTCATCCGACCGCGCCCGTTGAAGTCGCCCACCATCGCGACGTCGTTCGGGCTGCTGGCGACAACCGAGTCCGGATGCGGCGCCGGCGGCCAGGAGGCAGTGTGGCCGTCGCCGCCGAGACCGAGGTGGACGGCATCGAAGCGCGCCGGCAGGGAATCGGCGTAACGCGTTGCAGCGATGGCCAGGTCGTCGCCGGCCACCGCCATGAGCTCGACTCTGCTCGGGAGAAACCACAGTTGGGACGCGTTTCGGTCCTCGTGACCGTCGGGGGCGACACGCTCGTCCACCTGCCAAACGGTCAATCGGTCCCAGTCGAGGTCTTCGTGCACGAACGCCGCGAGCATCGGGGGTGCAGTCGAACCGCCGCTCAGTGCAAGCGATGCCGAGCCGCGGCGTCTGATCGCTGAGCGAAGGCGGACCGCCAAGGAACGCGCGACGTCGCCTGCCGGATCGTCGGACACACGCACCGACACCGAACCGAACTTCCTCACCTGCACCCGAGCCACAGCGCCACCGTAACTCAACCCCGTCAGTCGACCATCGTGCTGCAACCGGCCGCGCTGACGACGAGGCAACACTTCGCCGCCGAAGCAGCGCCTCGCTGCTTCGCCGCAATACGGTGGCGCCGTGGTCGACCATCGGGAGCGCAACGGGGTGCGGGTGGGTGTTGCGGCGTACCTCATCTGGGGTCTGCTGACCATCTACTGGAAGCAGCTCTCCGCCTTCGACGCTCTCGAGTTGATCGGGTGGCGGATGGCAACTGCGGGCATCGTGATGGCGATCATCACCACTGCGCGCGGCACATGGCCCGCCATTATTGGGGCGTTCCGATCCCGCACGACACTGGGTCGGTTGGTCGTGGCCGCGTTCCTGCTCACGGCGAACTGGGGCAGCTATGTCTGGGCGGTCGTCAACGATCGGGTGATCGAGACAGCGCTCGGCTACTTCATCGCTCCATTGGCGACGATGGCGATCGGCGTGTTCGTGCTCGGCGAGCGGGCCAACAACGCCCAGCGGCTGGCCTTCGGCTGCGCGTCGATCGCCGTGATCATTCTGACCGTCGCCGCAGGCCGTCCACCGTGGGTTGCCTTGATTCTCGCCGGCACCTGGAGTACGTACGCACTCAGCAAGCGCAACATCGGCCTCGGCGCCATCGACAGCCTCACCGGCGAGACACTCGTACTGTTCGTCCCCGCCGTGGCGATGACTGTCGCGCTGTCGTTCCGATCAGGCAGTGCCGTGGACATCGGAACCGGGGTCGAATGGGGATTCCTTCTGGGCACCGGCGTCATCACGGCCATTCCTCTCATGCTGTTCGCCTCGGCTGCTCAGTCCATCCCGTTCACGCTGCTCGGCCCCCTGAACCTGTTGGTGCCGGTGATCAACTTCGGGTTGGGTTGGGCCCTGTACGACGAGCCGATGCCGATCGAGCGTCTGGTCGGGTTCGCGTTCGTGTGGGTCGCGCTCGTCGTCGTGATGACCGATCGAATCCGATCGGCACGACGCCAACGTCGACACGAGGCGGTCGCAGTAGCGTGATGAGCGTGTTCGTCTCGACGCACGAAGCCAGCGATCCTGCCAGCACTCGTCGCGGCACTCGCCAAGTCGGCCGTATCCGCCAGTTCGTGATCGCCGCCGGCAGTACGGCGGTCTTGGCCGGCTGCTTCACGACGACTGCCGACTTCAAGTCGGATGCCGAGACCTTCATTGCCGAACGGGTCGCCCCCGAGGTCGCCGCCGAGTTCTCGAATGTGAACTGTGATCAGCCGATCGACCAAGAGATCGGTACCCGTTTCGCGTGCCAGGCCATCGACGCCGACGGCGAGGTCTGGGAGTTCGACAACGAGATCGACGCCGAAGGCGAGTTCACGGTGAACATTTCTCGTCGTCCCTGAGCAGGGCTGATACGAGAAACCCGCGATCGGTTGACGCTGATCTGCCAGCATGCACGGGTACACCGAATCGCTTCGTCACTCAGATGAAGATCCAACGCACAAGGGGAGACCTCATGAAGTCCAAGCTCACTGCCGTGTTCGCCATCGGCGCACTCACACTGTCCGCCTGCGGCGGCGTCGATCGAGATGGAACCCGCGACAAGTTCATCGAAGACATGGAAGAGTTCGGCGGCACCGCCGACGGCGACTGCATCGACTCCGTCTTCGAGGACTACAGCGACGACGAGATCGAAGCGCTCTCCGAAGGCGCATCCGACGAGCGTTCGACCCAGTTGGCAACTGAACTGCTCGACTGCACCGACCTCGGCGGCTGACCGTCTGAGCACCGTTGCCGTCCGTCTCGGACCGGCACGGCCCGAAAACAGCCGAGAGCCGGCCTTCCCAGCGAACTGGGTCGGCCGGCTCTCGGCGTTTTCAGCTGATCAGATCAGCGGATGAGGATCACCCGCCGAACGAGCCACCTTCACCTTCGAAGTCGGCGAAGTCGCCCTTCGGCTCGAACACGAGCGCACCACCGTCATCGACCGACACGGCCTGCAGCTGTGCACCTTCGGTCCAGTAGGCGTCATCGGTGCCGCTGAGCTTCAGGGTGCCGCCGAGCAGCAGATCGTTCTCGGTGTCGGCGTTCCAGAGTGCTGCCATCAGGTTGACTCGGTTGAGTCCGCCCGGCAGTTCGGATGCATCACGGATGACATCGACGAGCATCTGGCCGTACAAGACGCCGGTCGAGAACGAACCGTCAGCGCACGTGACGTCGCCATACTCGGCAAGAATGCGCTCCGTCTCCTGGATCGCAGCGTCGTCGGCCCAGACCGGGTCGCCACAGATCTTGTTGGAGTTCGCCATCCACGGGCCAGCATCGTCAGCAGCAAGTGCGGCTGCTGCATCGATCACCGGCGTGAAGAACGACGACAGGTTGTTGCACGTGTACGACATGTAGGTACGTGGGCGCCATTCCGAACCGGCGAGCACGGCGGTGGTCTGCGAGCAGAACTTCGACGTGGTACCGGCGATGAGGACATCGGCATCGGTGGCGATAAGCGTGGTCATCTCGTTGGTGACGTCGGCAGCTGCCTGGTCGTGCAACTGTTCGGACACGATGTTCAGACCGGCGCAGGCCTCAGAGTTGTTCAGCGTCTCCTGGTAGGTCTTACCGAAGTCGTTGTTCATGATGAGTGCTGCAACGGTGGCATCGTCGCCGAAGTCTTCCTTGATCGATGCACACCAGATGTCGGTCTCGGTGGCGTAGTTCAAGATGTTGCCGACGGTCCACGGGAAGTTCCCCGGGTCACCCCAGAGCGGGAAGCCCGTGGAGTTGAACAGCTGCGGCACGCAGGCTTCGTCCGTGATCGGGCGAATTGCGAAGTTGATTGGCGTACCGATGTTGTGCGCCAGCGCGAAGATGTCATCGGAGTCGAGCATCTCTTCGACGTTCGCCACGGCACGACCGGCTTCGTAGCCGTCGTCCTTGGCGATCAGAACGAGATCCTTGCCCTCGATGGGGTCGGTGTCGTTGATGAAGTCGAAGTACATCTGCATGCCTTCGCCGATCGCGCCGAATGCAGCGAGTGCACCCGACTGCGGCAGCGTCTGGCCGATGCGGATCTCGTCGCCGCTGACACCCTGGAGCGGATCCCAGTCGTCGGGGCAGTCGCCGAGGTTGAGCGTGGTGCCGGTGGCGATCTCGACGTCGCCTTCCATGGCGAGTGCGTCGCCGGACGGAGCTGCGTCCTCGCCGCCATCGTCACCGTCGTCGCCGTCGTCGCCGTCGTCACCGTCGTCGGCGGGTGTGGTCTCAGCGGGCTCGTCGCCCTCGGCTTCGTCGGTGGTCGCAGGCTCGTCGCCCTCGTCGGCCGGCGTGGTCTCTTCTGTCGGATCGTCCGCCGGCTCGTCACCGCCGTCGTCGCTACCGCATGCCGCAATGATCAGGCCAGCGGCCATGACTCCAGCGACAGAACGCTTGATACGTGATGTACGCATGTTCTCCCCTATTGGTTTGGTTGGTGCCGAGAGTTCGGCGGTTCTGCGGTGACGTTCAGAAACGACGGCTCGACAGCGTCGAGCAGTGGCTCCCCCCACGGCACCGAGATCTTGACATCTGGTTGCTGAGTTCGACCGTAGTCTCTCAGGACTCGCTCGACGTGGTCGGATCGTCGATCGCGTCGACGACCGCTTCGTCTGTCAACGGCGACATGGTGGAGGCGCCGACTCCTGCAGTGGCCAACAGCTCCGGGCGAGCGGGCAGGACGCGGACGAATTTCGCCTTGATCTGGCGAACGCCGGCGATGATGCCGCCCGGCAGTACGAAGGTCAGCACGATCAGCAGGATGCCGAGGATCAGACCACCCGTCGGGCCTTGCAGCCAACGCTCCGGGACACCCGGGAAGTTCTGCGTCGATGACGCCCAGTCGGGGACGAAGGCAATGACCAGGCCGCCGATCACCGCGCCTGACAACGTGCCGACACCGCCGACGACCATGCCGACGATGAACAGGATCGACAGCAGTTGCGTGAAGTCACCCGAGGACGCAATCCCCAACTCGGCGACGTACACCATGCCACCGACACCGCCGAGGGCGGAGGCGACGCCAAAGGACATCGTCTTGTAGTAACTGAGGCTGATGCCGTTGACGGCGGCGCTCGTCTCGTTGTCGCGAATGGCACGGATCGCTCGTCCAGGACGGCTCTTGATCAAGTTGCTGACCATCTTGAAACACACGACGGCGAGCACCACCATGAGGAAGAACGTCCACACGCGCTGCTCCTCTTTGCTGGACATGCCCTCGCCATCCCCGAAGAAATCTCCGACGAGCGGCAGTGAGTGCAATCCATCGATGATGCCATCGAGCGGGAGCCAACCGGGCGGAACCAGCGCAGATTTCGCTTGCTTACCGGCTGCGCCCGCCGTGTACGGCTCGAGAACGTCCAGCAAGATCAGCGACGGGAACACCGCCGCCAGACCCAAGGTGACGAGCGCCAGATACAGCCCACGAATACGGAGTGCGGGAAGACCGAACAGCAGGCCGATGAGGAAACACGCCGGGACGATCACGAGCAACGTCGCAAACCATGGCCAATTGTGGTCACCGACAAGCCAGGCCGAGATGTAGGCACCCGTGCCGAAGAAGAATCCCTGGCCCAGCGAGAGTTGGCCGGTGAAGCCGGCGACGACCTGCAGCCCGAGGATTGCGATCATGAACGAGATCGCCTTGGTGACTCGCGGGACGCTGATCTTGTAGTCGTTGTCGAAGAGCGTGATCGAGCCCGTGTCGTTGTACGCCAGCGCAACGATCAGGAGGACAAGTACGAGAAGTGCGTAGCCGAGCAGCTTGTACGTCTTGTACGACGATGTGCCCTGGGTGAACTGGAAGCGTGGAGTAGTTGCCATTTCTGTTCCCCTCAGACCCGTTCCACTGCCGGCGTGCCGAACAGCCCAGACGGTTTGAACACCAGCACCAACATCAGCACCACGACTGCGGCGAGCAGGCTGAGCTCGCTGGGGATGCCGGCGTACGGCACCACAATCGATTGGACCAGTCCGATGGCGAGTCCGCCGATGATGGCGCCGCCCAGACTGTCGAGTCCGCCGAGCGCCGCTGCAGAGACAGCGAAGATCAGTCCCGTCACCATGACATTCGGTTCGAGTTGCCGAATCGGCGTGCCGACGAAGACGCACACGGCAAGTGTTCCGACCGCCGCAGCGATCGCCCAGCCGAACTGCAGCGTCGGGCCGACCTTGATGCCGACGAGCTCACTCGATTCGAGGTTGGACGACACCGCCCGGAAGGCGAGGCCGACCTTGGTCTTGTTGAGCAGCAGGGTGAGGGCGCCGGCGACCACCAGCACCGTGAGCACGGTGCCCACCGTGTACCACGACAGTGTCGCTGTCTTCCACTGCAGCGCATTGCCCGACGGGAACAACTCGGGAAAGGCACGAGGGTCGAAACGCCACACGATGCCGGCGATCGCGTTGATCGCAAGGAACAGCCCAAGCGTGATGATCACGAGCGGTAGGTGGTCCGCAGGGTCGAACGGCCGGATGAGCGTTCGCTCGATACCGGCGGCGAGGACTGCAGAGATCAACATGCCGACGACGACGGCGATCCACATCGGCAAGCCGCGTTCGGTTGCGAGCACCAGCACGATGAAGCCACCGAACATGGCGAACTCGCCCTGGGCGAAGTTGATGAGCGTGGTTGCCTTGAAGATCATGACGAGTGCCATGGCGATCAGGGCGTAGGTCGCTCCGTTGGACAAGCCGTCAGAGATGCGATTGAGAAAGAGTTCCATTGATGTCTCCCGTCAGACTCCGAGGTAGGCCTTGCGAATGGCGTCATCGTTGATCAACTCGTCGGCGGGGCCTTCGGTGAAGATCGCTCCGGACTCGATGACGTAGCCACGATCGGCGATGCCGAGTGCGAGCTGAGCGTTCTGCTCGACGACAAGCATCGTCATGCCGGTTTCCTTGTTGATCTCAGCGAACCGATCGAAGAGGTCGGCGACGATGATCGGGGCGAGGCCGAGCGACGGCTCGTCGAGCAGGAGCAACGTCGGTCGTGACATCAACGCCCGCGACACGGCAAGCATCTGCTGCTCACCGCCGGAGAGCGAACCGGCGCGCTGGTTCTTGCGTTCCCGAAGCACGGGGTACACATCGAACCACCGCTCGATGTCGGCGTCGATCTCTTTGTCGTTGCGGATGTAGGCACCGACGCGCAGATTGTCCTCGACGGAGAGTTCGGGCAGCGTGCCGCGACCCTGCGGGACATGGGCGACACCCTGGTGAACGAGGTCGGGCGCCTTTGCGGAGCTGATCTCCTTGCCACGCAGCTTGACCGAACCGGAGCGCCCGATCATGCCGGACACCGCTCGCAGCGTCGTCGTCTTGCCCGCGCCGTTGGCGCCGAGGATGACGACGATCTCGCCGTCGGCCACATGGAAGTCCAAGCCATGCAGCACCTGGATCTGGCCGTAGCCGCCCTTGAGGCCCTTGACATCGAGGACGAGCTCGCCCGACGACGACCCTGATGTGACAGGGGCTCCAGACGGGGCGGCGGGGGTGGACGAATCGCTCATGCGGGGGCTCCCAGGTACGCCTCGATCACTGCGGGGTCTTCCTGCACCTCGGCAGGGAGACCTTCGGCGATCTTTCGACCGAAGTCGAGGACGACCACGTTCTCCGAAATGCTCATGACGAGGCCCATGTGGTGCTCGACGAGGAGAATCGTGAGGTTGTAGTCGGTGCGGATCTTGCGGATGACCTCCGACAGTTGATCGACCTCGCTGTGGGTGAGGCCGGTGGCCGGCTCGTCGAGCATCAGCAGTTTGGGGTGGCCGATGAGGCAGCGTGCGAGTTCGATGCGCTTGAGCGTGCCATAGGGCAGACCTGCGCATTGCTGGAAGGCGACGTCAGCGAGCCCGAGATCATCCAGAATCGTGAAGGCTTCTGCCGCGAGCTGCTTTTCTTCCTTCTTCCGGCCGATGTCGAGCATCGACGTGAAGAAACTTTGCTTGCTGCGCACGTGAGCACCGGCCATCACGTTGTCGATGACGCTCATCCGCGGCCACAACGCCAGGTTCTGGAACGTCCGGAAGATGCCCGTCTCGGCAATCAGGTGCGGCGGGGTGTTCAGCAGATCGACCCCGTTGAATCGCAACGACCCGGTCGTCGGGTCGTAGATGCGACTGATGACGTTGAACATCGTGGTCTTGCCGGCACCGTTCGGACCGATCAAGCCACAGATCTGCCCTTCCTCGATGTCGAAGGTCATGCCGCTGAGCGCGACGATCCCTCCGAACCTGACCTCGACATCGTTCACTTCCAGCATTGCCATCGACCGAAACCCCCTGTTGCTCGTCGGCGTGTTCGGGAACGTAGCACCTTGGCCCCCTGCCACCGAAGCCGACGAACCGCGGACGCACAGCGGGCGCAACACAGCAGCGAGACGACCGGGGCACGGCACAAAAAAGTAAGCAAGAACGAAAAGTCGCTGCACCGGTGCAGACGACAACACAGGCGTGTCTACAGTCCAGGACGTGACCCGTACCCCGCTCGCCGCGCTGCTCGTCATCGTCGCCGTCGTCACTGCTGCCTGCGGTGCCGATGTCGCGGTCACTGCAACCCGGTCGGAGTCCTCACCGGCGGGCGAAGCAACGAATCAGACGACCGGCACCGACCCCGGTGATCCCGTCCCAGACCCCGGAACGACAACCGAGCCCGGCACCGAGAGCACCGAGAGCACCGAGCCCGGCACCGAGAGCACCGAGCCCGATCTCACCACGTCCGAACCCGCCACCACGGAACCCACCATCACGGCCGATCCCGTCATCATCGACCCCGAAGCAATCGACTTCGGCCCTGACAAGCCCGAGCGCCCGTACGACGACTTCCTCCTCGCCTCGCTCAGCGATTTGAACACCTGGTGGGCAGCGGTCTATCCAGAGATCTACGGCGAACCGTGGGTTCCGCTCGAGGGCGATGTGTATGCCGCCTACCCGCAACGCCCCAACGACATCCCCGGCTGCGGAACACCGCTGACGACCTATGACGACGTCCAGGAGTTCGTCGCCTTCTACTGCGGCCTCGGCGACTTCATCGTGTACGACGACGGCGACGACGGTCTGCTCACCCAACTCGCCGACAACTTCGGGGCCGGCACGATCGGCATCGTGCTCGCACACGAATACGGCCATGCCATCCAACAGCGCAGCGGGACCCTCAACCGCAACCTGCCGACCGTCACCACCGAGCAACAGGCGGACTGTTTCGCCGGCGCCTGGGCGGCTCGGGCGGCGCGCGGCGACGGTGGCGTCACGTTCTCCGACGCCGACGTGCGCGCCGGGCTCATCGCGATGCTCGAAGTTCGCGATCCCGTCGGGATCAACCAGTTCACGCCCGGCGGACACGGCTCTGGGTTCGACCGGGTCGGCGCATTCCAGACCGGCTTCGTCCAGGGCCCCGTTCGTTGCGGCGACCTGATCGACGATCCGCTCCCGCTCATGCCGAACGAATTCAACGATCGCGACGACCTCGAGAGCAACGGCAACGCGCCGTTCGGCTACGGCAGCGGTGAACTGCTCGGATTCCTCGTCGACGATCTCAACCTGTTCTGGGGCTTGGACGCTTCCCTCGACGCATTCGACCCACTGACCCTGGTACCGGTGCAAGCGCCGGGCGACGCAACGTGCCCCGACCTCGAGCCCGGCTTGGAAGTGGGCGCTGCGCTCTGCCCCGCCACCGGCACCGTCTTTCTCAACGAACCCGAGGCACTCGACTTCTACAATCAGCTCGCATTCGGTGACTTCTCGATCGGCTACCTGATCGGCATCGCATGGGCCGAGGCAGCACAGCGCTCGCTCGGCTCGACACTCGTTGGAGAAGCTCGCGAATTGAACAACGACTGCCTCGCCGGCGCCTGGGTCAAGTCCGTGATTCCGGTCGACCTCCAGCTCCCGTTGCCGCGCGCCGAAGGTCGAACCGCTGCGGTTTCGCCGGGCGACCTCGACGAAGCGATCCGCACTGCGATCGTCATCGGCGACCTCGGTGCCGACGATGACATCATCGGCAGCCCGTTCGAGAAGATCGATGCATTCCGAGCAGGTGTGCTCGGCGGCTTGGATGCGTGCGCGACCTGAGGGGCGCGATCAGACGAACTCCTGCGGATGACTTCAGGCTGCTGAGCGCCTGCCGAAGCGTCCTGGTCAGTCCAGTTCTGCAGCGATGATCCGCTCCAGCTCGACCGGGCGGTCGCCTTGCACGCTGTGGCCGGCGCCATCGACCACGCGCACCGTCATGTCAGGCTGCAATCGGAGCGCCTCGACGACGTCGGCGTCGTCGACAACCGGCGACAGCGAGCCCCGCACCAGCACCAGCGGGCACGTCACCGCAGCGAAGTCCTCCCAAAGCGGGTTTCGCACCGAGGCGTCGCGCGTGCCAACCCCGGGCTGATCATGAGCATTGCCCGCTTCGTGTCGATTGGTCCGGTCGTAGTTCCACTGCCACGATCCGTCGGCGACCTGGTGGGCGTTGTGGAGTATCCCGCGCCGCAACGACGACACCGATCGTGTCGGGTTGAACTCGATGGTCCGCGCCAACAGGTCGTCGAAGCTGGTGAACGATTGCGGCCCATTCACGAAATCGATGATCGCCTTCGCCTTGTCGCCGTTGATGCCCGGCGTGATGTCGACCATGATCAGCCGTCGGACCAGCGCTGGGTGGCGGACGGCCAACATCATCGCGGTCAAGCCGCCCAAGGACATGCCGACGACAAGTCGGGCGTCGGGGGCGTGGGCTCGAATCGCGACGGCGACGTCGTCAGCGAGGTTGGCCGGGCTGTACGCCCCGTCGCTGCGCCAGGACGAGCGACCGTGGCCGGGGAGGTCTACGGCGATCGACGGGCGCTGCGCAGCAATCGCCACGGTGTCCCAGGTGTGAGCGTTCTGTGCACCCCCGTGCACGAACGCCACCTCCGCTGGTCCGTCGCCCCAGACGAGCAGGCTGACCGACCGATCATCGCCGACATCGACGGTCTCGCGACGCACTGACGGTATGACGTCGATGTCGAGATCGAATTCGGCGATGTTCTCCGCGAAGAGTCCGAACTCGTCGTAGGCCACAGCCCTTGTCAGCCCCCGTCGGGTTCGCCGTCGACAGGCTCCGACGTCGAAGAACTCGGTGCTGTTTCCTCGATCGTGGTCGAAGTCGCCGGCTCGGTGGTCGTCGTGGTAGCGGCCGTCGACGTCGTCTCGGGCGCCGCGGTCGTGGATGGTGCTGACGATTCGACCGTCGTCTCGGGCGCCGCTGTCGTGTCTGGCGTCGAATCGGCCGATACCGAGGTAATCGGCGCACTGGTGGTTTCCGGGGTCGACGACGCCACGGTCGTGTCGACCGGAACAGTTTCCGGCTCGACGGTCGTCGTGGTCGTGGTGGTGCTGTCGGCAACGGTGCTGGTCGTCGACGACGCCCATTCCTTGTCGATCCAGTTGAACGTCGGCGGCGGCGAACCGTTCGCTTCGGGCTCGAGCTCACCGTCCCACACGAACACCTGATCGCCGTTGTCCATCAGGTCCTGCATCGTCTCGGAGATGTTCAGCGGGATCCGAATGCACCCGTGCGACGCACCCTGCAGCGGCACGTTCAGGGCACCGTGAATCGCGATGCCGTAGTTGAAGTAGACCGGGTTCCACATGCCGCCGAGCGCGCTTTGACGGATGCCTTCGACCTCGCGGTACACCGTGAACACACCACCCGGCGTGTTCGAGATGCCGCACTCGCCCCGGACCAGCGGCTCGGTGCCGTCACGATTGCCGTACTCGCCGGGGCTGATCGTGACTTCTTCGCACCACTCCTCGTTGCTGCCACTCGACATGTGGGTGATCATCACCGGCTTGTCGTCGTGGAAGATCGCCAGCACTTGCTCCGGCAGATAGACCTCGGTGTGGTCCGGTGTTGCGTTCGGGCGACGCGGCTGGACGACGAAAGGCTCCTGCATGTCTGCCCACATCTCGGGCGTGACCTGCCCGGTCGGATTGTTGCTCGGCCGCCCCAGCACCAGCTTCTCGTACGCCCAGACTGCCTTGACGGTCTGATCGCCGTAGATACCGTCCGCCGGGCCGGGTACGAAGCCGAGATCGGTGAGGCGCTGTTGCACCTGCTGGACGTCTTCGCCGGCGACGCCCTTGCTGAGCGTCCGATCGAACACCGTCTTGTCGACCTGCGCGGCATCGTTGACGATGCCGATGACCTCGGGGACCGAGTCAGGCACGGTTAACGTGCTGATCGTCGTGTCGACAACGAATGCGGGATCGGCGAGTTCGGTTTGCTGCGGTCCGGACTCGTCGCCGCCCCCGAGCGCGACACCTGCGACGACAACAGTTCCCAGGAGCCCGGCGGCAGCAACAGCCGGCAGCCACTTGGCGATTTGGTTCGGGGGGCGCCAGGCCGGCGTGGTCGTGTCGTTCATGGTCTCATTTGCCGAGCCGGGAGCCAGCGGGCCGACGCTCTTGTCGGACTGACGGCAACCGTTTGCAACGGCAATGAATCTACCAACCCGAGAACGCCGCCGAAGGTCGCCAGGTCGTGTTCGGCACGAGTTTCTTTCTGTTTTCGACTGTATCGACTCAGTTGCGGTCGACAACGGGCGTGATCCCGTCGAGATCGCCGCGCAGTTGGCGCATCTCGCGCAGGATCGTCAGGATGATTCCCGGCGAGCTGAGCGTCGATTCGCCGCGCGTGCGGGGGAAGTAGTCGACCCCGAATTGGAGCATCTCGAAGCCGAGGCGCGTTGCTCTGATCACCAGTTCGGCATCGATGAACGAGCCCTCGCTCTTGAGCTCGACATGATCGAACACTCGCGCCCGGCAGAGTTTGAATGCGAAGTTGATGTCACGAGCCTTCACGCCGAACAGCGTGCGGATCAGCAGGTTGTACCAGAACGTGTAGACGGTGCGCAGGTAGCCCTCGCCGGTGCGATCGAATCGGTAGGCGCTGACGATGTCGGCGTCGTAGTCGATCATCAGACGCACCGCGCGAGGCAGTTCGGCCATGTCGAACGGGAGGTCGGCATCGGTGTACAGGACGAGGTCGCCGGTGGCGGTTTCGAACCCGGTCTTGATCGCTCCACCGAGTTTGCGGTTCTTGGCGTGATGTACGACGCGGACGTGAGGGTCCGTCGCCGCGATCTGGTCGGCGATCTCCGCTGTGCGATCGGTCGACGCATCGTTGACGATGATCAGTTCGTAGTCGGCGATGTCTCCGGCAGCGATGAGCGCCGTGCACGCCCGTCGTCCGGCCGTGAGGGCGCGGTCGACGTACTCCTCTTCGTTCCACATGGGATAGAAGATCGAGAGCATGCCGAACGATGCGCTCGTGCCGGTCTCCGTTGCGGTTGCGGTTGCGGTTGCCGTCATTCGTGCCGCAGGGTAGCCGCCGGGGAAGTGGCCCTGGCCGCGCCTACGATCTGGCGCGTGTCCGACGTGCCTGACGAGCTGCAGCCCGAGGGCACACCAACACCGTCACCCACACCCACACCCACACCCACACCCACACCATCACCCACGCCGTCACCGTCACCCACACTGCCCCCGCCGCCATCGATGCCCGAGCGGGACCGACCCGACACGCGCAGGGCCCTGCCTCAGAACGTCTTGAGCGGGGCGCCGCTCCGTGCGGGCCAGCTCTCCGCCGGCTGGCAGATCATGCTCGCTGCTGCCTGGGCAGCAGCGTTCTTCGCCTTCGCCGCTGTCTGGAAGACCAGCGAGGAGATCGGGATCGGCACCTGGTGGCTCGGAGCGCGAGCACAACCGCAGCCGACGCTCGTCCGCTTCGCTCCCTTCTTGCTCACGCTGTTCATTGGAACGCTCGCTGTCTACAACGTGCGCCGAACCGCTTTGATCAGCGCCGTCGCCGCCATATCGATTGCCGTCATCGCCGCATTCGACATGTCTCGGTCAGGCGGACTCGCCGCCACCGAATTCGCCATCGCAGCATCGATGCTGCTCGTGTCGGTCGGGGCCATCATCGGCTCGATGCGCCCGACTCACGTCGACTGACCGTCTTCGCCGGTCGACCAGAGGCGAGCGGTATCGTCGTGCCTCATGCCGGACGCCTCCCTTCCTCTGAACGACGGCCCTCTGAACGACGGTCCCTTGAACGACGGTCCGCAACCGGGAGCGTCGACCGCCAAGGTCCTGATGGCGCTTCCCGCAGGGGAACGAGTCGGTATCGCATTTTCCGGTGGCCTCGACACGTCAGCCGCCGTCGCATGGATGCGCGAACGAGACGCAGTTCCGTTCACCTACACCGCTGACCTGGGCCAGCCCGACGAACCCGACCTCGTCGACGTCCAATCGCGAGCCAAGCAGTACGGCGCCGAGGAGGCCCGCATCGTCGACTGTCGCGAGGAACTCGTGCGCGAGGGATTGATCGCCGTCCAGTGCGGCGCCTTCCACATCAGCTCCGGTGGCAAGACGTACTTCAACACCACACCGCTCGGCCGTGCGGTCACCGGCACGCTGCTCGTGCGCGCCATGGCCGACGACGGCGTCGACATCTGGGGTGACGGCTCGACCTACAAGGGCAACGACATCGAGCGCTTCTACCGCTACGGGCTGCTCGTCAACGAGAACCTGCGGATCTACAAGCCGTGGCTCGACCCGACCTTCGTCGACGAGCTCGGCGGCCGCCAGGGCATGAGCGAGTTCCTCCAGGAGCGCGGCCTGCCGTATCGCGACTCCGTCGAGAAGGCGTATTCGACCGACGCAAACATCTGGGGTGCCACGCACGAGGCAAAGGCGCTCGAAGAGCTCGACCAGTCGATGGAGATCGTCACGCCGATCATGGGCGTGGCGTTCTGGGACGAATCGGTCGCGATCGAGACCGAAGACGTCGTGGTCCGGTTCGAGGAGGGTTGGCCCGTCGCGATCAACGGCGTGCGCTACGACTCTCAGGTCGAACTCGTCCACGAAGCGAACCGAATCGGCGGCCGCCACGGGCTCGGAATGAGCGATCAGATCGAGAACCGGATCATCGAAGCAAAGTCACGTGGCATCTATGAAGCCCCGGCTCTGGCGCTGCTGCACATCTGCTACGAGCGGTTGGTCAATGGCGTCCACAACGAGAACACGATCGAGAACTACCGCACGATGGGGCGTCGTCTCGGCCGCCTGCTGTACGAAGGTCGCTGGTTCGACCCGCAGAGCCTGATGCTTCGCGAACCGTTGATGCGCTGGATCGGCTCAGCGATCACTGGCGACGTCACCCTGCGGCTGCGCCGCGGCGACGACTACTCGATCCTCGACACGGTGTCCGACAACTTGACCTATGTCCCTGATCGGCTCTCGATGGAACGTGTCGCCGAGCAGCCCTTCGGTCCCCTGGACCGCATCGGTCAGCTCACGATGCGCAACCTCGACATCACCGACACCCGCGACAAGCTCGGCCTGTACCAGAACGTCGGCACCTTGGAGTCCGGCGACATCACCAACGCACTCGATTCTTGACCCCTCCCCCGCCGCGCCCTCACCCGCCCGCCGCCCGTCTCCCCGTCTCCACCGTTTTCATGAGCTTGCTGCAGACACTGTGCGCAAGAACCTCATGAAAGTGCCAGGGTGGACCGGCGATGGGCTTGCAACTGCACCAACTGGTGGATCGCCCCACAGAAGTCGTCGGCAAGCTCGCGGTCGGTGACACGGTCGACCTGCCAGTCCAAGAGGCGCAAGGCCCGATCTCGTCCCTTGTCCTGTTGCGCCTTCAGCCGCCCGCCGTGCCAGGTGACATGATCGATCTCGACAGCCCACCTCGCCGTGACGTCGGCACCGTCCGGATGAACCCAGATTCCATTCGCCAAGCGGATCGGGTGCTGTCGGACGAGTGGGCCGATACCAGCTGCTTCCAACGCGGCGAGCACGCGCAACTCGAGACCTGAATCAGCCGGACGCTGCCAATCAGATCGTGTCGACATCACTCGGCCGACAAGTGCCGACCCCCTTCTCCCCGACCTCGCCAGTCGTCTACCCATCGCCCACAGCTCCTCGACGGAACAGTGGTGGTCGAGCACCCACTCGGTCATGGCTTCGAATTTCTCGTCACGCAGGTCATGGGCACAGTCGAACCAGGTGCGGGCGGGGACCGCCAACCGAATGCCATCGTCGCGACTCGTGAAGTCGGTCGACACGACGTCACCACACCGCCGAACCGTGACTCCACGAGCGAAGGGATTTCGATGATGGGCAACGGTCACCACCGGAACCTCGGCGTGGAACACGCTCCGAAACTCCCACAGTCGTGCGGCGCTGACTCCAGTGACGAACGACGTCGGATCGGCTGCCGAAGCGCCTGCACAACGAGCCGCGAACGTGTCCGGGTTCGTCGAGAGCCGGTAGACCCCATTGTGGAGTCGGACAAGGAAGCGGGCCGTCACCGCCCGTCGGATTGCGGACGCCGAGAGACCGTCTCCGACGAGGTCTACGGTCGTTACGACCCCGTGACGCGCTGCGATGCGGGCCGAGAGCTCGGGTGAAAAGTGGAACATGACGGTCTCCGTGCTGTTGAAGCTGCGGGACGGTCTCGTGTCCGATCGCCGTCAGGCTACCGGTCGGTCTGCCACCCTCACCCACGTCACCGTTTTCATGAGCTTGCTGCAGACACTGTGCGCAGAAAGCTCATGAAAACGACGCTGGCGGGGCGGGGCTGGGCGGGGCGGGGCGGCGAGAAAACTACGGGGCGAGGGCGGCGACGATGCCGGCGACGAGGCGGGCGCGCTCGGGCATCGTGGCGACGATCACGTGCTCGGTGTCCGCGTGCGCACCGCCGCCGACTGCGCCGAGGCCGTCGAGGGTCGGCACGCCGATCGCAGCGGTGAAGTTGCCGTCGCTGCCACCACCGACCGAGAAGCCCTCGATGCCCGGCGAGACCTGCTGCGCGATCGGGAACAGCGTGGCGGACGCCGACTCGGGCATGGGCGGCCTGCCGATGTGGCCGAGCACGTCGACCGAAGCGCCGTCCACCTGAGCCGTCAGCGCCGCCATCGCCGCTTCGACGCGCGCCTTTTCATCGGCGGATTCCACCCGTGCGTCGACCTTGATTCGCCCCTCGGCAGGCACCACGTTGTCGGTCGTGCCGACCGCAGCCACCGTCGGGGTCACGGTTGTACCCACTGATGCGTCGCCGATCTGGTTGATGGCCAGCACTTGGTGCGAGGCCTCGACGAGTGCATTGACACCGGCTTCGGGCTCCAACCCGGCATGGCTCGCTCGACCGGTCACGACGACTTCGAACGTGCCGCAGCCCTTGCGGCCGGTCTTCAGTGCACCGTCCTTTGCCGACGGCTCGAGGACGAGCACGTTGCCACAGGCGAGCGCCCGTTCTTCGATCAGTGCTCGCGATTGATGCGACCCGACTTCTTCGTCGGCACTGAAGAGCAGTTCGACGTGCGACGTGTCGGCGAGCGTGGCGAGGCCGTGCAGCGCTTGGACGATTCCGGCGAGCATGTCGAAACAGCCAGGCCCGGTCATCACGCCATCGGTCACGGCGAAGGGCAGCTTGGCGAGCGTGCCCATCGGGAACACGGTGTCGTGGTGGCCGAGCAGCATCACCGTGGTCGTCTCACTGCCCCGCCAATGGACGTGAGGGCCTGCGCTCGATTCGATGAGTTGGCATGCGCCGCCGATGTGCCGCTCGATCATCGCTGCCAACGCCTCGGCCGATTTCTGGAGCTGCGGCAGATCGTAGGAGGGCGACTCGATCTCGATCAGCGTCTTGACATCGGCAACCATCGCGTCGAGATCGAAATCAGCCATCCGCTGATCGTAAGTGTTGCAGATGGTGCCCGGCATCATCTGCAACACTCGGATCAGATGGCGAAGCCGCCGAGTTTGACCTCGAGGTACTCGGCGATGCCCTCATGGCCACCTTCACGACCGAGACCGGAGTCGCCCATGCCGCCGAACGGCGCGGCGGCCGAGGTCGGGTTGACATCATTGATGCCGATGATCCCGAAACGCAGACCCTCGAACGTCCGCATCGCCGTCGACAGATTCTGGGTGTACACGTATGCCGCGAGGCCGTAGTTGGTGTCGTTCGCCATGGTGATGACCTCGTCGACGTCGCCGTAGGTGATGACCGGCGCAACCGGACCGAAGGTCTCCTCGCGTCGAATCAGCATGTCGTCGGTGACACCGGTGACGAGGGTCGGCGCGTAGAAGTGACCGGCGTCGAAGCCATCGCCGGTCAGCCGTTGCCCGCCGACCGGGACCTCCGCGCCCTTCGAGCGAGCATCGTCGACCTGATTCGCGACCTTCGCGACGGCGGCTTCGTTGACGAGCGGACCGACACCGACACCGTCGTCCATGCCGTTGCCCGCCTTCACCCGACCGACCCGTTGGACCAACGTGTCAACGAATGCATCGGCACCCGACTCGTGGACGTAGAGGCGGTTCGGACTGATGCACGCCTGACCCGAGTTCAGGAACTTGAGCGCTGCAGCGCCCTTGGCAGCGTGCACCGGGTCGGCATCGGGGTACACGATGAACGGGGCGTGGCCGCCGAGTTCGACCGAGACGCGCTTGAGATTCCCAGCCGCTTTTCCGGCCAGCATCTTGCCGACCGCCGTGGAACCGGTGAACGTCAACTTGCGGACACGCTCGTCTGTGCAGAACACGTCGCCGATCGGCTTCGGATCGAGTGCAGTGACCAGGTTGACGACACCCGTCGGAGCACCGGCATCGGAGAAGATCTGGAAGATCGCCCGCGCGCAGAGCGGTGTCGCCTCAGCGGCCTTCAGCACGATCGTGCAGCCCGCTGCGAGGGCCGGGCCCATCTTGCGGGTGAGCATCGAGATCGGATAGTTCCACGGTGTGATCGCAGCGACGACACCCACGGGCTGTTTGAGGACGAGGAAGCGCTGATCAGCTCGGGCCGACGGCAGCCACTCCCCCGCCACCCGCTTTGCTTCCTCGGCGTACCACCGCAGGAAGTCAGCGCCGTACTTGACTTCGGCAGCGCTGGCCTTGAGTGGTTTGCCCTGCTCGCGGGTCATCAATTCGGCGAGCTCACCACTGCGCTCGGTCATCAGCTGCCAGGCCCGATACAGCAGGTCGGCGCGCTCGTACGCCGTGGTCTGGGACCACGGCCCGAACGCCGCGTGAGCCGCGGCGACTGCAGCGGTCGCATCGTCTGCACCACCATCCGGCACCGCATCGATCACCTCGCCGGTGGCGGGGTTCGTGACGTCGAACGTCGCTCCCGTGCTCGCCGCTACCCATTGCCCATTGATGAACATGCGCGAACTGTAGATCCCAGACCCGCGTTCGGGAATTCCACGGTGCCAATCGCAACGTGATCGAGCTCGATGACCACACGCGCTCCAACGGTGCAGCCGATGGGGTGCATACTGAGTCGATGCAGCGCATCGGGACGGGTCGGCTTGTGGTCGCCATTGCCGCTCTGGTCGGCACGCTGCTCGCATCGCCCGTCGCCGCACAGTCTCAGTCGACGTCAGTGCCGGGGTTGTCGGGAACAGCGACCGCGCTCGCGCCGGCAGTTCGCTTGCCCGCCACGACCGCACCCGGACCAGCCGCACCCGCCGGATCGGCGTTACTCATCAGCGACTCCGCTTGGCTGAGTTTCAGGTTGCACGGCGCAATGGACGCCGTCCAAGGCTTCGATCATTCGCTGGCACTCGCGTCGTGCCGTCGGCGGGTGTCGGCCTCGTGTGAGAACTTCAACGACTTCGTCCCGATCACGATGTACGAGGAACTCGACAACCACCCGGATGGCTTCACCACCTTGATCGTCGCGACCGGGTACAACGACAGCGACGGGAACTTCGCCGACGACGTTCGCGACATCGTCACCCTCGCCCGCTCGCACGATTACGAACGCATCGTGTGGCTCACACTGCGTGCCAACGTCTCGTATCAGTCGCCCGGGGACCGGGGCAACGCCGCGGTGTTCGAGCGCAGCAACGAGACGCTCCGACAGATCGCTGTCGACGGCACGTATCCCGACCTGGTCGTCGCCGACTGGGCGACGTTCGCTCGCGACGAAGACCAGTGGTTCAGCGACGACGGCATCCACCTCCGACTCGCCGGGAGCTACGCGGCGGGCGACTACATCTCCCGCAAGATGGCATTCTTGGACCAACGCCCGTGTCCAGAGCCTGCCGGCGCTGGACTCGCCCTGGCGGATCCATGCCCAGACCCCGACGGGCACGGCCCGACCATCGATCTCGCGTCGCTCTATCCGTTGACCGAACGGGGACCCGACGCCCGCTTCGAACTGATGTGGGAGGGCGCTGGTTCATGGCCGAATGCGCCCTGGTGGGACCGCTGATCCGGCTCCCAGTCCGCCGGTCGATCCGCAGGTCGATACGGTCCGATCGATGAACGCCTCGGAGACACACCACGACGAGTTCCTGTGGCTGGAGGACGTCGACGGCGACGAGGCGTTGGCATGGGTGCGCGAGCGCAACGCCCGCGCCGAGTCGGTGCTGTTCGCAGATCCGAACTTCGAGCGAGTGCGGACATCGACACTCGAGGTGCTCGATGCCGACGACCGCATCGACGTGCCGTCGCGCCATGGCGATGTCGTCCACAACTTCTGGACCGATGCCGACCACCGACGTGGCCTGCTTCGCCGGACGAGTTGGGACGACTACCGGACAGGGTCGCCGACCTGGGAGACGATCCTCGACATCGATGCACTCTGCGCCGAGGAGGACGAATCGTGGGTCTTCGCCGGCTCGGCGACCCGTCGTCCCGACCGTCGACGAGCGCTGATTGCACTCTCCCCCGGCGGCTCCGACGCGACGGTGACCCGTGAGTTCGACCTTGTCGAGAAGCGGTTCATTCCCCCTGCCGAAGGCGGTTTCGTCCGACCGTTGGCCAAGGGCAGCCTCACGTGGATCGACGACAACACGGTATACGTGACCAGCGACTTCGGTCCCGACAGCCTGACTCGGTCCGGCTATCCGCGCACCGTTCGCCGCTGGAGCCGCGCCACGTCGATGGCCGATGCAGAGATCGTGTACGAAGGCGACGAGTCCGACGTCGCAGTCGGTGTCTCGGTGTCGTCGATGCCCGGCCATCAGCACCACGCCGTCGAGCGGGCACCCGACTTCTTCACGACTCGGACCGCCCTACTGCGCGACGGCGAGTTCGTCCCGGTCGAGGTTCCCGACGACACCGAAATCAGCTTCCATGAGCGATGGATCTTCCTCCTGCCCCGGTCCGACTACGTGCGCCCTCACGCCGACGGCGAGCAGGCCTTTGCGTCCGGATCGCTACTCGTCACCGACATCGACGGCTTTCTCGATGGCACCGCCCGACTCACTGCGCTGTTCATCCCGACCGTCACCACATCGGTCGGCGGATTCACCTGCAGCCGCCATCACGTGGTCCTCGACGTGCTCGACGACGTGCGCGACTCCTTGTTCGTCGCGACACCCCCAGCCGATGTCGGCGGTGCGTGGTCGGTGGCGCCACTCGCCGGAGCACCGGACGTGTGGTCACTGTCGGCGTCGGCCGTCGACGGTGCAGAGCGAGACGATGTGTGGCTCAGCGGCTCCGACTTCGTGACTCCCGAGTCGCTCTACGTCATGTCGCTGGTCGACGATCAACCGCCGACGCTCGTGCGGCAGGCACCGGGGCGGTTCGATGCCGAGGACCTTGCCATCGAGCAGCACTTCACCGCGAGCACAGACGGCACGCGCATCCCGTACTTCGTCGTCGGCTCGACCGGCGCCCTCGCCACCACCGACGGATCGACGCCGACTCTCTTGACCGGCTACGGCGGCTTCGAGATCCCGCGCGTCGCCGGATACTCGGCGGTGATCGGACGCTCGTGGCTCACCACCGGCGGTGTCTACGTCCTCGCGAACATCCGCGGCGGCGGTGAGTACGGGCCTGCGTGGCACCGGGCCGGCCTCCGGGAGAAGCGCCCACGCGTCTATGAGGACTTCGAAGCCGTTGCTCGCGCACTGATCGATCGCGGCATCACCGCACCCGAACGGCTCGGCATCTCTGGCGGCAGCAACGGGGGCCTCCTCGTCGGCAACATGTACGTACGCACACCCGAACTGTTCGGTGCCGTGGTCTGCCAGGTCCCGCTCCTCGACATGGCGCGCTTCCACCTGCTCCTCGCCGGGGCATCGTGGATGGCCGAGTACGGCGACCCCGACGACCCTGCTGACTGGGCCTACCTGCAGCGCTACTCGCCGTACCACCTCGTCGACCCGGACGTCGAGTACCCGCCGATCCTGCTGACGACGTCGACACGTGACGACCGAGTGCACCCCGGTCATGCGCGCAAGATGGCTGCGCTGCTCGAAGCACACGGCAATGACGTCACCTACTGGGAGAACATCGAGGGCGGCCACGGGGGCGCAGCCGATGCCAGCCAGCAGGCCACGATGCAGGCGCTGATCTTCACGTTCCTGCGCGCGCAACTGACGAACGACATCTGACCACCACCGCTGACTCGACGGAGCGACCCGACACGGCTCGGGCGTGTCGGCGATACTGGTCTCATGCGTCGAGTTGGCCCGATCCTGCTCACCTCGTTGGTGATGCTCGCCGCGGCATGCTCGAGCACCGACGACCCGACATCCGACACGACATCCGACACGGCATCAGTCGACTCGCCGGTCAGCGCACCATCACCAGAAACAGAGCCGCAGCCTTCGCCGTCTCTGTCGACCGACACCGTCGACCCCGACCCGATCGACGACGGTGTCGGGGTCATCGATCTGTCTGCCCGGCCACCGTTGAGCAGTGCGTCGTTCCGACCGGGTGTCGAACAACTCGAGATGACCGGCATCGCTCCCGGCACTGCGTTGACGTTGCAGGTTCTTCCGACCGATGCCGACGATCAAGCGGACCTCGACACCTCCGGCTTGCTCGCAGTCGACACCGGAACGGTCGACGACTATGGGGCATTGCTGTTCCGCGAACTCGACCCGGCTCGCACCTACTTCGTGGTCTCTGACGAGACACAGGACGGACCCTTCGAGGTGCTCGATCGAGCGACCCATCCCGACCCTGCGTTCTACGCCGAGCAACGGCTGGCGCCGGGCGTGAACTACATCGAGATGCGCGACGGCACGACGCTCTCGGCCAACGTCGTCCTTCCCGGCCCGATCGAGGACGGCCCCTACCCGACCGTCGTCGAGTACTCCGGCTACACGCCCGCCGACCCCGGAGCGGGTGGGATCAAGGACGTCCTCGAGCTCCTCGGCTACGCCTACGTCGGTGTGAACATGCGCGGGACCGGCTGTTCCGGCGGCTCGTTCCGATACTTCGAGTACACGCAGAGCATCGATGGCTACGACGTGATCGAAGCCGTCGCCGCGCAGCCGTGGGTGTTCGAGAACCGGCCGGGCATGGTCGGCGTCAGTTACCCCGGCATCAGCCAACTGTTCGTCGCGCAGACACAGCCGCCGAGCCTCGCGGCGATCACGCCGTTCTCGGTGATCGACGACAGCTACAACTCCACGCTCTACCCGGGAGGGCTGCTCAACACCGGCTTCGCGGTGGAGTGGACGCAGGACCGCGTCGACAACGGCAAGCCCGCAATCACCCCCGACGGCACGATCATCGCCGAGGGCGGCCAGGGCTGGGCCAAGGACCAGATCACGGCCGGCGATGACACCTGCGCGGCGAACCAGTCGCTGCGGTTGCAGAATCCCGACCTCGTCGAGGAGATCTTCGACGCTCCGTTCTACGACTCACGCCAGTCTGCGGAACTCTCACCACGACTGTTCGTCGACAAGATCACGGTTCCGACCTTCGTCGCCGGTGCCTGGCAGGACGAGCAGACCGGCGGGCGGTTCCCGACGATGCTCGACCGCTTCACGGGCACCGACCGGCTGTACGCCACCCTCGTCAACGGACTCCACACCGAATCGATCGGCCCGGCGAACTTCGATCGCTGGGTGGAGTTTCTCGATCTGTACGTCGCCAAGCGGACGCCGACGCTCGCAACTGCACGCCTCATCGCACCGATCCTCGCAGCCGAGATCTTCGGGACCGACGACTTCGAACTGCCCGAGGACCGATTCGCCGGGCTGAGCCACGAAGAAGCGCTCGCAGTGTTCGAGGCCGAGCCACCGATCCGCGTGCTCTTCGAAGAGGGCGCCGGCAACGCCACCGCGCGGGCACCGGTCCCTCGGTTCGTCGAGGAGTTCGAGGCGTGGCCCATCCCCGGTGTCGAGCCGACTGCGTGGTTCCTCGGCCAGGACGGAGCACTCCTGGACACCGCCGAGGCCGACAACGGCCGTGCCGCATACCTCGCGCTGCCCGACGGCATTCCACCCACGTTCTACGAGGGCAACAGCAGCGACATCTGGACCGTCGACGTCGAGTGGGACTGGCAAGAACCAGCACCGGGCACGATTGCTGCCTTCCTGACCGAGCCGTTGGCCGCCACCGTCACGATGATCGGTTCGGGCTCTGCAGATCTCTGGGTCAGCTCGAATCTCGGCGACACCGACCTCGAGGTGACGCTGACCGAGGTCCGGCCCGATGGCCAGGAGATGTACGTCCAGTCGGGCTGGCTGCGAGCCAGTCATCGCCGGCTCGACGACGATGCGTCGAGTCCGCTGCAGCCGGTGCACACTCATCGCGAGGCCGACGTCGAGATGTTGCCCGACGGCATCACCGACACCGGATTCGCACTGGCACGTGTCGAAATCTTTCCCTTCGCCCACGTCTTCCGAGCCGGTTCGCAGATCCGCATCTCGGTCGACACCCCGGGAGGCAATCGTCCGGTCTGGGTGTTCGACACGATCAGCGGAGGCGAGCAGGTCCAGATCGGCCTCGGTGGTGCCTTCCCGTCGCAGGTCGTCCTTCCCGTCGTGCCCGGTATCGAGCCCCCCGCCTCGTACCCCGAGTGCGGTGCCCTACGCGGCCAACCCTGCCGCCCGTACACCGGCTGAGTCACCCGCGCCTGGAACACCCCGCCAGCCGCCCGGCAGCCCGCCCGCCTGTCCAGGCACATGCGCAGACACAGGGAGTGAGGGCACCTGCTTGAGTCCGGATGAACGTGGTTGACTCTCAGTCGTGGGGGAAGCAACCGACCATCGACGCGAGTTGGCTGACTTTCTGCGCGCCCGCCGCGAAGCGACACAACCCCAACACGTCGGGTTGCCTGACGGGCGCGGCCGTCGGACACCGGGGCTCCGCCGCGAAGAGGTCGCGCTGCTCGCCGGGGTGTCGGTCACCTGGTACACGTGGCTCGAGCAGGGGCGGCGCATCAACGCCTCCGACGATGTTCTGCTCGCGATCGCGCGAGCACTCCGACTCGACGACGCCGGCCAAGAACATCTCCTGGCCCTCACCGAGCCCGGAACAGCGGTGGTCGAGGCGCCGGCCGAAGCACCGAGTGCACTCGTTCGGTTGCTCGAGTCATTGATGCCCGCGCCGGCTTATGTGCTCGGACCTCACTGGGAGTTCGTTGCCTGGAACACCGCTCAGGCCCGGCTGTATCCGCGCATCGTGGAGCTCGTTCCCCCTCGCCGCAACCTCCTGTGGGTGCTCTTTGGCGACCCGACAGCCCGTGACTTGATCGTCGACTGGGACATCCACGCGCGCCAGGCGCTCGCGGAGTTCCGATCAGCGACCTCGGCGGTCCGCCACGACCCGGCGATGAACGAGCTCATCGAACTGCTCACCGAGGAAAGCGACGACTTCGCCGCATGGTGGCCCGAACACGACGTGTCCGGCTTCGAGACCCGGCTTCGACGGTTCTCCCACCCCGCCGCCGGAGAACTCACCTTCGAATACCAACAGCTGACACCTGCCGAATGGCCGACGTTGCGAGTCGTGGCGCAGCTTCCGGTTCCCGGCGACGATTCCGCCGAGCGTCTCGCCGTCCGTCATTATCTCGTCTGACATCGCACCGGTCCGACAGCGCGCCGGTCTGGAATCGGGGCGTCAGTTCCAGTCTTCGGGCAGGTCAGCTCGGTGCGGCGGGTCGGCTCCCTGTCGAGTCACGACCACCGCCGCTGCGGCGTGTGCGGCACGCACCGCCTGGACCAGCGCGTCATGAGTCATACCGTTGCGGCCCAGACCTGCACCGTGCCACCAAGCCACGAGCGCACCACCGAAGGTGTCTCCGGCCCCGATCGTGTCGACGACCGGTGCAGCGAGCTTGCCGACGGGTACTTCGACGACTCCGTCGGTCGTGACGATCGAGGTGCCGGCGCCGCCGGCGGTGACCAGCACCACCTTCGGTCCGTTGTCGAGCAGGCGTCGAGCGGCGTCGATCGAGTCGGCGCCCGGGTGGATGTACTCGAGATCCTCGTCACTGACTTTGACCACATCGGCACGCGCCAACGCCCGGCGCACCGTGGCGAGATACGCGTGGCGATCACGGATGATCCTGGGCCGGCAATTGATGTCGACGACGACGAGCGTGGATGCGTCGACTTGGTCGATGATGCCGAGCACCGAGTCAGCCATCGGTTGCAGCTCCAGCGCGAGCCCGCCGGTGAACAGGATGCCCGGCTCGACTGCGCCGGCATCGGACGGGGGCAGCGAGGGCGCCGACGTTCCTTCGATGTAGAAGTGGTACGACGCCGCACCCGACTCGTCGAGCTCGGCGGCGGAGAGCGTCGTCGGGAGATCGGTCCGCGCGGACACTGCGTTGACGTCGTCTGCCTCGAGCTGAGCGGCCAGCATCGACCCGAAGCGATCGGTGGAGAGCGCACCGACGAAGGTGACCGGCGCATCGAGCCGAGCCGCAGCGCGGGCGGTGTTGAATGGCGCTCCACCGAGCTTGGCGACGACGGTGCCGTCGGGTGCGATGACGAGGTCGACCAGGGCTTCGCCGACGACGGTGACACGAGGCGCACGAGACATCGCGCCATGTTGCCACGGGATTCCCTGGCACAGGCAGTACCAGGCGGATTCCTGCGCGCCCTCGACCACCGCCGAAACTCGCGATACAACTGGTGGATGGCGAATCACGAAGCAACGAAGCAACGGATGGCCGACTATCAACTCGCGGACAAGTTCCAGCTCGAAGAAGGCCGCATCTTCCTGTCGGGGGTGCAAGCCGTCGCCCGCCTCGCTGTCGATCAGCTCCGCATCGACCGTCGTCTCGGACTGACGACTGCCGCGTTCGCGTCCGGGTATCAGGGATCGCCCGTCGGCACGTTCACCGAAGAACTCCAACGCGCTCACGCCACAGTCCCCGAGCTCCCCATCGTCGTGCAGGCGGGTGTCAACGAAGAGTTGGCCGCCACCTCCGTGATGGGCAGTCAGCTCGCGATGACGCTCGACGATGCCAAGTACGACGGCGTGGTCGGCATCTGGTACGGCAAGGGCCCCGGCTTCGACCGCAGCAGCGATGCCATCCGCCACGCCGTCTTCGCTGGCACCTCGCAGCACGGTGGCGTGGTCGCCGTCGTGGGCGACGACCCTGCTGCCAAGTCGTCGACCGTGCCGTCGTCGAGTGATGCCACGATGGTCGACCTGCACATGCCCGTGCTCTTTCCGGGTGACGTGCAGGAGGCACTCGATCTCAGTCGCCACGCCGTCGCGCTCTCGCGTTCGTGCGGACTGTGGTCCGGGTTGAAACTGGTCACCCCGGTCGCCGACGGAACCGGCACGATCGATGTCCACCCCGATCGCGTCCGGCCGACTGCGCCGGTCGTCGAGGTCAACGGCGTGCCCTTCGTACCGACGCCGAACGGTCGGTTGTTGACGCCGTACACCCTCGACATGGAGATCGAGTTCCAGCAGGTCCGTACCCAACTCGCACGGCAATACGGCGTCGACAACCATCTCAACCGTGTCAGTGTCCGCAGCGGGGACGACTGGATCGGCATCGCTGCGTCCGGCAACACGTACCACGAGGTGCGTCAGGCGCTCGCAGTGCTCGGGTTCGCGACCGACGACGAACTCCGTGAGGCAGGAATCCGTCTCTTCCAACTCCTGATGCCCGTCCCACTCGACCCCGAGCAGGTGCGCGAATTCGCTGACGGTCTCGACGAAGTTCTCGTCGTCGAAGTGAAGAATCCGACCCTCGAAGGCCTGGTCAAGGGTGCCCTCTACGACGGCTCGTTGCGGTCGGGCCGGGTCGGACCGCGGGTGATCGGACGCCACGACGAGCACGGCGACGTGTTGTTCAACGGCTTCGGGACCCTCGATGTCGACAAATTGCTCGAACCGTTGCATCGCCGCCTCGAAGGCCGCCTTGCCAGTCGGATCCGGCCGCTCGACCAGGTACTCCCACCGAAACGCGAGCTGATTCCGCTCAGCGTCGACCGCACGCCGTTCTACTGCTCGGGCTGCCCGCACAATGCGAGCACCCGAGCTGAACCGGGCACGCTGATCGGCGGCGGCATCGGTTGCCACTCGATGGTCGCGTTCATGGAGCCAGAGCGCGTCGGCGACATCGTCGGCCTCACGCAGATGGGCGGTGAAGGTGCGCAGTGGATCGGCATCTCGCCGTTCATCGACCGAGACCATCTGATCCAGAACCTCGGCGACGGCACGTTCTTCCACTCCGGGTCGCTGGCGATCCGCGCCGCCATCGCGAGCGGTGTCGACATCACCTACAAGCTGCTGTACAACGGCACGGTGGCGATGACCGGCGGGCAGGACCCGCAGGGTCAGTTGACCGTGCCCGACGTCGCCAAGCTGCTGACGATCGAGGGCGTGAAGCAGATCATCGTCACCAGCGACGATCCCGGTCGCCACGATCGTTCGCACTTCCCGCCCGGCGTCCAGCTGTGGGATCGCAGTCGGCTCACCGAAGCACAACAGGTTCTGGCCGAGGTGTCCGGCACGACGGTCCTGATCCATGATCAGGCGTGTGCTGCCGAACAGCGGCGGGGCCGATCACGGGGACTGGTCGCGAAGCCGAACTTCCGCGTCGTCATCAACGAACGTGTCTGCGAAGGCTGCGGTGACTGCGGCGACGTCAGCAACTGCCTGTCGGTCCAACCGCTCGACACGCCCTACGGCCGCAAGACCCAGATCGACCAGACCAGCTGCAACTTCGACTTCTCGTGCATGAAGGGTGACTGCCCTTCCTTCGCCACCGTCACGCTCGAGATGCCCGACGCGTCGAACGAACGGGCGCTGCCCGCACCGCCGACCACGCTGGCCGAGCCGCATCCGCCCCTGGTCGATGCCGACCACTTCACCGTTCGCCTCACCGGAATCGGCGGCACCGGCGTCATCACCGTCAGCCAGATCCTCGGCACTGCCGCGATGCTCGGAGACCGCAACGTCCGTGGTCTCGACCAGACCGGACTGTCTCAGAAGGCGGGGCCGGTCGTCAGCGACGTGTGCATCACCACCGACGCGGCACCGGTGTCTAACCATGCGAATGCCTCTGGCATCGACGCGATCCTGGCCTTCGATCTGCTCGTCGGCGCACGCGATGAGAATCTGAACGGCGCCCGATCGGATCGCACCGTGATGGTGGCGTCGACCAACACTGTTCCGACCGGTTCGATGGTCACCGATCCGACCTTGCAGCTTCCCACCGACAGTGCGTTGGCCGAGCGGGTCGCCGGCACGACTCGAGCCACCGACAACCGGTATCTCGACGCCGCTGCACTTGCAGACGGGCTGCTCGGATCGGGCACCACGGCCAACATCATCGTCCTCGGTGCAGCGGTACAGGCCGGGGCGGTCCCGTTGAACCCCGCGGACGTCGAACAGGCGATCACCCTGAACGGGGTCGCTGTCGATGCCAATCTCGCGGCATTCCGGTGGGGTCGGGCGTGGGTGGACGATGCTGCCGCGGTCGAACGCGCTGCACAACTCCCGGTGGCCGTCGCCCCGGAGACCACCGACGAACTGATCGCCCGACTCGACGCCGACCTGGTCGACTACCAGTCGGACGCGTACGCCGAGCCGTTCCGCTCCACCATGGCCACGGTCCGGGCCGCCGAGCACCGACTCGACTCGGCCAATGCCGACATCGATACAGCTGCAGCTACAGATACAGATATAGCTACAGCTACAGCAAGACCGGAGACGTTCACGCGAGCCGTGGCCGTCCACCTCCACAAACTGATGGCCTACAAGGACGAATACGAAGTGGCGCGACTGCTCCTGATGGACGACTCGACGAACCAGTACGAGGGCGTCGGCGGGGCGGGCACCACCGTGACGTACCACCTCCATCCTCCTCTGCTCCGGTCGCTCGGCATGGACCGCAAGTTGAAGCTGCAGCGGACCGCTGGCCCGGCGCTGCGTGCGCTGCTCGCCAGCAAGCGGGTGCGTGGCACGCTCGCCGACCCCTTCCGATGGGCCGAGGTCCGCAAGGTCGAGCGCGCGATGATCCCCGAGTACCTCGCGGCAATCGAGCGACTCGCCAGCACCGTGACCCGTGACAACGTGGCCGTTGCCACCGAGATCGCGTCGCTGCCGGATCAGGTCCGCGGCTACGAGGACCTGAAACTCCGACGAGCGACTGCCTATCGCGCCGAACTCGCCGATCGAATGCGTCAGTGGCCGAACTGACATCCGATCCGCCTCAACCACCCGCTGCACTCCGATCGAGGATCTGGGCCGTCACGAAGCGGATGTGGACCGAACTGCACGACGATGACCTCTTCGATGCTGCGGCCGGCGTCGCGTTCTGGCTGATCCTCAGCCTTCCTGCCGCACTTCTCGCCGGCCTGTCGTCGGTCTCTTTACTCGGCGAGGCCCCGACGGCCGATCTCAAAGAAGTGGTCGACGAGTTCGTGACGCGGACCTTCGCCACCGAGTCAGAGACGATCAGCACCGCCGTCGATGGGCTGTTCAACCAGAGCCGACCGGGCGTCCTGAGCGTGTCGGTCGCCGTCGCGATCTTCACCCTGTCGCGCGGGTTCGCGGGCCTGATACGGGCGCTCGACGTCGCGTACGACATCGTCGAGAGCCGGCGCTTCATCAGACTGCGCGCGACGGCGGTCGCAATGGCGATCGGCACCATCGCAACCGTTGCTGGGGCGACCGGACTGTGGGTCACGCTCGGCGACGTGGGGATGGCCGCACCGTTGCGCTTCTTGGTGGCGTTGGCCGTCCTCATCGCGTGGGCGGCCACGCTTTTCCACGTCGGCCCGCACCACCGGACACCATGGAGGTACGACCTGCCGGGCGCCGCGCTGACGGCGATCGGCTGGCTGACCCTGTCGCTCGGGTTCGGCTACTACGTGCGAGTCGCAGCGTCGGGCAACGAGATCGTCGGCGCTGCGGGAGCAGCACTGCTTGCACTGACCTGGTTGTGGCTCGCCTGCCTCGTGTTCCTCATCGGCGCCGAACTGAACCAGATCCTGTCCGAACGGGCCGGAGTGGTTCGCGCCCCGCTGGAGTTCGGTGTCGACCTGCGCCGGATGGCCGAGGATCGGTTCCGGGCGTGGCGCAGCCGTCGATGAGCTGACCGGACCGAACGCGCCGAAGTCGAATCGGCACGTCCTATCCTCGGTCGTTGATGTCCGTGCTCTCAATCGTGCTCCTGGTCGTCGGCATCGCCGGCCTCGTCATCGGCGCCGAGGGGCTCGTGCGTGGTGCCGCCCGACTCGCAGCCCGAACCGGCATGTCGAGCGTCGTGATCGGCTTGACCGTCGTTGCCTTCGGCACCAGCGCACCGGAGTTGGCGGTGAGCATCGGCGATGTGCTGCGCGGCAGCGGCGCGGAAGCCGGGCCGGACTCACAACCCGGGGCGCTCGCCGTCGGCAACGTCGTCGGGTCGAACATCGCCAACATCCTCCTCGCACTGGGCGTGTCCGCTGCGATCGGTGGCTCCCTGGTCGTCGCCCGACGAATCGTTCGGATCGATGTGCCGATCATGATCGGGGCCTCTGTGCTCGTGCTGGTCATGGCACTCGACGAGCAGATCGGACGGATCGAAGGGTTCGTCCTGGTGGGCGCGCTGGTCGTCTACCTGGTCTGGACCGTGACCACAGCCCGTCGTCGACCCGAGACGGTTCCCGACGAACTCGCCGATGTCGTCGACGCCGACACGCTGCACGAGATCCCGGTGCGCGTCGACGTCGGCTACCTGCTGGCAGGTCTTGTCCTGCTCGTCATCGGGTCGCAGGCGCTCGTCGCCGGAGCAACCGACATCGCCCGCGACCTCGGCGTGAGCGATCTGGTCATCGGCTTGACCGTCGTCGCCATCGGCACTTCACTTCCCGAGGTCGCCACCTCGGTGCTCGCTGCGCTGCGCGGCGAACGCGATCTCGCGGTCGGCAACGCGATCGGCTCGAACCTCTTCAACCTGCTCGCTGTGCTCGGCGTCACTGCAAGCGTTGCACCCGATGCGATCCCGATCGCCGAGAGCAGTATTCAGGTCGACCTTCCCGTCATGATCGTCGTCGCCGTCGCCTGTCTTCCGATCTTCGCGAACGGCCAGGTGCTCAAGCGCTGGGAAGGCGCGCTGTTCTTCTTGCTCTACGCGGCCTACATCGCCTGGCTCGTGCTCGACGCCGCCGAGAGCGACTTCAGCGACCAGTACAACAACGTGATGCTGTTCTTCGTCGTGCCATTGCTGGCGGTCACGATGGTCGTGACCGGACTGCAGTCGCGCTCGGCATCGAAATCATCCGGCTGAGGTCAACCGGGGTGGCGCTCCATTGCGAGTGCGGCACCGACGATGCCACTGTTGTTGGCCATCGCAGCCGGAAAGATCTCTGTGTCGATGTCGATGTACGGCAACCACTTGTCCGGCTTCTTGCTGACACCACCGCCGACGATGAAGAGGTCCGGTGAGAACAACGCCTCGACATGGCGGAGGTAGCGCTCGACTCGGGCCCCCCATTCCTTCCAACTCAGCTCGTCGCGATCGCGCGCCTTGGCCGAGGCCTTCTTTTCGGCATCGTGACCATCGAGTTCGAGGTGACCGAGTTCGGTGTTGGGAACGAGGACACCATCGACGAACAGTCCCGAACCGATACCCGTGCCGAACGTGAGCATCATCACCACACCGGGGCGCGGTGAACCGTCGGGCAGTGCGCCCACCCCGAAACGCGTCTCGGCGATGCCGGCCGCGTCGGCGTCATTGAGCATGTGCACGTCGACACCGCTGATCTCGGTGAAGAGTGCGTCAGCATCGATGTCGAGCCAACCCTTGTCGATGTTCGCCGCTGAGCCGACGACGCCGTGGCGCACGACTGCGGGAAACGCGACGCCGAGCGGACCGTTCCACTCGTGGCCCGTGATCAGTTCACACACCACCTCGGCCATTGCGTCGGGCGTGGCGGGTTGTGGGGTGTCGATGCGCAACCGTTCCGACAGCAGGTCACCCGTGTCGAGGTCGACGATCGCCGCTTTCATGCCGGTGCCGCCGATGTCGATCCCGAATCCGCGTCGTGTGGTGTTCACGGACTCGAACCTAGCGGCGTCGTCTGTTGAGGGTGGCCGTTGTCAGCAATGCTGAGCCACACTGGAACGATGGACCGCCGCAGACACGCCGAACTCGGATGGATCGGCCACGATCGCAACGCTCCCGAGATCGTCGAGCAGCGACAGTATCTGTCTGCCCACAGTGGACTCGCCGGGCTCGAGATCCTCACCCCCTCCGAGATCGAGCGTGCCGTCGCCATCTTTCGACGCGACGGCTTCGTCGTCGTCCGCGACGTGCTCGATGTCGACCAGATCGAGTTCCTCCGCACCGGAGTCGTCGAGGTCGTCGACGCCATCGTGTCCCTCGACGCCGACCGAGTCGGAAACCGCGGCGCCCACCGGTATTCGTTCGGAGGCTCCAGCGCCACCCGGAGCATGCTGCATCGTCCCGAGTGGCAGATGCTCATCGACCTGCCGACGGTCACGCCGCTCCTGACCGCCATCTTCGAGTCGGACGACTACATGGTGCGCTCCGGCAGCGGCGACTTCTGCCTACCGGGAGCCGTCGGCTACCAGCCGTTGCACTCCGACATGCGCGACGCCGACCCCACCCGCAACACACCATTCAGCTCGTTCCACGACGAACGCGGATTCATCTCCACCCGAGACCTCCCGTGTCCGTACGTCTGCGTCAACTTCTTGCCGTTCGACCAGACGACGGCGAACGGTCCGACACGCCAGATCCCCGGATCCCAGCACTCACGGGCACCGATTCCCGGCCTCGAAAGCGAGCCGGAATGGATGCGACTCAGCACGGTGTGCCCGGCCCCCGCCGGCAGTGTGCAGATCCGCGACGTCCGTGCATGGCACGGCGGCACGCCGAACCTGTCCGACGAGCTCAGGGCGATTCCGAACATCGAGTACTACGCGCCGTGGTTCCGCGAGCCGGTCGCCCCCGGCATCAGTCACGCCGACCATCGACGGCTATCGGCGCACGCACAGCACCTCACCCGGTTCACCGTGACGGATTCCGCCGAGGAACTGCCATCGGGGTACGTCGTGCAGCAACTCCCGAAGCGCTGAATCGCCACCACCCAACCGGCGCCGGGCTACCTCTCGCCACCACCCAACCGGCGCCGGGCTACCTCTCGCCTGGGCGGCGGGCCTCGGACCACGTCTGGCCCTGCTCGGCGTTGATCTCGCGCGGCAGGCCGAGGACGTGTTCGGCCACGATGTTGCGCTGTACGGCGAACGTGCCGCCGCCAAGCGTCAGCGCCGGATGGAACAGGTAGCCGTAGTGCCAGACCGAATCGACGTCGTCGAAGCCGTTCAGGTCGCCCAGGTTGTTCTCCGTCGGCCCACCCTGCATCGACGTCGGGACGTCGCCGATCGGGCCTGACCCGGCGAGCATTCCGGAGGCACCCGCAAGCGCCTTGGCCATCGCCATCACCTTCTGGCCGTGTTCGTCGGCCATGATCTTCAAGATCGACGCCTCGGGCCCCGGGGTCTTGCCGTTGAGGGTCGCACTCAGGCTGCGTAGTCGGTTGAGCCGGAGCAGTTCGGCGTCGATGTGGAGCTTTGCTGCGTCGTCGCGCAGAGACGGATCCGCAACACCACCGTCGGCCCGTACCTGATCGAGCAACTGCTCCGCCGACGGTCCCACGCCCCACAGTGATCCCGACGACGACAACGACACACGTTCGTTCGAGAGCGTGACCTTGGCAAGGCGCCACCCATCGCCCTCCTCTCCGACGCGCAGTGTCGCGGACAAGCGCATGTCGTCGAAGAACACCTGATTGAAGGAGTGTGCGGTGGTCATGTCGACGATCGGGCTCATCGTGAGGCCCGGCGTGTCCATCGGGCAGATGAAGTAGGAGATGCCCTTGTGCTTCGGCTGGTCGGGATCGGTCCGGGCGATCAGGATGCCGAACTGAGAGTGATGGGCGCCACTCGACCAGATCTTCGATCCGTTGACTACGTACTCGTCGCCATCACGCACCGCGGTGGTTGCCAGGTTCGCGAGGTCGCTGCCGGCTTCGGTCTCGGAGAAGAGTTGACTCCAGACCTCCTCGCCGCTGAAGATCTTCGGCAGGTAACGGTCCTGCTGCTCCTGGGTGCCGGCCAGCAGGATCGTCGGCGCAGCCCAGCCGATCCCGATCGCATTGCCGGGACGCTGGATCCCCGCGCGATCGAGTTCGTCATCGATGACGATCTGATCGATCGGACTGGCCTCGAAGCCGTACGGCGCCGGCCAGTGCGGCACCACGTACCCCGCCTCTGCGAGCTCCCGGCCCGTCGGGTCAGGGTTCGCCGCGATCCAGTCGCGAACGGCGACGCGCGCCGGATGGTCGTCTCCGGGAAGGTCGAAGTCCATGGGGGCAGTCTGGCCGACGCGACCGAACACCATTCAGTCCGGGAGACGGGCGCGAGCGCAGATCAGGCAGACTCGCGCCGGATCAGCGACACCGGGATGACGGGACCCATGCGTCCGTCGTTGTCGTCGAGGTCACCGTTACGGAGCGAAATCAGCGTCTGCACCGCTTCGATGCCGAGCCGCTCGCGGTCGATCTGGATCGTCGTCAGCGACGGGGCGACGAGGGCACTCATCTGGATGTCGTCGAATCCGACGACCGCCACGTCGTCGGGCACGCTGCGGCCCTGCGCGTGTAGTTCGCGGATCGCGCCGAGCGCCATCATGTCGTTGTAGGCGAACACACCGTCGAGGTCGGGCAGCGCTTCGAGCAACCGACGGATACCGATGCGGCCACCTTCGCTGTTCGCTGACTCACGAACCACGATCGGCTCGATCCCGGCGGGAAGCCCACTGCAGAACCCGTCTTCGCGCCAACGACGGCCGACCGGAGAGTTCACATGTGCGAGCATGCCGAGCCGGCGTCGGCCAGACCCGATCAGGTGCTCGACGGCCATCCGCGCCCCGCTCGTCAGGTCCGACGACACCATCCGCAGGTTCGGATGATCGGCCGGAGTGTCGATGACGACCATCGGCATCCCTCGATCGGCAAAGGGGACCAGTGCTCCAGATGCTTCACCGATCGGAAAGATGATTACACCGTCCACGGCATGGGACTCGAGCGAATCGAGCACGTCGTGTTGTACCGCGAGGTCGTCGTCGGTGCTGGCGAAAAACATGTTGAGCCCGATCTCGCGTGCTGCGCGTTGCACACTGTCGGCAACCTCGGGAAAGAAGTGGTCACTGATGACCGGTGCGACCAACGCAATGGTCGACGTCCTTCGTGTGATCAACCCGCGTGCCATGACATTGGGCCGATAGCTCAGCGCTTCGACAGCGTCGAGTACCTTCTTGCGCGTCTCATCGGAGAAGCCACCTTCGTCGTTGACGACCCGCGACACGGTGCGCGTCGAGACGCCGACGGCCCGAGCGACGTCGTGCAACGTCGATGCTCGTTCTGGCCGTACCAAGCTCACCGTCCCACATGCTCCGATCGCGTCGCCCCCAGTGGCGCAAGACACATTCAAACACTTTCGAACTTCTTACGTCAACGTTGACGTAGCCGACGCGATGGTCTACGTTGCTCTCAGTTGACGAAGGGGGTCAACGGGATCGGCGTGGTGCCGCACCCGTTCATGTGATGACAACTGTCGAATCCGCAATTGGTGAAACCGCTACACCTACGCCGAAGAAGATGAAGAGCCGTAAGGGTGGCGGGGGGCTGTCCGACGGATGGCGCGTCGCGATCTGGTTCTTGCTGCCGAGCTTGCTCGGGTTCTTCCTCTTCTACCTCCTCCCGACGATCCGCGCTGTCACGATCAGCTTCCAGGACTTCCCGCTCCTGGAGAGCGAAGGCGAGTACATCGGCTTCGACAACTACCGCGAGGTCGTCGGCGACGAACTCTTCCGCAACGCGATCTGGGTCACGTTCAAATACGTCGTGCTCAACATTGGCCTGCAGACCGTGCTCGCACTCAGCATCGCGGTGATGATGGATCGGCTCACCAAGTCGATCTTCGTCCGCTCGATTCTGCTGCTTCCGTGGCTGCTGCCGAACGTGATGGTCGGTCTGCTTTGGCTGTTCATGCTCGACCCGACCAACGGCATCGTCAACGAATGGCTCGGCTACTTCGGCGTCGATCCGATTGGCTTCCTCTCCAATCCCGACTGGTCGATCCCGGCACTTGCGCTGATCAACACCTGGAAGTTCACCGGCTACACGGCACTGTTGCTGTTCGCTGGCATGCAGACCGTGCCGTCGGGGCTGTATGAAGCAGCGTCGCTCGATGGCGCGTCGGAGTTCAAGATGTTCCGCACGATCACGATGCCGCTGCTGCGGCCTGTGCTGGTGCTGGTGCTGATCATCAGCCTCATTGGCTCCTTCCAGGTCTTCGACGTCGTCGCTGCAGCCGGCGGCGGTCTTGGCGGCAGCCCGGGCGATCCGCTCAACTCCACACGGGTGCTGTATCTGTACATCTACGACAAAGCGTTCGTCGACAGCTTCGGTAAGCGAGCCGGTGAAGGCGCAGCAGCAGCGACGTTGTTGATGCTCGGTCTGATGGTCATCACCATCATCCAACTGAAAGTTTCCCGCGCCGGAGAAAGTGATCTCGCATGAGCAACGTCTCTACCACCGCCGCCGCGGCAGTCGCCGAGGACCTCGCCGTCGCCGGTGCTGCTCCCAAGAAGCGCAAGCAACGCAAAGCCGGTAGCGGCAACAAGCAGATGACGCTCGGCCGCGCCGCGGCGTGGAGCGTGCTGACCGTTGTCATGATCGCCAGCCTGTTCCCCGTCTACTGGGCGCTCCGCACCGCGCTGTCGAACAACAATGCAATCATCCAGGACACCGGCAGTCTCGCGCCGCCTGAGTTCACGACCTTCAACTTCCAACGCGTGCTCGGCCTGGGCGAGGTGACCTCCGAAGAGATCCAGGCGGCCGGGGCCAACGACGTGCAGTTCGACATCCGGGGTCCGCTGGTCAACTCCCTGATCACCTCGACGCTGATCACCGTCGGTCAGGTCTTCTTCTGTGCGATGTCGGCCTACGCGTTTGCTCGACTCAAGTTCAAGGGTCGTGAAGCGGTCTTCACGGTGTTCCTGTCAGCGCTGATGGTGCCGCCGATCTTTGCCCTGATCCCCAACCTGCTGCTCATCCGTGACATGGAGATCGATCTCGGCATCTTTGCCATCGACATGGGCTGGTTGCCGTTCGCCGACGAGAAGTCAGGCTGGACCAGTACGTACCCAGGCCTCGTTGCGCCGTACATCTTGATGACGCCGTTCGCGATCTTCTTCCTCCGCCAGTTCTTCATCGGCATCTCCAAAGAGGTCGAAGAAGCTGCCGTGCTCGACGGCGCTGGCCATACTCGGCGGTTCTTCCAGGTGATCCTGCCAATGGCGGCCGCGCCGATCTTCACCCTCGCGCTGATCACATACGTCAACTCATGGAACGAGTTCCTCTGGCCGTTCACCGCTGGCAAGAATCTCGAAGTGATCACCGTGGCGCTCAATGACTTCCGAGCCCAGACACCCGGTACCACTCGTCCTGATTGGTCGGGCCTGATGACCGCCACGTTCATCGCCGGCGCACCGATCCTCGCGCTTTTCGCAGTCCTCGGCCGCAAGGTCGTTGACTCCATCCAGTTCTCCGGCATCAAGTAGACGCCGGGAAGATCTCCGTGGCCACCAGGTCACGGGGTATGCAACATGTTCCTGAAGGGGGAAACATCTTGAAGAAGACAACAGCAAAGATCGCCGCAAGCGTCGCTGCGCTGTCACTGGTCGCCGCAGCGTGCGGTAGCGACGGTGACGGTGGCAGCGCCGACGAGCCCGAAGCCGACAGCAACGAGGCCGATACTGACGCAGACGCAGACGCCGACGCCGACGCAGATGCAGACGCAGATGCAGACGCAGATGCAGATGCCGACGCAGATGCAGATGCAGATGCCGACGCCGATGCGAGTGGCGATGGCGTGACCCTCGACTACTGGCTCTGGGACAACAACCAGCAGCCGTTCTACGAGGAGTGTGCAGCAAACTTCACCGCCGCCTCCGGCATCAACGTCATCGTCACCCAGTTCGGCTGGGGCGACTACTGGGACGGCATCACGGCCGGTTTCGCAACCGGCGACGTTCCGGACGTGTTCACCAACCACCTCGCCCAGTACCCGGGCTTCGTGGATGCAGGCGTTCTGCTGCCGCTGAACGACATGATCGAGGCCGATGGCGTCGCGACCGACATCTATTGGGAAGGTCTCGCAGAACTGTGGATCGCCCCGAACGGTGATCGCTACGGCCTTCCGAAGGACTTCGACACCGTTGCGCTCGTCGTGAACCAGAACATGCTCGAAGGATCGGGTCTTGCGCTCGACGACTTGAGCAACCTCGACTGGAACCCCGATGACGGCGGTTCGTTCGAAGCAGCGATCGCTGCCCTCACCGTCGACACCAACGGCGTCCGTGGCAACGAGGACGGCTTTGACGCATCGAGCGTCGCAACCTACGGCTATGTGTCCAACACCGTCTACGCCGATGCCTACAGCCAGACCGGCTGGAGCGCATTCACCGGCGGCACCGGCTGGGAATACCTCGACACGAACCCTTGGGGTGGCGAGTACTTCTACGACGACGAGCGCTTCACCAGCACCATTGCCTGGTGGGCAACTCTCGTGGAGAAGGGCTTCATGCCCGACTCCGAGACCCTCTCGGGCTCCGGCGCCGACACGATCTTCGCTGACGGCAC
>ENA-ORXT01000192-ORXT01000192.1-marine-metagenome-genome-assembly--contig:-NODE-192-length-102595-cov-6.615365_pt1 | contig 102595 bp, 78 predicted proteins | sample MGYA00237868_ERZ511482 | MGnify/ENA metagenome assembly ERZ511482 | reverse complement strand
GACCACCACATTTCTTGCATAATCGTTACCTGTGTTTTGGAACCTTATGGTGTAGACTAAATCTGAATTGAATATGATCTATTTCCAATTCCGAAGTGAAGCAATAGAGTTCGCCCACTTGATCCGCATTATCAATCAAAGGTGAGCTTACCACAAAATCGATGTCAAAGCTTTGACTGGGGTATAGATCTTTAAATTCCCAACCAACCAAGTGTTTGTCAATCTCATAATCGGGTGCAATAGAGAATTGAAATTCTTCAACCCTTTGATCAAGTCTTAACCAAGCAATTCCTTCTGCGACAATGGTGCCCCGATTTTTTAAAGTCAAGGTAAAGTCGATTTCTTCTCCGCATCTAAATGAACCACTGGTGATTACACTTTGGACGTCTGTAATTTCAACTCGAGGCTTTAGCCCAAAATCTATTTTCTTAGCAAAATCTTCGGAATCCACGTTAAAGGAATATTCTGACTGTCCTGTTAAAACCCAATTTAAATCCCAATCTTGATTATAGGTTACCTTTACATTACCTGGTTGAACAATTAGAAAAATCCCTTCTTCTCTAAAATTATTGTAAGCTGAATCATCGTTTACTAATGCAGATCCTAAAGAAGTGTATGGCTCATCATTGTGTTTGACTCCATCTTCATTTAAGTCGATAAAAAATCTTGCTTGAATATGAGCGAAGTATTGATCTATTTCATAAGCGCCAATGTCAGGATAACTATTGGCAGGTATGGGTCTTGGATTTCCGAAGTAATCTGAAGAATTATTGGTTGATATTCCAGCAGAAAGGCATGGAGAACCTTCAGTTGGTATGAGTTGAAATTCATCAATAAATAATGGATCTGCATCAATGATATAATCTCCTGCAAACCCATCGCTGACCAAACAATTTTGTAAATTCATTTCACTTCCATTGGCGTTATCTTCAAATTCATCTTCCCCATTATTCCAAAAAATAGAGTTAGTTGCCGTTAATTGAGCTTCGCTAATTTCTATTGATCCAGAATTATAGGCAAATGTACAATGGTTTAGGTTTAATGTATTTTCGGTATTAAGCCAACTGTCATCGAATTTAATATATGAAGATGCTACAGTATGATCAATGGTGCAATTGGATAGCGTCAAGTTAATTTCAGTTGGACGTTTCCAAATTGCTCCTCCTTCGCCCCCTTTATTTTGTGTAAACTTGGTCCTTTCAATAGTAAAATCATAATCTGTTGGAGACCCTCCGCCAATGGTAATACCTCCACCATATGCAGCTTGGTTTGAAATAAAGGAGCTGTTTTTGATTTTGGTTCCTCCGGAATTTATACGTAAGCCTCCTCCAGATGACCAAGGACTTTGATTTGAAGAGTTGTTGATGAAGGTTGTTGAATTTATGCTTGCAGTGTATCCAGAAGAATTGGTAATATAGGTGCCACCGCCATCTGACCAAATAGAAGCATTCGTAGCGTTATTTTGAAATAAGCAATTATCTAATTTTATGGATGGGTTCTGTGTAATAAAAGAGTATCTTTTATCAACATATAATCCACCACCTCTGCCTATGTCAAGGGAGTTTGTTTGGTTTTCAATAAACTTACAATTTTTTAAAGTTGTGATTCCAATGGTTGCTATAAAGAGACCTGCACCATACCCACCTAATTCAGCATTTAAAATGTTTCCGATAAATTCGCAATCCTGTATCACTCCGTTAAATTCAGGAATAAATAACCCAGCACCTTCAACTTCCGATCCAATACACCTGTTGTTTTGAAAAGTCAAGTCAAAGAGTAAGGGATTAAATTGATCTACAAAAAGTCCTGCGCCATTTCCATCCTCAATAAGCCCATTTTTAATTGTAAAACCTTGGATCTTGGCTTTGGGATAATCGCCAAAAAGTGAAATGTAATCCCCTTGCATTTTTATTGCTCGATCTAAGAATTGACCATCAATGATGGTTAATTCTTTTCCATGTTCTCCGATCAGTTCTATACCATCCGCATCTTCAGGCCAGATTAAATTTTCATAGTAAGTACCCGGAGACACTAAAATGGTGGTTCCATCTTCCGCGGCATTTAAGGCTTCTTGAATACTTGAGATTTCGCTGGGGACAAGTAGGGTTGCTTGTGCAAATGTATGACTGAGCAAGGTCAGGAAAAAAGCCATGGAAAGAAGGTGGCGTTGTTGCATGAATCGTTGTTTTGATTAAAAATATATATTTAAATACAACTAAACGATTCAAATAAACGGCACGTCTTCTGGGAGATATCAACTTTCGTTAAATTATCGATTTTCAATGTCCATAAAAGGATTACATTTGAATTTCAATTGCGAGGAAATAAAAAAATACAATGAGTCTATATTTTGCCTTAGAAGAACGGTCGGCTGGTCAATGCGAACTTTGTAGTACGAAAGAAAATCTTGCTTCTTTCACGGTAGCTCCCAAGACGGGCGATAAGATTGAAGATTTGATCAATGCTTGCTCGACTTGTAGTGCGCAGATTGAGGGTACTGAAGATCTCAATCCAGATCACTGGCGTTGTCTGAATGATAGTATCTGGAGTCAAGTTCCTGCAGTCCAAGTAGCCGCGTATAGAATGTTGAATCGTTTGTCAGAAACTGATTGGGCTGCTGACTTGCAAGGCATGATGTATATGGAAGACGAGACCATGGAGTGGGCTCAGATGGAAGCCATCGGATCAGTGGTACACAAAGATTCTAATGGCCAAATTCTCAAGGCGGGTGACACCGTCGTTCTTATTCAAGATTTAAATGTAAAAGGTGCAGGCTTTACCGCTAAGCGAGGAACCTCAGTCAGAAGAATTTCCTTGGTATCTGATAATCCCGAACATATTGAGGGAAAGGTCAATGATCAACGCATTGTAATTCTGACACAGTACGTCAAGAAAACCTAAGATATCTCAGATCAATTAAGCGCTCAAGAAATGGTAAATATCCTTAACCAATCTATTGAGAAGGTATTATCCCTCAATGCTAAATACCCCGATTAAATTCTCCATGGTAGGACTGTCTTGACCTCCTCTTGGTTCGATTGTAATGGCGTATGCATTGGTGTCATCCACAAAACTTACTTCAATAAATTCTTGGTCTTGACTTTCAAACACATCCAAAGGAATCGGTGCGTTGGTTCCTTTAAGAGACCATAGTTGATAACTTTGATTGTTAGCCAATGGCGGCAGATTACTTATCTGAATGAAGTTTTTCTTTGTCGTTGGATTGTTATAAATAACCAATTCTGTATCAGGATATTTATCTGTTGGAGCAATTAAAAACTTGCTAGCATTCAAGTCTAAGGCTGAAGCCATCATGCGCTGATTCTCATTGTAAATATTCTTTTCTTCTTCACATTTCTGAAGTAGCGCGTTCTGTTCAAGTTGAATTTCTGAACTTTGCTTTTTTAAATTCCAAGCATAAAATAAGCTACCGATTAATCCAAGCCCTAGGATCAGACTAGCGATAGACCATGCGGACGACTTAGAAGCTTTTTCTGGAGCTGCGGGGGTGGTGTTATTAAATCCAAGCTGTTGATTTATACTTTCAAGGACTCCACTAGGTGGCGTAAGCTTGAACTGCTGATCATAATGAAAGATTGCTTTTTCAATAGCAAATATTTCATGCTTTAGTTCAGGAAACTTGAGTTTGGCATCCTCCACTGATTTTATTTCTTCCTCAGTAAGTTGCCCTAGCACATAAAGTTCTAGTAACCCGGATTCTAATATTTCATTTAATTTAAGTGACACAATAATAGCATTAAGGTAATTGTTAGTAATAAACCTATAAACAAGCCTTTCTCATCTTTCAAGTTTTCTCTCAATATTTCAATGGCCTTTTTCAGTCTTGTCTTAACTGTGCCTAATGGAACATCTAGGTTCTTAGAAATTTCAGCTTGGGTATAGCCCTGTAAATACATCATGTCAAGAACTATTCTATACTTATCATCTAACTTCTTTAAAAGCTCATTCGTGTCTATACCTGAATGATCTGTATTAGATGTTATACTATCATGTACGGTTAAATCTAGTGATTCGGATTTATTATGGTTCTGATAACTTTTAAGTCTGACCTTATCTATGGCAGCATTTCTTGCGATAGCACTTAACCATGTATATAGTGTACTCTTAGATTCAGAATATAAATGGATCTTATTCCAGGCCTTTAAAAAGCATTGCTGTAAAACCTCTTCTGCTATTTTCTTATCCTTAATGATTCTTGTAATCACACCAAAAATTGCTTCACTATATTGTTCATATAGAAATGCCATTCCCTTCTGATCTTTACTTTTTAGTAGTGATATTATTTGTGACTCTCCGATAGTATGTCTCTTTTATAGGGTTAAAATGCAAACTAAAAGTAAACAATAATTGAATTCTCATCTGTCGAATTCTTAGAAAATAAATAATGATGTAAAATCCAATGTGTTATTTACTCCCGTATATCTAGGTAAATGCATATTCTTATGAAGAATTTTAATATATATCTTTTTGTTTGTCTACTATTCACTATGTTCGCGTGCCAATCAGAGGTAGGCAATGTAGATGGGCAAGAAACCTTCGAAATTGCTGAACTCTTGGACAGGAGTGAAAAAATTCAACTAGGTTCTGAATGGGACTATGTTCAGAACTTCTACCAAGAAAGACAACTTTCCATAAAAAAGAACGCAGATGCTCATCAAGAAATGCTGGAACTTGCAGAGCTATTTATAAAAGAAGCACGGGTTACGGGCGAACATGGCCATTATTACCCGGCCGCTTTGGAGTTAACAAATTACATTATTTCAAATACGAAGTCTTCAGATCTAGTTTTTCAGGCACTTGTTACCAAAGCAGGAGTTCAACTCTCTTTACATGAGTTTGAAGAGGCCTTAGTTACTGGAAATAAGGCTCTTGCGATAAATAAAACCTCCGCTCAAGTTTATGGTGTACTTGTAGATTGTTATGTAGAATTGGGCGATTATAAAAAGGCAGTAGCCATGGCAGATCAAATGATTTCCATCAAGCCGGACATCAGGTCGTATTCCAGAGTTTCTTACCTCAGAGAAATACATGGAGACCTTCCTGGAGCGGAAGAAGCACTTAGATTGGCTGTTAATTCTGGTTTTCCTGGCTATGAAGAAACTGCTTGGGCTATGCTTACCCTGAGTGAGTTGTACATAGATCAGAAGCAATATGATAAAGCTGAAAATGTATTAGAACAAATTCTGGCTACAAGAAAAGATTATCCATTTGCAATAGCGGCAAAAGCTGAAATTGCATACCAAAAGAATGAATTGCAGAAAGCAGAAGATTTATTAAATGAAGCCATTGACATAATTCCTGAAGTAGGTTTTTATGTTCAGCTTGCGCAAATTTATAAGGATCAAAATAGGACCGGCGAATTGCCTTCATTAATGACTGAAATATTCCTAATGTTAGAGGATGATGTTGCTGCTGGCCACAATATGAATCTTGAATATGCTCAAATTTATATAGATCTGCAAAACGATTACGATCAAGCACATGAATATGCTCAGCGTGAGTGGATTAAGCGTCCTAGTAATGTGGATGTAAATAGATTAATGGCTGAGATTTCAATATTAAAAGATAACAAAGAAGAAGCTAAGAAATATGTTGAATTGGCTTCTGTCATTTACTCAGATAATCCCAAAATAAAAGTTCTTAATTCCGCGCTATAATTTTCAATAATAAATTAAACATTTTAAGATGAATATTAAATTTACCTCAGGGAAAAATCGAATCCCTTTAGCTTTACTTTTATTCCTGAGTCTTATTTGGTTTGCTCCAAATGCTCATGGATCAAGCCACAGAGAAGCACCATTAATTTCTGGTGATCCGTTGGCGGATAACACAGATTTATATGCTTTTAGAAGCCCAGATGATCCAAACACGATCACCATCATTGCCAATTACATTCCCGCAGAACTCCCTTACGGAGGTCCCAACTATTATTCGTTTGGAGAGAATGTGAGATATGAAATTCACATCGATAATGATGCAAGTGTTGCAGGAGATGAAATTACTTATCGTTTAACTTTTACGAGGACTAATGAAGATCCGACTACTTTTTTCGCGATAAGATTAGGAGCAGAAAATGGAAAGACAACATACATGCTTGAGAGAAGCATGGATGGTGGTATGACCTTTGAAACCATCGTTACAGATGGTGTTGTAGCTCCACCGAATATTGGACCAAGATCAATCGCTGGTTCTGCTGGTTTGGCTTCTTCTTATGCTGATCTATGGAGATCAAGCATCAGTACGGCGTCCACGGGTGAAAACGTTTTTGCTGGACCGATTGATGATCCTTTCTTTGTGGATCTTGGAGCTGTTTTCGATCTAGGAGATGCCCCAAGACAAGAAGGTCAAGTAAGAGACGGACTTGCTAAATACAATGTGCACAGCATTGCTCTTCAGATTCCAATTACAACCTTATTGAAGGCAGGAGCTCCTGCAGCACCAACCTCAATACTTGATGCAGATTATGTTATCGGAGTATGGGCGAGTGCAAGTAGACAAGCATTTAGAACATTGAATCCAGATGGATCAGAAACTTATGATGGAGACTGGATCCAAGTATCAAGAATAGGAATGCCATTGACCAATGAAGCAGTTGTTCCTATCGGTTCTAAGGATTTTTGGAACAGACTTACCCCTTATGACGAAATTACAGAAACAACAATGGATGAATTCTTTTTCAATCCTGAGTTAGGTCTTTACATGGATGAAGATTTATTTGGAGCAGCGGTTCCAGCTTTGGCTCCATTGAGAATACAGACCAATTCATTAGGTGCTTTTGATTTTAGTAATGGTGCTGATGGTTTATTTGGATTGAAAGGTAATCCTGCACTAGACGGTACAGCATTGGATGATGCAGTATTTGGAACCTTATTACTACCAGCAGAAGGTAAGCCAAGATCAGTAGATTTATGGCCCACTTTCCACACGGGTGTCCCTAACTTAATCCCGTACCAATTGGCTACAGGAAAAGATGGAAATCCATTGGCTGCAGGGAAACCATTTATCAATAACTTTTTACCCAACGGTGGTGATATGTTGAGATTGAATATGGCAGTTCCTGTTACCCCTAGAGATGATGCTAATTTTAGCAGCTTAGGATTAATTCAAGCAGCAGCGATCGGTTTGACCGTAGCACCGTTTAACGAAACAGCAGACCTAGAGTTTCTTCCTAACATGGATGGATTTCCAAATGGTAGAAGACTTGAAGATGATGTAACAACTATTGAGTTACAAGCAGTTTCTGGAATCGTATTAGCAGCCGTAGGTTTATGGTATGATGATTATGATCCAATGGGCGGAGGAAGTCCTGTAACTGAGGATTTATTAAGTGTTCTTACCTACAGCACTGGAGTAACAACCAATGATAAAGCGTTCCAACCTGTATTCCCATATGTGGCTATGCCATGGAGTGGAACAGAAGTTAGACAGTAGAAAAATTAATGTCAAACTAATAACTAAAAAAAGTATAATGAATAAAATAAATATTATAAAAATAGCGCTCTTTAGCGCACTGTTTCAATTTGGATTTTTGAGCCAAATGGAGGCTTCAAGTCACAGAGAAGCTCCGTTGATTTCAAACGATCCACTCGCGGATAACGTAGATTTATACGCTTTCAGATCTCCTGATAATGAGGATATGATCACCATCATTGCAACTTATGTTCCAATGCAGCTGCCTCACGGAGGTCCTAATTATTATTCTTTCGGACAAAATATTCGATATGAAATTCATGTAGATAATGATGCGACCGTTGCGGGAGATGAAGTAACTTATAGATTTACCTTTTCTCAAATAAATGAGGATCCGAGTACCTTTTTCAACATAAGATTGGGTAATCAAAACTTGAAAACTACCTATACTTTGGAAAGAAGTATGGATGGTGGGATGACTTTTGAAACCATCGTAACGGATGGTTTTGTACCACCGAATAATATTGGTCCAAGATCTATTGAAGGAGCAGCAGGACTTAACACTACTTATGATGCTTTATTTGCGCAAGCGATCACAACAGCTTCAACGGGTGAAACAGTATTTGCTGGACCTACGGATGATCCATTCTTCGTAGACCTAGGTGGAATTTTTGATTTAGGAAATGCACCTAGACAAGCTGGAAAGCCAGTGGATGGATTGGCTTGTATGAATGTAAGTGCGATTGCTATTCAAATACCAATTTCAACTTTATTGAAAGCTTCTGCGCCAGCACAACCTACTTCAATTTTAGATGCTGATTACGTTATCGGTGTATGGGCTAGTGCAAGCAGACCAATGTTGACTACTTTAAGTAGCACCGCAGAACCGAATTACACAGGTGACTGGATACAAGTATCTAGATTAGGAATGCCTTTAACGAATGAAGCAGTGATACCTGTGGGAAGCAAGGATTTTTGGAATAGAATTTCACCTTACGATGAAATATTAGAAACAACCATGGATGAGTATTTTTACAATCCTGAGTTGGCACTATACATGGATGATGATCAGTTTGGAGCAGCAGTTCCTGCATTGGGACAATTGAGAGTTCAGACCAACTCATTGGGAGCTTTTGACTTTTCAAACGGCGCTGATGGTCTATACGGATTGAAAGGTGACCCAGCTGTTGAGGGAACCGCTTTAGATGATGCTATTTTCGGAACACTATTATTACCTGCTCCAGGAAAGCCAAGATCTGTGGATTTATGGCCTGCATTCCACACGGGTGTACCTAACGTTATACCATATCAATTAGCAACAGGAAAAGAAGGAAATCCATTGGCTGCAGGAAAGCCATTTGTAAATAACTTTTTACCAAACGGTGGAGACATGCTTAGATTAAACATGGCTGTTCCCGCAACGCAGAGAGACGATGCATTTTTTAGTAGCCTAGGATTGGTTCAGGCTGCAGCCATCGGATTGACAGTAGCTCCTTTTAATGAAACAGCTGACATGGAATTTCTTCCAAACATGGATGGTTTTCCAAACGGTAGAAGACTTGAAGATGATGTTACAAGAATTGAATTACAAGCAGTAGCTGGTGTTGTATTAGCTGCAGTAGGTTTATGGTATGATGATTTTGATCCAGCAACTTCTCCGAGTCCAGTGACGGGAGATTTGGTAAACGTATTAAGCTTTACAACTGGAGTTGAATCTAATGATAGAAGTTTTGGTACCAGCTTCCCTTACCTAGCGATGCCTTTTAGCGCGACTGGAGACTGTAGTGGAGAAATCTATGCAGGAGGAGCTGATAATTTACCAAGTAGAGTTGCTCAATATTTCGTTTCTTCAAATACCCAGAACAATGTAGCCATTGTGAATAGCTTGGATAACGGAACTTTTGAAGACACTAGATTTGTGAATAATGCCAGCGATGCAGATGGGATATACTATGATGAGGTTAACGATGTTTTATATCAATTAAACAGATCAGCAAATCAAATTGATTTGTTTGGGAATGTTGTTTCAAACGTTGAAAGAGGATTGGCTCCAGATTATATTACGAGCTCAACTTCAGATTTTATCAACGGAAGAGAAATATCAGTAGCAGGAGATAGAATGGTTGTTGCTCAAGACGCAAATGATGCCAATGGACAACAAAATAGATTATTGGTTTACAGGTTTACTCCTTCAGCTATCGAATTAAAAAGAAGCTATGATGTAGATATTAATCTTTGGGGTATTCATGCAGATGTAAATACCTTGTATGCCATCGTTGATAACTCTGATCAAGTAGCAGTTTATGAAGACTTCTTTACCAATACAGAAGCGAGTATTGCTCCGACGCAAATAGTCTCTGTTGAAAGTATGGTAAGAACTCACGGATTGACCTATGATACGGAATCAGATATGATGATTCTTACAGATGTGGGTGACGCAGGAAGCGCTACGGACGGAGCATTTACAGTGATTGCTGACTTCAGTCAAGCAAGTGCGGATAATGTAATTTCTAATGCAGAACAAGTTAGAATCAGTGGATCAGAAAGTCTTTTAGGAAATCCAGTAGATGTTGCTGTGGATGTTGCTGCGAATCACGTATTTATCGCTGAACGTGCAAATGCAGGAGGTAGAATTTCTATCTATGATATGCCGACAGCCAGTGGTGATGCTGCACCGATATACACACCTCTATATGGTGGTGCTTCAGCTGTTTATATTTCTGGTTTCACGACCGAAGGAAATCCAGTTACAAGTACATACGAATTAGAAAATGAAGATATAGCGTTAACACTAAATCTTACACCAAACCCTACGGTAGATTTTGTTACCATCAGTTTAGAATCTGAAGAAACAATCAATTCACAAACTAGAATTGAAATATTAGATGTTTCAGGTAAAAGAATAATGAATAAAGTAGGATCAGGTCAAATTTTTAAAATTGACGTCAGTGAATTAAATGCTGGAATATACCTTGTCAATGCACATACTGCAAAAGGTACGATTCAGACTAAATTCATGAAACTCTAGTCTATACATCTTGTCATTATAATTTAGGCTTCCCATCTATGGGAAGCCTATTTTTTTTGTTTGATTTCAGGGAGTTACATTTAACCGAAGATTCAATTAATGTTTGTTATTTATTATAAGAAGCTATCCTAGCATCGTCGGGTTAAAATGCTCGTATTAGCTAACGTAAGATCAGATAATATTAATACTTATTCCTTTATAGATTATTAATGAATTGGCTGATCTCGAGATTAATACTGGAATCTAGCCTATGAGTTTGCTGCGACTTCTATTAAACCTTTAGTAACATTTTATAACTACACCTCGTCGATCGAACGATCCGTGCCCGTGGTAAATTTTGATAATACTCAGATATTGCACCGCAAAGCCAATGAAAGAGCTTCTCATGGCTTCATGAAATTCTCTGTGAATATCACATCACTCACAGAACCTAGAACCTCAGTAGAAAATGAGGCAAGAATCTATTTTGATTTCATTAATCCGATCATCACAAATACCACATGTAATTAATATTTATGTAAGTAGGGTAGCATTGACTCTTTAGATAAAAATTATTATCCCTTGATATATTATTATTGCTGCAAATGGTTCAATTTGAGTGATTTAACCATTAAATTATTGCTACGGTAAAGTAAAAATTAGTGGACTTTAAAAATTTTCATACGTATATTTATTTTATAAAATTACACGTATGGCTACGAAGCTCACACTTTCAATAGAAGAACAAGTAATAGAAAGCGCCAAAGAATATGCTAAGAAGCAAGGCAGAAGTCTATCCAGCATAGTAGAAGAATATCTGAAATCAATTGGTAAATACAAACAGCGAACAAATAATACGGAACTACATCCATTAGTAGAAGAACTTTGTGGTTCAGTAAAAATACCAAATGACAAATCGTATGATGAGATATTAGGTGAAGCACTCATTGAAAAATATTCGAAACGATGAAAGTATTTCTTGATTCAGATGTATTGTTAGATTATCTAACAGGGCGAGATCCATTTTTGAATGAAATATAAATAATTATTGACAAGGGAATAAAAGAGAAATAAAACTTCATACTTCATCTCTAATCGCAGCCAATATTCATTAATTTATAAGCAAAACAGAAAATTCGAAACAAGCAAGAATCAAATTGGATAAACTAACTAGTTTCATTAAAATATTGAGCGTAGGGGAAAGCGAAATACTTGAAGCTATTAAATCCAAATTTAAAGACTTTGAAGATTCGATTCAGAACGCCTGTGCAACCAATTCAAAAATGAAGATTATCGTTACTAGTAACATCAAAGATTTCAAACATAGTCAACTAGCAATTTTGACACCCATTGAATTCTTAGAAAGATAGAAAATTGACAGACCTTATTAAATCCATATTAGGTAGTTTCCACTTACTTTCCAATACAGAAAGTGTATAGTGTTGATAATCAGAAGATTAAGTGTAGTGGGGTACAAATGAGGTACAATAGCTCAATACCCACTGTCTTTATTTCCAATAATCAATTTTCTTGTGTGGCTTGTAGCTCTCTGTCGCCCGCAGGAACGAGGACGGCAGTGTACTGCAATTGCTGTGCTTGAGTTAAATCAGTTTCTCATCTATCCACGAATCTGTCTTATCTTTGAAGTCGGGAATGAAATTAGTTATATCAATAATACTTGTCAAATCCTCATAAATATAATTTTTCACTTCGTCAATATCCTCGAATTCTTCATCAATCTTAATTAATGCATGCTGACTTGATTTAAAAGTGATAAACCATATTCCATCTTTATTATTCAAGTGATATTTGTCAATTTCTATTTCGGCTAAACCTAACCAAGTCTTCGTTATCATTTCACTATTTTCAGCAACCCAAAACTCTGAAATCAGACTTTGAACTCCCTTGTCTACATCGGAATCATTAACTGCTTTATCAAAGTTTGCCATTTTATTGTCAGAAAGATTTCTAATATGCATTACTGAATTACGCATATCTTCCAACGGTTTTAATTTTTGCTTTATAGAAAATAAAAATTCTGTATGTCTTTCTTCCGAGATATACCTGATGTGATAGTTTCTTTGTAAATATTTCGTATGTTATCAGGCAAGTAGCCTATGTGAACAATTTTTTCCCCAGTTTGTAAAAATTTAGGAAATTGCGATTCTGTAAAGTAATAGTTCTGCTCATCAGAGTCGTTTATATAATACATATCCGTATTTCCATAAATATTTAAAAAGGATAGATTATCGCATCCTTTGCATCTAATTATGCTATAAGTATCTTTCCACTGAAAACTCCCATCTTCTTCTGAGCCATGTATTTTTTCTTCATGAACTACTTCATGGTTTGTTTTTATATTGCATATTCGACATTGGTTTTTTCGCATATTTTTAAGTATAACTTAGACTTATGAAATTAGTTTTTGTTTATTGACTTTCAATTCAGTTAATAACTTCTTAAAGAATAACTCAACGACATTTAATAGTTTTTCATTTAATTCTTCAGTAGTAATTATTATTTCGTCTCTATTCATTTCCATATTATTTTTGAATTCGAGAAAATTATTTTTTTCTACGTAGTTTTTTATTTCAATGTACTCATTATCAGTCTTGTAAATAATACCTTGGTGATGGACAAGTCTATTTCTTATTTTTCGGATTAAGTTTATAAAAGCCCATTCGGGTTCAAGTCTCTCAAAATTAACTTTACATGATTTTTTAAGGTACAGTTTTGCTTTATCTAAATCACTGGACCCTTTCAATTCTTTCATTTTGAAATCAGAATTACTTCTAAAATGATGCTGATCACATATTGATTTTAGTTTATGTTCAATAAAAGAGAATATCTGGATTAAAAATGCAGATCTAAAGTTGTGAGGAAAATGTTTTTTTATATCCCAATATTCTTCACTTTTTGAATCTAAAACCATTTCATAGTAATCAACCAAATCATGATTGTTTTCTCTTTTTGCTTGATCTATTTTATCTAATATTCCTGATTCATCAAATTTCTTTTGCTGATTATTTAGCTCCGTTTTCAAAAACAGTTCAATTAGAGTTTGATATTTTCGAAAATCTTCTATCGAAAATTGCAGCATGATATCTTCTAATAAATGAAAATCGATAAATGGTTTATTTTCCATCTTCATGATTGTAAGTTCTGTTACGGCAATGTAGACACCGAGATTTTTATAGATAATTAATAATTGTAGCGCAGGCAATAACCAATACAGCAACGTTTGCTTGAATTTACTCAAAGGTCTAATAATACTACGTAATTATTTTGCGTAGTTATAAATTGCTTTACATATTTTATGACTCTGCTCGTTAGAGTCCTCCTTTAATAATTTTAGTTCTTCTCCCTGAATATGAAATAATTTAAGGTGTAATTCACTAAAATCAGTAGCTAATTAAGATTTGAATCCATTCTCTGATTCATTAAATTCTCCAGTTCTGCTTTAGGCCTATACTTAGTCATAATTTGCCCAGTATCAACATTTACCCAATCTGTTAATCCAGAATCAAATATCCATTCCTCGATGTCTTCAGCAAAAATAGGTTCAACCTTTTCACCTTCTTTGTTCTCTTGCTTGAATCCAAAAGATGTGAGAAGATTTGAACCATCTAAGGCTTTATAAATTTCATGCAGTGCAGAGGCATATATTTTTGGAGGTTGTTTTCTGAATTCCTTTTTCTTTATCATGTCCGGATCAGTAAATATTTTAGCTCCATATTTAATGGTTTCTCTTAGGTCTCTAATTGTTTTCTTAATTGGTCGTATATCTTGCGCTCTAGGGTCTGTTAATTTGTCGCCCATAGAATCTTGCCATTCTTCCTGTCTAGTCTTTAGGGTGACAAGAATTTTGAGAATCCATAAGCGAATTTGAAATTTGGATTTTTTTTTCTATATTCCTTAGTAATCTATTAATCCATTTAAATTAGTTAAGATGAAATTCAATAATGTTATTATACTAAACTTGAGTATTTTGTTTATTTTTTTTCAATCTTGTTCTAGTGAAGATTTTCAAATTGATAATGAATCATCGCTAGAAGTTACATCTAGAAATTCTTCAGAGAGAATAATAACTTCACAGAATAACAATGAAAATTCTAGAATAGTGTTGGGAGCTAAAAGAGAAAACCCATATTCACTAGAAAATATTAATTTGGCTGGAAAAGAGTTTTATGGTGAAAATCATCCAAATTATCAGGCAACTCATAACTACATCAAATTTAACCCAAGTTCACAGGATGATGTGAATGCCCTTGAAACTTGGGAATTGTCTACTAAAATTCCATTATTTGATTTCCCAATTGAGTACGAGGTATTATCAGAGGGAGCAATTTATGTCGATTCAGATGTCACCGATACATTGTTTTATTCTCTTTATGGTGCAATCCCTCTTGGAATAAATCTACCCCCAGTTTCCTTCGTCGAAATTGAAGAACTATATCTTGACTCATCTGATCCATTTTTGATGGCTCAAAGCTATTGGCTTACGAATAATCGTGCACAAATAAATAGAGGAATAATAAAAGGTGGAATTTCCGTTGATACCTTAACAGCTATCTTTGACGATCTTGGAGGAGACGATGAAATATTAGATTTCCCGAATATTCCAGAAATACCTACTAATCCTTGCCCTGAAGGATTTGACTGGGCATTAGTTGTTGATGACCAACCCGGACCAAATGGTGAGATTGTATTTTTTTGGGAATGTCAGGTAATCGTAAACCCACCTGACCCTGAGTTGAATGCATGCAACTGCCCAATTCCACTCAATGAAGATATACCAGCTGGCTGCATAAGAGTGGATTTTGATGGAGAAATGGTGCCGGTTGAGATTGCAACTGTAAAATTAAAGGGATCATGGTTTAGATCGGAGCTGCTTTTTACAAGTGAAGGAGGGTGTTGGAGAAGTACAGATGAATACGACGAAGTTAAGATGTGGGTAAGATTTATAAATAATAATGTCAAGTCAAGGGATACTCGTCATTTTGTTGGTCTCAAAGCTGTTCAAGATTTTGTTGAAAATTTTGAATTACCTCCATACAATAACATCCTAGTTGAATATGAAAGTGCAGTTGCTGATAATACTTCACAGGAAAGAAGATATTGGGCGGCATCTCATACGCTTAATACTATAAATCAATATATTAATCAAGCTGGTGGCGATGGCATCCCTTCTCCAAGACCTGATTTAATATGGCTAAATAGGGCTGGTAATGGAGGAGCTGCGGCACCTATGCTTCAAGGTAATTATTTCTCTTCATGGCCAGCTTTTTTTGCTGCGTTTTATTTTACAACCCCCTTTTCACTTTCTGTTTCGAATTTACCCGATATTATTAACCAATATTCTGAAGGAGAAGGGGCGAATGTGTTCACGGGAGTTGGTTTTCATGAACTGGGTCATGCATCACATCATAGTCTTGTAGGCGAGTCCTACTGGTTTGGTTATCGGAATCATATCATTAATAATTTTGGGTATGGATCATTTGGTAATTTTAATGGTAATTGTTGCGCTGAAAGAGTAGCCTTAGGAGAAGCGATTGGGAATTTTACAGGTGCAATGTATGGAGGAACAGCTGATGGAGGAGAAGGCAATGAATGGAATGATGAAGATAATTATATACCACAAGGATTGATCTGGGATTTATTGGATGATGATGTAGATATAGTGACTGATCCTAATGACCCATTGATTACTGGTCCCGATAATATTAATGGATTTACACCTAACATGATATTTAATGGGTTAACTCCAGATGTTGAAAGCATTCGAGACTTTAGAAATCGTTTGAGAAACTTACATTTAGGAGATACACCCAATACTGCAGTTGACTACAATAATTTTCTAGATATTTACGATGTTTTTAATTGAAAAATTAATAATTATATAAATCTATAGAGAAAGAATATGAAGTATTTATATATCATTTCATTGTTTGGACTATTGTCTTGTATAGATAATGACGCTATGGAATTTTCAAAGAGTTGTCCTTATGACTTACAGTATCCGGGTCATTACATTAAAGTTCCAATTAGCATTTTTCCTCATAACTCGATTTATCATGTAGGAGATACTATCTCAATAAGTGCCGTATATTCTGATTCAATATACGATTTAGGAACCCAGAGGGTTTTTAAAATTGAAAATTTTCCTTTTAAACCTTTGTCATTACTATATAAGGTAGATGGGAATTCGCACGACTCTGGTTATAGTATAAATGAACTACTTATTGATTCCTTGTATGAGCCTGATTATAATTTTTCTTCAATTTTAGCAGATAGTTTTAAAGCGAAGACTGAATATTCTGAGGAGGAATATCGGTTTGAAAGTAAATTGATTTTAAGAGAAGCAGGTAGATATATTTTACTTTTTACAGATTTGTATCAAAGTCAAAATGGTAGTGGGCATTCTGAACTTAATGAAGAGGCAGATTCTGTTACATTTGACGGGAAATGTCCAACACTCCAATATTATATCTGTTCTATGATTGAAAGTGGCGATGATAATTTGAAAATGTATGAAGAAGAATTAAAATATCTTGATCAAGAGATTTATAATGACAAATTACGAGAAGTGGGCAACCCTCACGGGCCATTAGGAGTTGGCAGTATTTCTGTTCAATTTAGTGGTTTTTTCGGTTTTGAAGTGTTGGAATAATCAAATAAATCACTAAATAACCTTGTAGAGACTGACAGACAATGAATGTGATTATCCCAATATTCTCTACAATGGTTAAATTAACTAAAGGGATATTGTATCCATTCTCTGATTCATTAAATATTCCAGTTCTGCATTAGGCCTATACTTTGTCATAATTTGTCCAGTATCAACATTTACCCAATCTGTTAATCCAGAATCAAATATCCATTCCTCGATGTCGACTATAAAAATGGGTTCTACCTTTTCACCTTCTTTGATCTCCTGCTTGAATCCAAAAGATGTGAGGAGATTTGACCCATCTAAAGCTTTGTAAATTTCATGCAAAGCAGAGGCGTATATTTTTGGAGGTTTTTTTCTGAATTCCTTTTTCTTTATCATATCAGGATCAGTGAATATTTTAGCTCCATATTTAATGGTTTCCCTTAAGTCTCTAATTGTTTTCTTAATAGGTCGGATATCTTGTGCTCTTGGGTCTGTTAATTTGTCGCCCATTGAATCTTGCCATTCCAGAATGAATTCCATTGCGACCTGTTTGCTAGGCACGATTAAATGGAAATGAGGATTATACGTTTGCTTTATTGGGTTGAAATTACTCTCTAAAGCTTTTATTCCCATTGGCTTTGGTCCCTTGTTTCTCGAATGCCTTTTATTTAACCTGCTAAGGATCAATTCCATTACTTTTTTCATTTCTTTTATTTGGGTTTTGAGGTCGATTCTTTTCTTTGCTTTACAAGTTAGAGTAACAAAATATGGCTCTTTCCATGTGGAAATTGTAGGCAGGAAACGATTGATATATTTTGCTTTTCGAATGGAGGAACAAACCAAGCAACAACGATTTTTGCAGTATTTTGAGTAAGCCTTTTGATTATAGGTTTGAATTCTATCCAAGCAATAATAAGAATTCCTGTATCGCTTTTCCCACTCAGGTTCGTTATTTTCTTTAGCTATCTTGCACAGCTCCATTGATATGATTCGAGTAATGTATTTCCTTTTAGGAATCCTATGTTCAAGCGAATGCCTTTCTATTCCTTTTCCGCACAACTTAAATTCAGGACCATTTTTTTCAATTGGAGCTGTCCCAGATTGTGCTAATGTATTAAAAGGACCACCCAACCGATCCAAATTTGCTTTGGTCTGGTCCATTATGAAAGTTTTTTTGAGGAATGGTTTTTTTGGAAGTATTGTGAAGCTTCATCTTCACATTCAATTATCGTTGAAATTCTACCTTTCTTTACATATTCTAATAATTCAATTTTTGAAAAGTAAAGTCGATTCCCTTTTTTCATGAAGGGGATTTCTCTTTTATGAACTTTGTGATAAAGGGTCGAGACTTTAAGGCTTAGGAAATCGGCTGCTTCTTTTATGACTAAGAATTCTTCCTCACGCTTTGTATTAGTATTTTCCTTTTTATTTGAGGAAATTTCTGCCAAAAGATTTTCTATGGAAGTGAGCCTTGCGTCTAATAATTCAAATGGATTCTGCATTTACAGCGTTTTTTGATTGCCGTAAATCTAGAATATGTATTTGCTTGGTAACTGGTTATAACTGGTTACAAATAAAATTCTTCTTTTATTCGCTCCCTTAAAATTGAGATGTCATTTATTAAATTTTCGCGACCTTTTTCATCAATTAGGTTTATAACAGATTCCAGTAATTTGATTTTAATTTTGGTTTTATTTTTAGTTGATTCAGTTGAAATTCTGTTGGTTCTACTGGAAAATCTTGAGTAATTTTGATATAATTTATCTCCTGAACTATACCCATGTTTTTTTGCTATCTCCTTGCCGTTCTTTCTCGTTATTTGCACGCCATCATAAAAGCACTTTAGGGCTATTTGCTTCAATCCTACTCTTTGAATTATTGCTTCTTCTTCTTCTTCTTCTCTCCGATCGAGAAAACCGATCATACTAATACTATCAGTTAAATTTAGAGCAAGAACAAATAGCTTTGAATATCTAAGTAAATCCTTGATGGGTAGAGAGTACTTTTTGTATTTATTAAATTCATCAAAATCAAATTCTGAATATTCTTTTTTTCTGAATTCTTCAATGTCGCTTTCAATAAGGTATTCGATTTCTTCTTCAACCTCAATTATTTTTGGAATGTGCGATATTTTAGGCTTTAGAGGTTTGAAAATAGACCAAAATTCATTTGAATATTCCTCTAGATGAAGTAATAGTTTTTCATCAAAACCTTTAAGACTTTCCTCTTCTCCCCATCTTTCTGCTCGGAATATTGGAAGAAATTTATTGGAATATTCTGTTATTGGAGAAAATGAATTTTGTAAATCTGCAAATTCTTCTGCCATTCTCGTAATCCAGAAATTTAAATCAAATGTTCCTGATGAAGATTCAATCACTATTGCTCCAATTATCTCCTCAATTCCTTGACATTTATTTTTAATCCTTTTTTTTGTTTTTGCAATTAATTTCGAGGTAACTAATTTTTTTTCAGCGATATCTGAACACAGAGAATATAGCAGCCTTCGCTTAGTAGGGGTCACCGTATATATGTAGTATTCTACATATTCTGAAATAAATCTTTCAACAAAACCACTTTTTATTATTTCTTTATAAGTCATAAGTCCAAAGTAATTTTAGTTGTAGCTTTCTTTTTTGCTTCATCTAGAACTTTTGCATAAATCATTGTTGTCTTTAAAAATTTGTGGCCTAACATTTTAGATACAGTTGTAATATCAGTTCCACTATAAAGCTGTAATGTGGCATAGGTATGTCTAAAGCAATGAAATGTTATGTCCTTTGTGATTCCAGCAGCACCAATCCATTGAAACATGTTTTTGTTGTGGTAGCTTGAATATTTAATGCCATCAAAAACTTTTTCATGATCCTTTCTTCTCATTCCAAGCAATTCAAAAGCCTGTTTAGAAATAGGTAGATAATTGTCTTTACCTGTTTTTTGTCTTTTAGTTAAAATCATAAATTCGTCATTACCGAGTTCATTAACTTCTCCCCATTTTAAATTTTCTATTTCTTTATAGGCCATTCCAGTAAGTGCTGAAAAAATTGCTGCTTTTTTCATTAAAGGATTTGTGCATGGAGTTTTTATTAAAGAATTAAGCTCTTCAATTGTTAGATGTTCTCTTCTAACCTCTATTGATTTAATTGGACTTATTAAACTATTTAGATCGCTTTGCAAATAGCCATCCTTGTAGGCTTGCTTTAAGGCTGCTTTAATTTTTGAAAAGTATGAAGCTGCAGAATTTTGAGAAAGTCTAGTTTTTCCATTCCTACCACTTTTAATTTTTAGAAGATATTCTTTCAATTCTGCTATTTTGCTTTCATTTACGTCTTTGAATAACAGTTCTTCTTTTGAGAAATTTTTTAAATGTTTTAATGTAGCGTTCCAGTTTGCTTGATTAGAATTAGTTCTCTTTAATGCTAGTTTTTGAAAATATTGGATGAAAGAATTTTCTCCTATCTCTTTCAATCTCAATTTTTCCTTTTCAAAATCACTGTATATCTCAGGCTTGTTTAAATAGTTTTCCCTTTTTTGCCTTATGCTTTGAGCTATTAATGAAGTCTTTTTATTGTGTTCTTTATCTATTGCATTTTTCGGTCGTTGAAAAATGTATAGCCCTAGGAATTCTCTTCTGGTTTGCTTTCCTGTTTCTAAATTTTGTATTGACGGGTAAAAGTCTAAATAGAGACTTAGTCTACCTTTAGAAATTTTCTTTTCTCGAAGAGTAACTTTGGTTGCCATGATGAATTTTATTTTAAGACTTTAAAAGAAAGCCGTTTGAGGTACAAAATATTGATCATATCTGACGAGGTACAATCAAGGTACAAAATTCATCAAAATAAACGGATAGTAAGTAGAGGTAAATACAAAAAGAAAAGGCTGAATGCTTTAGATTTACTAAGACAATATTGATTTGCTATTGGTTGGCTTAATGTCGTTTTAGTGGGTTACTTTCCAATACAGAAATTACTAAAAATACTCTCCAATAAATCATCCGTACTAATCTCACCAGAGATCTCCCCAAGGTAATGTAACGCATGTCTTATATCCATTGCCACAAGATCTGATGGCATCCCCGCATCCAATCCCTCAATGACCTTGTTCAAAGATTCCGAAGTCTGCGACAAGGAATTAAAATGGCGGACATTGGTGACTATCGTAGAGGCTTGACCGCCTTTCGAATTTTTAATATGGTCAACCAGTATCTTTCTCAAGCGGTCTAGATTGGTTTGCTCCATGGCGGAGATGGCGATGGTGTCTGTGCGGTCTGCTAGGGTAGAGACGGCCTCTTCTACATCATAGCTGTGGCAGGTGTGAAAATCATCTGATTTATTCAATAGTATAATAACCTTCTGATCCTTGCGAAAGTCCATGGCCTTGAAGTCCTTCACGATGGCTTCGTGATCTTCCTGAATTTCTGTGAGATATAAAATAACCTTTGCGAGACTGGCTTGCTGGCGACTGCGATCGATTCCTAAATTCTCAATCACGTCTTCCGTTTTTCTTATACCAGCCGTGTCAATAAATCGAAACGGAATGCCATCGAGCACAATCGTATCTTCAATGACATCTCGGGTCGTACCGGCAATCTCACTGACGATCGCCTTATCTTCTTTTAAGAGAGCATTAAGTAGGGTAGACTTACCCACATTCGGGGCACCAATAATCGCCACAGGAACTCCCTCCTTTATCGCGTTTCCATATTCAAAACTTTGCTTCAATTCTCGGATCACCTCCAAAATTTTATTCACTAAAGATTTTAAATTTTCCCTATCCGCAAATTCAACATCCTCTTCCCCAAAATCATTTTCCAATTCTATCAGACTCGCAAATTCTATGAGCTGGGCTCTGAGCCCAGCAACCATTTTCGAAATTCCACCACGCATCTGGTCCATCGCCATTTCATGTTGCGCGGCAGATGAGGAAGCAATAAGATCTGCCACTGCTTCTGCCTGACTCAAATCTAGCTGACCATTTAAAAATGCACGAAGCGTAAATTCTCCTGGTTCTGCGGGGCGAGCACCCTTAGCTATAAATAATTCTATAAGTTTCTGAATTATGAAAGACGAACCGTGACAAGATATTTCGATGACATCTTCTTTCGTGTATGATCGTGGAGCTCTAAATATAGAGGCCACACATTCGTCGATAATTCTTCTATCGTCGCCTTTTATTTTACCGTAGTGTAACGTGTTGGCCGTAGCTTTTTTTAAATTAGCACCAAAAAAACATTCATCTACATAGTGGATGGCCTGCGGCCCAGAAAGCCTGATAACCCCGATGGCGCCTTCACCAGAAGGAGTTGAGAGGGCGACAATGGTATCCTTTGGAATGTTAAGACTCATGGCTCGTAATGTTATTTTTATCTGACATTTGGAATTTAAGAAAGATGAAGGTAACTTAATTAACAATTACAAAACAAAAAACCGCAAAAATGAAAAATCTCATCATTGGCACCCTAGGAGGTGCCTTCATATTATTCATTTGGCAATTCATTTCCTGGGGTCTTGTAAACTTCCATTATTCTAGCAATAGTTATCTTGAAAATCAAGATGATATTTATGAAATGCTGAAAGGAAAAATAGAACCAGGAGAGTATTTTTTGCCAACCTTGCCTAAAGGAAGTGCGCCGGAAGAAATGGAAGCCTTGCAAGCAAAAGCTGCAGGTCAACCTTGGATTCAGATAAAGTACCACGAAAGTTTTAACATGAACATGGGCATGAATCTCTTCAGGGGTTTTACCGTAGATCTTTTAGCTGCCTTCTTGATGATGTGGATACTTATGAAAATTCCTGGGGTAAGTATGGGTGAGTCGATCATGGCCTGTGTGGCAGTTGGCCTGATAGGGTATCTGACCATCCCTTATTTGGATAGTGTATGGTTTGAAAATACAACGCTGGCTTATCTCATTGATTCCATCGTACCTTGGGTACTATGTGGAGGATTGTTCGGCTGGTTGATTGGTAGATCTAGAAATTAAAAATGTTTGTATAAAAATGACGGTTAAAGAAATTATGACTTCCCTTAAAAAGATGGGAAGTGAATCAACGAAAAACATTTATATCAAACACGGAGCTGTCGGAGAGTTCTTCGGCGTAAAAGTGGGAGATATGAAGACCATTCAGAAGAAGGTCAAAAAGGATTATGATTTATCTAAAGGTCTGTATGAAACTGGCAATGGAGATGCCATGTATCTCGCAGGGCTGATTGCTGATGAAACCAAAATGACCAAAAAAGATCTTGAAACCTGGGCGAAGCAGGCACAATGGTCTTGGAACAGTGAGTATACGGTACCATGGGTGGCATCAGAAACCAAACATGCAGAACCCTTGGCCGATAAATGGATCAAGGCCAAGAAGGACACACTTTCTTCTTGCGGATGGGCTACCTGGAGCTGCATTGTGCAATTGAGACCAGACGAGGAGCTGGACACCAAAAAATTAAAGTCTATGATCGATCACGTGGTCAAAAACATAGAAAAGGCACCAAATCGGACCAGATATACTATGAATGGATTCATTATAGCGGTGGCAGGAGCCGTTCCTAGCCTTACAGATTATGCCCAAAAAGCAGCGGAAAAAATCGGAAAAGTAGAGGTTACCATGGGTGAAACCGCCTGTAAAGTGCCTTTTGCACCAGATTACATCCAAAAAATGAAGGATAAGAACAGAATTGGTAAGAAAAAGAAGACGTGTCGATGCTAATTTTCGTTTAAAAGACAATCCATAAATTATTCGAAAGGGGGAAATGCATTGCATGGACCCCTTTTTTTTACTTTTTTTGAAAAAAAGCCACATTTGCGTAAGCGCAAATCAATCCGCCCTACATTACACTTATAAACAATAGATAATGAGAATTAATACTTTATTCCTTTTCTTGTTAATGATGATATCAATTATTTCGTGCAGAAAAGACGAAGTTTCACCTTCAACTTTCTCCTTTGAAACGGAGGTAGAAGCTGTTTCTAACTATTATGTCAGTCTGCAAGGAATTGTAAAATCCGAAGAAGGAAATCTGATCGGCGATGCGACCATCCAAGTGGCTGGTCAAACGATTAAGACTACGAGCTCGGGTACTTTTTATGTAGAAGATGTAAAGGCACCTAACAACGGTCTTTACATTAAGGCAGAAGCTGAGGGATTTTTCCCCGGCGGAACCAGATTATTATCCCACTCCAGCCAGACCTACAATGTAGAGATTGTACTTCCAGCCTTTGATAGGCGCGAAAATTTTATGGCCAGTGAGGGGGTAGAATTCTATGATTTAGCGGGCACCAAAATCGTTATTCCAGCCAATGGAATCGTCGATCAAGTGGGTAACGCTTATCAAGGAAATGTAACCATGTATGCACGCTGGTTAGACCCTACGGCGGAAAACGTCGAGACCTTAAGTCCTGGAGGTTTGGCAGCAGTAGTAGACAACGAACTGCAAGTTTTACAATCGTATGGTATGGTCGGTGTTGAATTGCGCTCAGATAATGGCGAGGAATTAAACTTAGCAGACGGAACTTCTGCCGAGATAAATTTCCCATTGCCTTCAGAAGTAAGCGGAGAGGCGCCAGATGAAATTGATTTATGGCATTTTGATGAAACGGCTGGAATTTGGACCTTGGAAGGCACAGCTGTTAAGAATGGCGACAAGTACACAGCGAGCGTCGATCACTTTAGTTGGTGGAATTGTGACGTAGCTTTCAATACAGGAATTCTATGCATTACTGTAACCAATGATAGAGGTCAGCCGGTACCTTTTGCAGAAATTCAATTAGCGGCAACACAATTTGGACTAGCCACTGGGTATGCAGATGAAAATGGAGTTTTCTGCGGGCTTATTCCTTTAAATCAAGAAATGGATTTGACAATCGGTTCATTGTGTGGCACACTTTTACACACAGAGGTGATTGGCGGGTTTAGTCTACAAGAAAATTCCTTGGATGTTATTGTTAGCTTCGGAATCGGTGAATTTGAAAATATAACCGTTTCTGGAATAGTTAATTGCAGCGAAACTGGAGCTCCAGTGAGTAACGGATCTGTGGTTCTTGAAATAGGAAATAGGACCTTTTTTGACTATACAAGTTCAACAGGAAACTATTCTATTTCCTTTGTAAATTGTGTGGCAGAGAGTCTAGAGGGGACAATTACGGCCTACGATTTAAATGAATTACAATCCGGGTCTGAAACCTTTTCTCCAGGAGTTGAGAATATTAACCTTAACATAGACGCTTGCGAAAATGGTTCCATTACCAATTTCATGAATATAAGCTTCCAAGGAGATTCTTATCCATTATTTTTCTGTCAGGCCTATGTGACCGAGACTGAAATCACAATAATTGCAAGAGACATTGTTGAGAACAATCAGACGGTGATCCTAGGAGTTCTTGGATTTTCAGAAGGATCTCACACAGGCAATTTAGTTTCATGGTTGGGAGATTCAACCAATGGTGGATTTGGATCTTTGGCTTCTGTGACCATTGCTCAATACACAGAAATAGAAGGTGATTTTATCACTGGAGCTTTCAGCTTTAATGGAATTGAAGGAAGCTTTGCAGCAGAAGTACAATAGATCAAAAGGTTAATGTCAGATAATATTCAACATTTAATTAAAGCTTGTATTCGGGGTGAGCGTCAAGCGCAAATGCAGTTCTTCAAATTGCACAATAACTATCTTTTTTCAATATGTATGAAGTACATGCAGGATAGGAATGAAGCAGAAGAAGCCTTGCAAGATGCGTGGATAGACATCTTTAAATCTCTGAAGAACTATAAAGATGAAGGTAAGGTTCAAGGGTGGTTGAAAACCATCACCTTAAGAACCTGCTGGAAGGCCATTCGGAAGAGATCTAAAGTACAAAATCTTGATGCAGCACATCATCTCAGTGGCCCATCTGTCAATGATCAAGTCATGGATAAGATGACCTGTGATGAAGTATTGGAACTGTTGGTCTTTTTACCTGCAGCCTCGCGACAAGTTTTTAAAATGTATGTGTTGGATGAATATAAACATGAGGAAATTTCTAAAATTTTAGAAATAACTACCTCGACTTCTAGGGCGCACTTGGCAAAAGCCAGAAAGCTACTTAGAGGGAAATTTGAAAGACTAAATAAAATTGCACACAATGGACTTAAAGCAATTTGAGGATAAATTAAATAATAAATTCAAAGACTATGAGCCGCTGGTTGATGGTATGAAGATCTGGGATAACATCGAAGATCAACTACCTCAGCCAAAAGAAAAGAAACGGTTCCTTTGGATGTGGTTCCTGATCCCAGTTTTAATTTTTGTGCTCGGATATCAGCTCATAGATTTTACTGGAACAGAGAATGCTGCGATTGTAAATCAAACGCAAGTTTCAAGTATAAACCAGGATACAGATACAGAAAAGTTAAGCGCCGTACCAGCTGAAACTAAGAAACTTGAAATAGAGCAAGACCTTACGGTTGTAAAAACTCAATCGCAACGCTCTAATATGAATGCTTCTAAAGCTCAAGCTTCTGCCAATCAGGTATCAAAAGCACAACTGAATACCACTGCAGCGAATCTTTCTGCTTCACCACTGGCAAATGCAGGGGTTGATAAGAAAGGGACTACCGTGAATACACTACCACAGCCTAGTAATTCAAATCAAGCTGTGACCAAGACTAAAAATAACCTTGGAGGCAATCTAGAATTAGCGGCAGGAAGTGTAGTGGCTGAAAATGTAGTTTCCGAAAAAGAGTTTCCAGCAGAAAATAAAATCTTCAAAAAAGCTGAAAATCAAGCGGCTAAAATTAATGAGGAAATTGTGCTCGCTGAAGACACTCAAGTAATAGAAACTGGAAAGCTTTCAGAGCCACTGGTTGAAGAGGTAAATAAAAGTTTGCCTACAGCATCTGAGCCTGTTGATAAAGAACCAGTGATTGAGGAACAAAAGACAGTTGAAACGGAGAAAGCTCAGATCGCACCGAAGAATGCAGAATCTAGGAAATTTATCGCTAGCTCTTCATTGGCTACAACTGTCACTGTATGTGGGGCAATGCGCAGCTTTATTAATGTAACTCCAGAACAGCAAGGATTGATTGATAAGAAAAGTGACGTGGAAAAATCGCTAGAAACGATTCAGTTTGGACTGGATTACGAACGGACTTTCACTGAGCGATGGAGCTTTACAACTGGGCTAAGATTATGGCAATATAACCGATCATCAGAACATGCGGTAGTGAACATTACCCAAGAATTGATGCCCACTTTAACAGAGACTAATCATCTACCAGATGGTAGTGTACAGACCATCATTGAAGATGTGAATACTACGGTGACTGAAAATTATGAAGCGGTCCGCTTTCAGAAATATAGAAGTCTCTCTGTCTTAGCTCTTATGAATTATAAAATTTATAGCGGCAAGAAGGCAACCATCGATCTGGGAGCTGGAGCAGAATTTAGTTTGCTAGGTACGCAGACAGGATATGAATTAAATACAGAAACTACAGAATATCTCATGACAGAAGATGCGGATAATCGCTATAAGAAAAGATCTGGTGATTATCTAGTCCTCCGTTTGAGATCGTTGATTGATCTGAACGATCAATGGACATGGAGCCTAGGTTTAGAATCTAAGTATGGTCTGAATGGCATACAACAAGATGGCCTTGGCTACAATCAAAAATTTAATTTCCTGGGCATTCAGACAGGGTTCAATTATACTTTTTAAACTAGAAATAATTTAAGATGAAAAATATATACTTATCCATTTTTTCCTTGTTTTTATGCCTTTCGTTCGGAGCATCGGCAGCTGCCAATGGAATTACTTGTACTGTAATAATTGATGACGCACTTTGCGACCAGACCAACGGCGGAGCATCCATTGAAGTTAGCGGCGGAGTAGCACCTTATTCCTATGAATGGAGTAATGGATTAACTTCAAATGCCGGGACTGGTCTTAATACAGGAATATACGTAGTTACAGTTTCGGATAGTGCTGGCTGCACAACAGAATGCACCTTTACAATTTTTGCAAATCAACCACAATTAAGTTTTAATTGTCTGTCTGGTCAGCTTAGTGTAGATGTCGAAAATGCAACTCCTCCTTATACTTATGAATGGGGAGGTGGAGAAACAACTCCGGTCATCGATGTAATTGATGGTGGTAGCTATACAGTAACAGTTGTAGATGCGATTGGATGTCAAGCAACAGAACGATTCGACTATACCACATTCCCAGATTTTAACTGTGGTCAAAATATATTTTTAAGCTTAGCCACTGGTCCTTTTGGAGGAGGTACTGCTAAAATATTTCTAGAAACTTTCTTGTCGGGCCCTTATCGAACGTGCGATACGGATTATCAAATAAGGGTAGAAGATAGTAATGGAACAGAAATTATTCCTTTTACTTCCGACTTTGTAACTTTTGATTGTAGCCACATAGGAGTACTTTCTTTCACAGTAATGGAAATGGTAAGTGGTGAGAGTTGCTCTGGGACTGTAAATGTTGAAGTTAAAACCCCTCCAGTTGCCGTCGCTGATCTTACGTCTTCTGCGACGCTAGTAAACGATGAAGTTGAAGTATTTGCCAATCTTTTTGACAATGGTTCTTATGCTTCTTGTGGTGGCGTAAGATTTACCTACACATCAACACCACCAGAGCAAGATCCTAATTTTGATCAGACCATCGGAGCTTCTAGTAGAGCTTTTACTTGCGTTGATTTCTTTGGTTTTAATGGTGCTGTGGATGTTACCATCTATGTTTGGGATGATTTTGGAAATTGGAATTCTGTTTGGTCTACCTTGATATTAGAAATGGATTCCAACAATCCATGTTCCATAGACGGTGAATATGTACGAGTAATGCAAGGGGTGTGTAACGCTCAAGGGGATCAAAAATATTCTTTAGAATTAAATGGATCAACAAGTATAGAAGTTTCTGATTGTTTAGGTTTTATTGAAGATGGATCCATTCAAGCTGGAATTAATACCCTTGAGATAACGGACAATGACATAGATCTTGGGAACGGTGTCACTACTTTAGATTTAGTCATGATTCATAGAGGTATTGTCTTTGGAGTAAGTAGTGCTGGCTTTATAACTCCTTTAGAGGCCATTGCATCAGATATTGATAATAATGGATCTGTGAGCACGGGTGACCTACTAGAAACGCGAAGAAGAATATTAGGTATGACAACTGGAGAGGGCTTTAGTGATTATAAGATCGTTTTAACCTCTCATGATTTCGGAGCTGATTTTGATCCATTTGATATGGGTAGCAACTTCTTGTCATTAGAGTTTGACTCAGGAGATCTTGATGGCGTTTTTCTTCCGGTGACCGTTATAAGAAACGGCGACTTAAATTTTTCTGCGGCATCGCTTACTTCTGAAGTGGAGGCAGAATCTAGAGCTATAAGTCTATTAAATTACGCTGATGAATATATTAAAGCAGGTGAAACCAAGGTGATTGATTTTAACTTGGATGCCTCTAATGATATTGAAGCAACTACTTTCAAACTTTCAGGTGATGGAATCAATTTTGATAACATAGATGGCAATGGACAGGATGTTCTAGTTAATTATGTAGATGGTGAAGCTTTCATTTCATTTGTAAGTAATGGACAAGTTGTAAATAATTTTGAATTCAGTTTAGAGGTGACCGCAATAGATGATGTTCAATTAAGTGAAGTTATAACCCTAGGAGGAACGATCAATGAGGTAGTTTCTTCAGATTTAGGAACAGATGACATTAGCCTTGTGGCAAATGCATCTACCTCTTCTAAAGATTTAGAAAATGTAACCATGAGTATATTCCCTAATCCAGCTAAAAATGTGATCAACATCAATTTCGAACAAGCAATGGAACGAGAAGTAAAGTTGATTTCATTAAATGGTCAAGCCTTTGGCATGACTGAATCAAATGATGCTTCTTTAAGCTTGGATGTTGCAGACATGACAGATGGAATTTATTTCCTTCATGTTAACTCAGCTTCCGGTTCACAAATACAAAAAATACTTATTCAAAAGTAGAAAGAAGAATATCATTACATTAACAAGCGAAGAGCTCAGCTGAAAGGTTGGGCTCTTCCTTTTTTTTATCTGCAGCGTTTCAAAGCGTTAAAAGTCTTCCTATCGATGATATTATATTGTTTTGCTTACTATCTTGGATAAAACAAGGATAATACCAACCCTTTCCAATGTTTGTTCGATAGAATAATTGTAGGCATGCTCAGTGCTTGCCGATGTCGATAAAAAAATTAAAAATGCAAAAATTACTATTTACCTGTCTGCTTTCTCTCAGTTTCCTGTTAAGTATCAACGGTCAGCAAGGACTTCGACCCATTGTTAGCCTAGGTCTCGCAGATGCTGGACCGCTCACGGGTTTACACGCGGAACTCGGCGTAGGTTTATCTTTTGGTAAAAATTTTAGCACCAATGTGCGGGCTGCCCACAATTTCAGTGAGTCTACACAGTTTTCTGCGGATGTCCTATACTCCTTTGTAAATGTCAAGCGATTTCATTTATTAGCAGGTGTTGAATATATGTATTCTACCTACGAGGCTAGTGCCTACGATGGCTATATGGTCCCGGACAGTGGAAGAATTGATAACGGAAGAATTGACTGTTTCGGATTCTGCGGTAACTCATATATAACTAGACAACAAGAATATGGTGAATACGGAACCATTGCTATTCCTGTCGCAATGGAATTTGATATCTGTGATAGAATTTCGCTTTATGGGAACTATTCATTCATCCCACAAGACGGAAGCAGAAATAAATTAAGAGTAGGAGTCAAGTATCAATTTAATGCTTTAGGATCAACCTCAAGGCCTATCAAGATTTAGTCCTTTTCAATAGTAAATTTCTGCGTGCAGATTGTTAAAAAAACTGTCCTCCCTGATTCTAATATCATCTGCTGAAGCCAGATGATTTATAATCTTCCCTCCATCGTCATGGAGGGAAACTTAATCATGAAGGAAAATACTCTTTCTATGTAAATTGTCCTCCCTGATTCTAATATCATCCGCTATTCACGGATGATTTATAATCTTCCCTCCATCGTCATGGAGGGAAACTTAATCATGAAGGAAAAATACTCTTTCTATGTAAACTGTCCTCCCTGATTCTAATATCATCCGCTATTCACGGATGATTTATATTCTTCCCTCCATCGTCATGGTGATAAACTCAATCATAAAGAAAAATATTCTTTCTATGTAATTTCCCTCCATGCAGATGGAGGGAAGAATTTCAAGGTTGCGAAGCAGCGTAGTAAATTCCGGGAGGAAGCCAATCATAAAGAAAAGTACTTTTCCAATGTAATTTCCCTCCATGCAGATGGAGGGAAGAATTTCAAGCTTGCGAAGCAGCGTAGTAAATTCCGGGAGGAAGCCAATCATAAAGAAAAATACTTTTCCAATGTAATTTCCCTCCATGCAGATGGAGGGAAGAATTTCAAGTCTGCAAAGCGGACGTAGTAAATTCTGGGAGGAAGTCAATCATAAAGAAAAATACTCTTCCAATGTAATTTCCCTCCATGCAGATGGAGGGAAGAATTTCAAGTCTGCGAAGCGGACGTAGTAAATTCCGGGAGGAAGTCAATCATAAAGAAAAATACTTTTCCAATGTAATTTCCCTCCATGCAGATGGAGGGAAGAATTTCAAGTCTGCGAAGCAGCGTAGTAAATTCCGGGAGGAAGCCAATCATAAAGAAAAGTACTCTTCCAGTGTAATTTCCCTCCAAGCAGATGGAGGGAAGAATTTCAAGGCTGCGAAGCCGCGTATTAAATTCCGGGAGGAAAAGTTTTCAAGTCTGCAAAACAGACGTAGTAAATTCCGGGAGGAAAAAGTTTTCAACTCTGCAAAACAAACGCAGTATATCCAGAATAAATTTTTACAATAACTTCAGAAGTATCTTACGTTTTTGATTGAGCACTCTAGCTATTTTGATTCTGTAGATTTATTTACAATCTTAGCACAGAATTCAAATCCACTCATGCGATTAAATCTGATGTCCTTTATCATCTATACATTAATTCTCAACCTAGCTGCTGGCTGCTCAAGCACCTCAAAACTTAAGGAAAAGGATTGGAGTAAAAATACTTTTATAACAACGGAAGGGGAGGAATTACTTTACAGGAAATATTTGCGGAAAGGCAAATATGAGAGACTGCCATTATTTATATTCTTGCATGGAGCAGGGGAGAGAGGTCAGGATAACGAAGCTCAACTTCAATGGATTGCACCAATTTTAAGTGCAAAAGAAAATGTCAAAAATCACCCAGCCATTTTAGTTTTTCCACAATGTCCGAAAGAAGATTATTGGGCGCCTGTCGAGGTGAACGATGGCGTATGGAAATTTAATTCTGCTGGCTCTGCTACACCCACCATGGAGCAGCTTATTGAGCTCATAGCGCAATTAAGAAATGACCCTAAGGTGGATTCTGATAGAATTTATATCGGCGGACTTTCAATGGGTGGCTTTGGAACTTTTGATATTTTATCTAGGCATCCAGAATTGTTTGCAGGTGCTATTGCCATTTGTGGAGGTGGCGATATAAAACAATGTCCAAAATATCAAAACGTTCCTATACAGATTTTTCATGGAGCTAAAGATCCATTGGTTGACGTGCAATTGTCTCGGGATATATATGAAGCGCTAGAAGCCTTGGACGCTCCAGTAAAGTATACAGAATATGAGGATGGAGATCATCTAGTTTGGAATCGAGCCTTTGAGGAGCCACAATTGTTGGACTGGCTTTTTTCTCAAGTAGCTAATGTAAGATGAGAAGTTATCATTGCCGTAATTAGCACTTAAAATATTTCTTTGGAGGTGAATTTTGCTTTCGCAAATGGGGTAAAAAAAACAGGGACCATCCGAAGATAAATCCCTGTTGCAATAATCGCCCTAATAGTATCTTTTAGTTCTTTATAAGTTTCTCTGTAAGTACTTTATTACCTAGTTGTAAAGTAACAAAATAAAATCCTGATGGAAGAGACTTTGTATCCATATTAATTTGAGTCTGTTCTCCATGTAGAGATACTCTTGCCTTACTTAATACTCTACCTTCTGCCGATTGTAATTGAACGACAACATCTCCTTCAACTAAAGAGCCAATACTGATAATTGCTTGATCAGAAACCGGATTAGGTTGGATTCTTAAACTGAAACCATCCTCTGCTAAATCTTCTACAGCAGTTGATAACGGAGCATCTACAAAGGTTGTTTTAGCCTCAGTGCAAATGTTATTGGCATCAGTTCCAGAAATACAGGCTACACCGCTATACGTGAAAAGATCTATCAGTTGAAGATCATCCATGTACCATCCTGGTATAAATTCTGTGTTGGTTGAAGTCGTGTTGTCATCAGATCCAAACACCCATCTTAGCCAAACGGTCTGTCCATTATAATCCGACATGTCTATGTAACTCGCTTCATAATCTGTTCTGAATCCAGAAAATCCTTCCAAGGCAGGAATAGCAAAAGTACCATACTGTATATCAGAATTGTATCCTCCTCTGACAAAATCTTCATTTCCAATTCTTAACCAAGTGGCACCCTGATCCGTAGATACAGTAATATAACCTGCATCAGATCCTAGTTCTGTATTGAATTTGTGATAGAATCTAACGGTTGGATTAGTTCCTGAAATTTCAAGATCTTTATATATTAGATTTTGCTTTGATTCTGTATCCGGTGACTCTACGGTCCAACTTTTCGTTCCACTGTTAGAATTTAAAGTAGTCGTATTCCAAATGTTGGTCCCTTCAATAAATTCAATATCCCACGCAGCAATACTACCTTCTATATCATCGTAGAATGTTGCTACCGTCTTATTATCTTCAGAGCTTATAAGATTGTAAGAAATGGTCATCTCATCCAATGAAGCCATGTCTCCAATATCAAACGTAATCATATTGCCAGTTACTGTTCCAGGAACGGTAGAATTTGTTGGATCAAAAGTTAAGCCGTCTTGAAGCTCATCAGTAACTACAACGCTTTCAATCGTCTCATCTGTGTGATTGGCAATTTGAAGGATAACGACAATATCTTGACCTGCTTCGATAATTTCGGAAGCTGTTTTTCTAATTTTCAGTTCCTTGATACAAGTTGGTAATGGTTCAAAATCTTCTCTACCATCATCGGCATTATCCGTATCTGCTTGATCCATGAAGAATCCCATTCCTCTACGAGCAAAAATCTCCCAAAGTAGACACTGGTGTTCTCCATTATAATTAACGAGGTCTGCTTGAAGAATTGCATCTCTTGAATCTTCATATCCAGGACTCGCCCCTACGAAAGCTACACCATCGGTAATCAGTCTCATCGCTCTTGCATTTCCTGAGTCTGGGTTAGTCCAATCATTGTCTAATCCATATAAATCAATCATTGCCCAAGTCATATCCCAGATAGCAGCTGTCCAAACCTCACCAACATAGTGTGGTTCGGCCGCGCCACCTTTTATATTATCATAAGTTAATGGGTTTATACTCATATCTGTAGAATAAGGATATCTTCTGATACCTCTTCCAGTTGGCGCTTGTCCAAGTAAGTAGCTACCAATACCTCTGGCATCTGTTCCGGCATCTCCTTCTTCAATCGTAAGTATCAAAGAAAAGTAATCTGACCATCCTTCACCCATCTGCTCGTCATTTCCAAGTCCACCAAGACTATTTGGTCCACCTAAAACTCTGTTGTTAAAGCCGTGACCATATTCATGGAAAACAACTCCGTTATCAAAAGAACTATTGAAAGTACTCGGTCCTTGATCTAATTCTGTGCTGAAAGTAACTATAACTTCTTCATTAGTTCCTATCACTGCTTTAATACGATCGCACATAGATTTTGGTGCAAAAATTCCAGGAATGGTAACTGCCAGACCATCTTCTCCAGCAGCCATATTTATCGTTTCTTCTCCATCTCCACCATTTACTCCAAATACATTACAGATAATAACTGCAACTGCTCCTGCTTCCTGGGCATTAAGACATTTGGTTCCAAATTCACAAGTTCCTCTATCTACAATAGCAACTTTACCTGCGATTTCATCCTCATTTACTACCTCACCACAACATTGTGTTGGCGTCTGAGGATCTGCATCTCTGGCGAGTGCAACGGGTGCAGACACATCAATCATGTCTTGACCCCAATTATGTCCCCAGGTATTATCTGTTGCTGTCTGACCAACTGCATATGGTCCAGCAATTTCTGTTGGCCCATCTATTCTAAAGATTGAACCTCCAGACTGCCATACACCCATACTGATGACACTAGACGTACCATCTGTGGAGGGTTGGTAAGAAGCATTGTTCCAAATTGGTGCATTCGCAGCAGCAGGGTCACCTGCAGCTTCTGCTGCTATAATTGGATCACCACTGATTCCACCGTTGCCATAATTATTTCTCTGGAAATTACCATTCTCTTCTGTAAAGCCAAAGAGATACAATACATCGTGAAAGCTATTTACAGAATAATAAAGGTTTAACACCGCAGCATCATAGTTAAATTCTCCCGCAAGGGTTACTTGGTGAGGATAATCAAAAAATAGATCTTCTCCACCTTCTGGCTCATCTCTGTCTGGAACACCATCTCTGTTTGTATCTACAAAGGCATGCACATTGTTTCCATTGGTCGTTGTAAATTCTGCACCTAATTCACCATTGACATCATGCCATCCATAAGGGCTAGCAATTTCTAATCCTGGATCAACAGCTGTACTTTGTGTCGCGTGGATTGGACTTTCTGCAGGCAATTGATATACTGTATAACTTCCATTTTCATGGACCGCTCCTACGGTCGTTTCTGCAACTTTTTTAGCTTTTACAGTTTCTTCGGCATGGGTACTACAGTCATGCGCTCGGTCATAATTCATTCCCTGGTGATTACAGAATATAGTCATGTTTTTCTTAGAAACAATTTCACCATTTTCTGCATTCACAAACACATTCCAAGAATTGGCACTTTTTGGAGGATACACAAGGGTATTCCATACCAGCTGATAATCGCCGTTTTCTAGCTCCACATATCTTTGTGCAACTGGAATGTCATGGTTTGAAAGATTCAATCCTTCAAAAATGAAATGCTTTTCATTGATTTGTTTCTTTACTTGGCTTTTTCTTGATAAGGCAATGTATAGATCATTTGAGGTCGCATTTATTGCTTGTTCAGCAGTAATTTTTGCTGATCCAGTCTTAATTTTAGACTTTAAATTTTCAACAAAACGTGTTCTGTGAAAGCCGACTTTATCATCCTTATTGACATTAAGGTTCATAGTCGCCCCTTCAACAGGAACTCCGTTGAAAGCTTGATTAAAGAAAATGGTGGTAACACCATTGTGCTTATGATGCACAATATCAGTAATTATCATATTTTCAATATCTCCTTTTGTTAAGCCCCATGCTTCGGCATTTTGCTCGACAAATTGAAGCCCAATTTGTTTCTTGGCTTCCTTTTGTGAAATCCCTAGGATGGGTATAAGAAGTAGTGAAATAAAAAGAAAGGTAAATTTGTTCATACGCTAGTTATTTTGTTCTCTAATATACAATTCTCAAAGCGTTGTAAAATAGCTAAATTTGCCTCTATATCATTATCAAGACACATTTTAAATAGAATAAAACGAATAGGTGTTTAACAATTACAAAGATGAGTTCCTTTTAGGCCGAAAGCCAATCACAGAAGCACTTCAGCGGGATCAAAAGCTTGAAAAGGTATGGATTGACCGTACCATTAGAGGAGAATTTGAGAAAGAGATTCGACATTTATGTCGCCAGAAGGATATCCCACTGATTACCGCACCTGTTGGAAAATTGAACGAATTGGTAAAAAGTAGCAGCCATCAGGGATTGGTTGCACAGCTTTCATTTGTGAAATATCACAAGCTTGAAAGCATCATCCCATTCCTTTACGAACAAGGTAACACGCCTAGAATTCTTCTATTGGATGGTATCGAGGACGTAGGTAATTTAGGGGCATTGGCTAGATCTGCACTGTGGTTTAATTTTGATGCCATTGTTGTACCTATGAAATCTTCCGCCAGAATGAATGGTTATGCCATGAAGGCTTCCATGGGGGCACTACTAGAAATGATGGTTTGCAGAGAAAAAAGCATCCTAGGTGCCGTAGAATACTTGCAAGCATCTGGGGTTCAAGTTTTTGCAGCAGCTATGGACGGAAATCCCATAAAAGATCAGAACTTTACTGGACCTATTGCGTTGGTTTTAGGTTCAGAAGAAAGTGGTATACACCAAGCAGTTGAAAAACTTTGTGATGAAAGAATAAGCATATCTGGACAAAAAGATAAAATGGAATCATTAAATGTATCCGTTGCAGGCGCAATTCTTATGCATGAGGTTTTTAAAGCCGTTAACTAATTAAAGGAATTATCTTAAACGCAATAGCGTTATCTACTATTAGACAAGCAGAATTTATGAAACACATTATTTATTTTTTCTCCATCCTAACCATTTTATTACTAGGTGCCTGTAAGGGTCAAAAGTCAATGGTCAATGATCAGATGGCCAAAACTTCCATGGACAATACCCAAGATCAGGTTAAACCAATGGTTAAACCCGCCGCTGATCCTACGGAGTCTTTGGAAAAAACAGGAGAAGATAAACCAGACATCAGAAAAAAACCTGACCCTGAACAGTCTTTAGAAGAAAATAATGATAAGCCTGATATACGCAAACCAGCAGATCCTGAAAAATCATTGGTTGAATCTCCCGTGTTTGAAAAAGCCCTTTTATGGGAGATCACAGGAAATGGTCTGAAGGAAAGTTCGTTTCTATATGGCACGATTCACTTGATTGATGCAGAATCATTCTTCTGGCCTGAAAATACCATCAGTTCCTATGAGCAAACTGAAAAAATTGCTTTTGAAATTGATTTAGATGAAATGAATAACATTGGGAATCTATTCGGAATGATGAGTAAGGTTATGATGAATGATGGAATGACTCTCAAGAAATTATTGTCTGAGGAAGACTATGCCCTTGTCAATAATCACTTCAAAGACATGGGACTTCCGATGTTTATGCTAGAAAAAATGAAGCCGATGTTCCTGACCGTTTTTGCGGAAACGGATATAGATATGTCTGGCGGCATGGGTAACCTCGAAAGTTCTGGATCGAAGTCATACGAAATGGAATTTTATGAATTGGCGCAAGCCGATGAAAAAGAAGTATTCGGATTGGAAACAATGGATGATCAAATCAGCCTTTTTGATTCTATCCCGTATAAAGATCAAGCGGTCATGTTGGTTGAGACCATTAAGGCTTCTGGAGAGGAAATGCCTGAGGGAGAGATGTCTGAAATGGATAAAATTACAGAAATGTACGTCCAACAAGACATTAACGCTATGGTGGGATCGATAGAAGAAGAGGGTTCAGAATTTGCAGGTTATGAGGATTTATTTTTACATAATAGAAATAAAAATTGGATCCCAAGAATGACAGAATTTATGAATGACAGTCGGACCTTCTTCGCAGTAGGCGCTGGCCACCTCGGAGGAAGATTAGGAGTCATCCAATTGTTACTTGATGAGGGTTATACCGTAACTCCAATAAGTCAGAAAAAATAAGATTGGCGCTGATTCAAAAAATTAAGGGTCATAGCCCAGACATTCACCCGAGTGTCTGGCTTGCGGATAATGCGACACTGACAGGTAACATTGTCATCGGCGAAAATTCAAGCGTATGGTATCAAGCGGTGATCCGCGGCGATGTCAACAAAATAATCATAGGCAAAGGCGTAAACATTCAAGATGCAGCCATCGTTCATGGGACCTTAGGAAAGAAGGATACCATCATTGAAGACGGAGTAAGCATTGGCCACCGAGCCATCATTCACGGCTGTCATATAAAAAAGGATGTACTCATCGGAATGGGTGCCATTGTGCTGGATGATGCCGTACTAGAATCCGGTTGTATCGTTGCCGCTGGTGCCGTAGTAACTTCAGGTTCTCATCTTGAATCCGGCTACATTTATGCTGGCATTCCTGCGAGAAAGATAAAGGAAATTTCTGAGGGTCAAGCCCAAATGTATCTCCAAGGAACCGCAGCAGTATATGTGGAATTATCCAAATTATACAAGAAAGAACAGACCTCTAATTTGTAACGGACCTGTTAAATTCTGTGAAAATTCTGTCATTTCCAGTTAAAGAAGTTTAAAAAATTGAGGATACCCATTTTTGCTGCTTGTCATGTTTTAACTTCAACGAAGCAGAAAAATTAAAACATGAAACACCTTTCCATTTTTTTATCAATGTTCTATTCCATCTTTTGCTTTGCGCAAAATTGTGAAATTCCAATAAATGAATTAGGAAATTTTGAAATCTCTGAAGTCATTGAAGCTAAAGAATACTCTAAGGCTGAAATCTATGATGCGGCCATTTTAAGTCTCTCTGATTATGTATCCAATGCAGATAATTTGACAAAATTTAGAGATAGAGAAATTGGTGCTTTTGTTACTGAGTTAGAAGTTAGTGTCAAGCCAGTTCTTGGCGTGGATAATTTATTCTTTTTTAATCTGAAGGTTGAAGTAAAAGAAGGTAGATACAAAATAACATCCAACTACATTGAAAATCTTTTTATCCTAAGTGAGGATAGCACTTGTAAATGTAGGTCAGATATTGCTTATGATGATTGCGATGCAATGGGTTGTATAGTCTTGAAAAAAAGATGGGCTAAAACAAAATGTGAGGCCATTTATATTCTAGAAGTTCTTTTGAAAGAATACAACAAGGCTGTAGCCATAAATTTATCCAATTCAGACTGGTAGAATTTCTAGCCGTTATATTTCTAATTCATGACGATCTCTAAGAATTTTACACTTTCATCATAGGGCGCATTTATATCCTTGGAGTGATATTGAGAACACATGGCATGAGCTTCTGTCGTTGGAAGCTCTTTAAAAATCTTAAATTCTTCAGGAGTAGATAATTGTTCCATGCAGGTGCGCATGGCTGCAACAGAGACTACCCGATCTTGCATTTCTTCATTTTTATAGTAGCTGCAAAAAAGAACAGGTTGTTCAATTTTTTCAAAAATCTCTTCCGTCATTGTTGCATCAATAAGCTCTTGCAACTCTCTTACCGCGCTTAGACTATATTCACAAGTCCAGTACTGCTCAGCACCTTCTGGAGCAACAAAACTAAAATACTCACCGCCATTGATCGACTCGGCTAGTGTCATGCCGAAGGGCTTGGTCATTAATTTGGTATTTTCATTGGCAAGGGCAATGTTGGGCGAATAAAAAATTCCGGCATATATATCTTGATCATAAGCCATGATTGGAAGTCCCAGTGTAGCACCTGTGGATGTTCCTACAAGAATAACTTTTTCGCCTATTTTTTTTCCGATGGCTACTGCTTCCAAAGCAGAAGCAAAATATGTTTCGGCCGTAAGCTCAGACATCCCGTCACGACCCTCTATTCCATGAAAGGCCATACGTGCATAATAGGTGTTCATTCCAAACTTTTCAGCAAGTCTATCATGGACCGTTCCACCTTCTTCATGACTTGCACTGAATCCATGCAAATAAACCATGCTGTATGGAGTAACGGTTTTACTGCTATCTGCCCAGACAATATGTGCCATGTTTCCAGGTTTAATGTTGGCCTGTTTACTTTCATTCTCAGATACAAAAGCTTCTAGTGCTGCTGGAGCATCCGGAATGGCAGGATATTGATAAACAAGTTCTGCTTTGCTTTCCGGAAGAATAAAAAAGAGACCTACTAAGATTAGTAGCCCCACGATGATAAGGCCTATAAACTTGATCAATATTTTCATGTCCTCTTTTTTTCTCTTATTAAATATATACCAATTAATATTGAGAATAAGCCCATCAGCTGTAATATGTAAAATTGCTCGCCATCAACAATTCCCCAGATGACCGCAACTATTGGGATCGTGTAGGCGACAGAGGAGGCGAATAGCGCAGAAGAATCTTGAACTAGTTTGAAAAATATGATCGTTGCTAAGCCGGTTCCGATAAGCGCAAGAAAGGCTAGGGCGGCAAAGGCAGAATAACCGTCTGGATGGGTCGTCAAGTCTTGATAAAAATCAGAATAGGCTAAATAAGCTCCAGCCAACGGGCCAAGCATAGAAAATGATACCGCCGAAATTATAATGGGTGGAGTATCGTTAAACCATACAGCAATACTATTCACATTAAAGGCGTAAGAAAGAGTGGCCAGCAGGATCAACGATCCAAAGGCTAGGTTTCCATACATGGTTGAACTGCCATCACCCAACAATAAGATTAATGCACCGATGAAACCGAAAACGACTCCAATGATTTGATGGCTTCTTGCTTTTTGTTTGAATAATAGAATGCCTAAGATTAAAGTGAATAATGGGGTAGTACTGTTTAAGATTCCAGCAATTGAACTGCTCACTTTTAATTGTGCGATGGCAAATAATAAAGACGGTAGGGCAGATCCAAAAATGCCAACAAGGATGAATTTTTTCCATTTACTCCAATCAATCTGCTTGAATTTTATTAGGATAACGGGGCTAAAGGCAAGAAAGGTGAAACAGACTCGAGCCGCTCCGACTTCTACTGGATCGAAAACCACCAAACTCTTCTTGATAAGAATGAATGAACTGCCCCAGATAATGCTTAAAAAGCCAAGCGTTACATAAGCTTTGGCTCCTATCTTTGGGCTTAATTCTTCATTTGATTTCACTCTGCGAATGTACCGTTTTAGTTGGTCTAAAACGATAAAGCAAACATGAAGACGAAGGTGAGTTTAAGAATGTTGAGGAGAAATTGATATATATGTTATTTTAGCAGTTCATTTGACTTCATGATCTAGCAACCTAGTTGTTATAAACTAAACCAACGTGCCAGAAATCAAACTATTCTCAGGGAGAGCCTCTAGATACCTCTCTGAAAAAATCGCCGATTACTACGGCTATCCATTGTCCAATGTTGAAGTAAAACAATTCAGTGATGGAGAAATGCAGCCCATTATTCACGATTCTGTGCGGGGGACTTATAGCTTTTTCATTCAATCTTCATTTGCCCCTTCAGAAAACCTGATGGAGCTGCTGTTAATGATCGATTCTGCCAAACGGGCTTCTGCAGGATATATTACGGCGGTGATGCCATATTTTGGATATGCTAGGCAAGATAGGAAGGATAAACCGAGGGTACCTATTTCAGCTAAATTGATGGCAAATTTGCTTCAAGCGGCTGGAGCAGATAGAGTTATGACCATGGATTTACATGCAGATCAGATTCAAGGCTTTTTTGATATTCCAGTGGATCACCTTCAGAGCGAGATTCTTTTTGTAGATCATTTGAAAAATATGGATCTGAGCAACACCATCTTTGCTTCTCCAGATGTCGGAGGTGTCAAGCGAGCAAGAACCTATGCCCAGTACTTTGAAAAACCATTGGTGATCTGCGATAAAGAACGGGTAAGAGCCAATGAAGTCAAGAAAATTACGGTTATCGGTGAGGTCAAAGGTGCTGATGTAATTATGGTTGATGATTTGGCGGATACTGCGGGAACGCTCTGTAGAGCCGCAGATGCATTGATTGAAAAGGGGGCGCGAACGGTCCAGGCCATTATTACGCATCCGGTTCTTTCTGGAAATGCCTACGAAAACATTGAAAATTCGGCTTTGGGAAAGATGTATGTTACAGATACCATTCCGCTTAAGAGATCTTCAAAGAAAATTGAAGTCCTTAGCTGTGCCAAATTATTTGCTAGAGCCATTAGGAATGCGCATGAATATAAGTCAATTGCTGCATTGTTTGTTCAAAAATGAGCATCATATCCAAATAATTATTACCTTTGCAATCCTTAAAAAAATAGACTTTTACTATCATGCAAGTTGTAAATGTTACTGCCGAGAGCAGAGAAAACACTGGAAAGAAAGCCAATAAAGTCCTTCGAAAAGAAGGTAGAATTCCTGCCGTTCTTTACGGGAAGGATGGAACAAAGAATTTATCCGTGACTCAAAATGGAGTAAAACATCTAATTTACACACCAGAATTTAAGATCGCTAATCTAGATTTAGCGGGTGATTCTGTCAGCTGCTTCATTAAGGATGTACAATTTCATCCGGTGAATGATAGTATTGTCCACATTGACTTCCTTCAATTGATCGATGATCAGAAAGTTAAGGTGAACATTCCGGTTAGAACCAAAGGAGAATCTGAAGCTGTGAAAGCTGGAGGTAAATTGGTAGCAACCATGAGAAAAGTAACCATTCACGCGCTTCCAAAAGATTTGGTTGATGAGATATTTGTAGATATTTCTGAATTGGAATTAGGAGCGTCTGTAAGAGTTAGAGATATAGAAAAGCCAGATAATATTGAAATTCTTACTGGAGAAGCTAATCCAGTATACAGAGTTGAAATACCAAGAGCGCTTAAGAGCATGACCGCAGAGGAAGAGGCTGCAGCAGAAGCAGAAGCAGCAGCAGCTCCTGCAGAGGGAGATGCAGCTCCAGCAGCGGAAGCTCCTGCAGAGTAATTATACAGAAATACACAATTCTATATATTGTAGAAGGAGAAGTGAGAACACTTCTCCTTTTTTTTGTGGTATTGTTTTTGATTTCATATTAAAGAATTATTTAATATAACTGAGAATGAAAACATTAATAGCTAGCCTACTATGTCTGCTTTTATGCAATGTACCTTGCATTGCTGGATCGACCACGACGCTTCCAGCCACCGTAGATTATGAATCGCTGATAACGACAAAAACTGGAAAAGGTAAAAAGGCGGAATTGAAGGCCCGCATGAGCATCACAAAGTTTGCCACAAAATTTGTAGGAAAAAAGTATAGATATGGAGCCTTAGGGCCTAATCAATTTGATTGCAGTGGATATACCAAATTCATTTTTCAGCATTACGATATAAATTTGGGTCGTTCATCAGGTGAACAATCTAAGAAAGGACGCGTTAAAAGAATCAGCCAATTGAAAAAGGCAGATCTCGTATTTTTTGGAACTAAGAGAAAGGTTCAGCACGTTGGTATTGTTGTGGAAGCCAGTAAAGGAAGATTGATGGTTGCTCACTGTTCTAGTAGTAGGGGAGTGATCATTGAAAATGTCTTAAAATCTAGTTATTGGAAAGAAAGAATACTTTTTGGAAAAGATGTAATCAACAATTAATTTGTGCTTTCGCAAATGTTTAGACGATTATTCAATTTAATATTTAGATCTCGACCACCCATGATCAACATTATACTTTTTGGCCCTCCTGGATCAGGTAAAGGAACGCAGGCATTAAAGCTTTCTGAGAAATATGACCTAATACATATTTCTACTGGAGATCTTTTTCGATATGAGATGGGTAATGATACACCCTTGGGCTTAAAAGCAAAAGAGTTCATTTCCAAAGGAGATTTAGTTCCTGATACTATAACCATCGGGATGTTAGAGAATAAACTTAACAAGCATCCAGAGGCAAATGGTTTTATCCTTGATGGCTTTCCTAGAACCATCGCCCAAGCAGAAGCGTTGGATGAAATATATGCCAATAAGGATATGAACATTAAAGCCTTACTTGCTTTAAATGTAGCGGAAGAGGAGTTGGTTAAACGCCTTCTTGAAAGAGGAAAAACTTCTGGCAGATCAGATGATTGTGATGTAGATATTATAAGGAACCGTATCGCGGTATATGGTGAAGAAACAGCACCAGTCTACAACTACTACGATAAAAAGGATTTGTCTAAAACGATTAATGGCATAGGTTCCATTGATGAGATTTTTGGTCGATTATGCGCTCAGATCGAGGCATAAGATTCTATAAAAATTATTAAATGGCGGCTGGTAAGAACTTCGTAGATTACGTAAAAATTTGTTGTCGCTCAGGAGCTGGGGGAGCTGGTTCAGTCCACTTTTTTAGAGATAATCTAAATGCTTGGGGGGGACCCGATGGTGGAGATGGTGGACGTGGAGGACACATCATTATTGTTGGCAATGCCCAACTGTGGACCCTATTACCGCTGAAATACAGAAAGCATGTCATTGCTGAAGGCGGAGGTCCTGGAAGAGGCGCAGGAAAGTCTGGAGCCTATGGTAAAGATGTCATATTGGAGGTGCCCTTGGGGACCGTCGCTAAAGACGCGGAGACTGGAGAAATCCATTATGAAATAACAGAGGATGGTGAAACTCAAATCCTAGTCGCCGGAGGAAGAGGAGGTCTCGGAAATAGACACTTCAAATCATCCACAAGACAGACTCCTAAATACGCGCAGCCTGGCGAACCAGGTAAAGAAGAGTGGAAGATTTTAGAATTAAAGGTTCTTGCGGATGTCGGACTCGTCGGTCTTCCCAACGCAGGGAAATCTACCCTACTCTCATCAATCACTGCTGCCAAGCCAAAAATTGCGGATTACGCATTTACAACACTCACACCAAATCTAGGAATTGTTGCTTATAGAGATTCTAAATCCTTTATCATGGCTGACATTCCAGGCATCATCGAAAAGGCGCATGAGGGAAAGGGATTAGGAATTCGATTCCTAAGACACATTGAAAGAAATTCTGTCTTGTTGTTTATGATTGCAGCAGACGATGAAAATATAAACGCCACTTTCAAAGTCCTGTTTAATGAACTTAAAATGTTCAATCCCGAGTTACTCGATAAGCCGAGACTTTTGGCAATTACGAAGGCTGATCTTTTGGACGAAGAGTTGAAAGAAATGATCCGAACAGATCTTGAGATAAGTATTCCACACTTATTCATAAGCAGCATCACTCAAGAAGGATTGACAGAATTGAAAGATATGATTTGGAAGCATATTAACCAATAAAAAAGGAGGGTATAGAATACACCTCCTCTTTCACGGTTCTGGTATTATATAGTCTTAATTTTTCAGTGTAAACTGAACTTCTTTTTCTAGGTTGGTTACCACTTCAGACAGTCTTTCATCGTGGTGTAGTAAATCCTTTACAGTGTTGATAGAATACATCACCGTACTGTGATCCTTTCCGCCAAAATGAGAACCGATGCTTTCCAAGGAATGTTTGGTAAACTCTCTGGCCAAGTACATAGAAATTTGACGCGCTAAAACGATCTCACGCTTTCTACTCTTGCTATTTAATAACTCTATTTCCAATTTATAATGAGATGCGACAACCGTCTTGATATTCTCGATGGAAACCTTCTTGTTATTAAACGATACAAATTTCTGAATCACTTCCTTTGCAAGCTCGACATTGACTTCTCTATCACTTAGATTGGCGTGAGCTATGATCGAAGTACATACGCCTTCTAACTCTCTAATATTGCCTGTGATGTTAAAGCAGATGTAGTCTTTTACTGGCTGCGGGAAAATAACTTCTTCGTCCTTTAGTTTATCCTCTATGATCGCCATTCTTGTTTCAAACTCTGGCGGCTGCAAATCAGCAATAAGTCCCCATTTAAATCTTGAAACCAATCTTTCATCCATATCCTTCAGATCTTTTGGCTTGCTATCTGAAGTAAGGATAATTTGTTTATTGTTTTGGTGGAAGATGTTGAATAGATTAAAGAAAATCTCTAAACTTTTCTTCCGGCCTCCTAGAAACTGGATATCATCTAGAATAAGTGTATCAATGTGCCGATGAAATTTAATGAACTCTTCGATGGTGTCCTCCTTGATGGCTTTCACAATCTTGTTCGTAAATTCTTCCGGCGTTATATAAAGTATATTATGCTGTGGATTTTTGGCTAAAATTTCATTTCCAATGGCATGCGCAAGGTGTGTTTTACCAAGACCTACACCTCCATAAATAATCATCGGATTAAAAGAAGTTTCTCCTGGTTTGTTGGCAATTGCAATTCCGGCTGATCTAGCCATTTTATTGCAGTCTCCTTGGATGTAATTTGAAAAACGGTAATTGGCATTCAGGTTGGAAGCAATTTTTACTTTTTTGATTCCGGGAATGGCAAAGGGATTGATTGTCTTATCTAATTTTCCTGACTTGGTTCTCATTCTATCCGGATCTAGCGAAAGCTTGTATTCAAGTCTTCCTTTGCTGCCTAGGACATTGAGTATGGCCTTTTTGAGCTCCATAATATACTTTGCTTCAAGCCACTCGTAAGACATCTTGTTGGGCACTTGAATCGTGAGAATACTATTGTCTAGTTTAACTGATTTAATGGGGGTAAACCATGTATTAAAACTTTTTTCAGATATATCATTCTTAATTATCGCCAAACATTCATTCCACGCAGATTCATGATCAAGTTTCATTAACTCAAATTAGTTGGGTTCCTTAAAATATATACTCGGTTGGTTCGGGTAAATTTGTATAGCTAGCGAAAAGAGTTTAAAGATGGTTTAAATTGGTTTCGCTTTGCAAGTTTAACAAATTATGAGCAGAAATTTTAGTGCCTTAACTTATTCGAAACTCTAGAAATTAATAATTGAATTTATTAAAATTATATTAAAATATTTTATCTATGTAATTGGTAGACCCACTCGTTTTTATAAATGTAAAAGCATTAGATATATGTTAATTTTTAAAAATGTGTTTTAGAAAAAAAAGATAAATTATTTTACAAAAAGATTTACACAAGAAGCACAACTGCCTTTTTTGTTTTTCTCAAACCGCAGATCTATTCTTCCCATCATGATTCCTGCCCAACCCACTTGATTTATTATTACCGGTTCGCCAATTAAATTTTTACGAATGTCAGGTTGTTTCATGAAGGTGTGTGTATGTCCACCAAGGATTAGGTCGATGTCCTTCGTTAAGTTGGATAATTTTACGTCGGAAATTCTTGAATGTCTATATCTATAACCCAGATGGGATAGACATATAACTAAATCACAGCCGAGTTCATTTTTTAGATAACTTGCTTCTTTCTGTACGGAGCTTATTGGGTCAAGGTAAATGGTATTCTTATATAGTGCATCGGGCACTAAACCATCAAGCTCTATTCCTGCACCACAGATACCAATTTTAAGTGGTCCTCTTTCTAAAACCAAATGTTTTTTGGTAATGCTAGAAAGCTCGTTGTCAGACACCTCGTAATTACTGCTTATCATAGGAAATTCTGCCAGCTTCATTTGCCTGACAAGGCCATCAATTCCATTATCGAAATCGTGATTTCCTATTGTTGCTGCATCGTATCCCATTTTCTGCATCAACTTTATTTCCAATTCGCCTTCAAAGAAATTGAAGTAGGGTGTTCCTTGAAAAATATCACCACTATCTAGAAGCAAAACATGCGCCTCTTCTTTTCTAACTTTTTCAATGAGCGTTGCTCTTTTTGCCGCACCACCCATGCCTGAATTCCTTCCACCATCCTGTGGGAAAGGATCAATCCTGCTGTGAACATCGTTGGTATGCAATATGGTAAGTTTGGTTATATTCTCTAACTCCAAAAACGCAGGAGACCATGGCAAAAACAAGGCCATCCCAGAAGCAGTGGTATTTTTTATAAAGTGTCTTCTTCTCATTTAATTTATTTTTTAATTCGCGGAGTAGAATCCACTGTGTTGGGAATGGATTGTGCAGACATTGTTTCTAAATGATCGATAATGATCTGTCTGATAAATATTCCACTATCCGTTCTTTTTGCAGCACCTAGAAAATGGCAATCGTCTCCACCATTGGCAATATAATCTGGGAGAAGCACCAAATAGGTTTCCTCAGGATCCAAAGGCTTACCTTTTATTAAAATATCTGTAGCCACAGTATCTTGAATGGTAAAGCTCAGGTTTCTGCTAATGGGCCATCCACCGTATTTAGCTATTTGATTTATTAACCGCTCGGTAAGGTCTGCATCCAACTCGAGATAAAGCAGGGTATTATCAAAAGGCATCAGCTCAAAAATCTTTCCTCTAGTAATTGGTCCTTTAGATATGGATGGCACACGTATTCCGCCATAATTCTGAGCCGCGAATGCAGCATCTATATTAAACAATTCATTTCCGGCATCCAGCATTAGATCGCAGAACCAATTCCCTAGATTGGAGTTAGGGCGGCGTTTGGTTAGGTCTTCATCAAGCTGATTGATTACCACATCCATTTCTTTTTGCATTTCTGCACGATAGGGTGCGATAATCTCATCGATGGTAGCCGAGTAACTGAGCGTTGAGTCTAATCTAAGATATTCAACCTGAGCATCTGCTAAATGCTGCACCATGGGCTCTTCTTTCTGAGCCACCATCTCTGTGTTTGATTTACAGCCTATGATACTTGTTGCAAGCAGAACTGCAAGAACGATCGTCTGTGTCTTAATCTTCTTCATCTTTTCTATCATGAGGGTGTATTGAGAATGATCTTCGCTTCTTCTTTAATGGCGTTTATAGCTACGGAAACTCCAGTTTTATTTTCTTCCTGTTCTGATTTAATCAATGCATTGGCAAATTCCCCGGCATCATCTTCAGGCTGGAATTGTGCTGAAATCTGAGAGATGTGATTCAGGCTATTTTGTTTGGCCAAGGTGATGATATCCCATAAGTTGTTGGAGATATACAATTGCTGTGCTTGATTGTGCTCATATTCCTTTTGAATGCTTATTAATAGACTCGCTGAAAGATCTCTGACATTCATATTGGTGGTTCTCAGTCTAAATAAAAGATTGGAAAGACGAATTCTTTCAAGAAATAATATTAATCTTTCATAGGCCTGCAACTTTATAGGCACATGAGAAGAGGCGTTTGCCTGCTGTGTTTGTAGGTATTGCAGGTTATATTGAGAAGCCAAATATTGCTTCATCATATAGTATACCGTGGCAAAAACTATGCTCGCTGGTAAAATGTATTTTAAAATTTCAAAAATCTGCTCCATATTTGTGTTTCAAACTAGCCCAAGTTAAGTTTTTCGAAACTATTTGGACTTAGTATTCGTTAGTTGTTTGATCTATAAATCAAAGAAAATTATGTCAGAAGTAATAACTAAAAATCCAATAAGTATTACATCAGGTGCTTTAAAGCAATTGCAGCGGATCAGAGATGAGAAAAAAGTTCCAGATAATTACGGGCTTAGGATTGGTGTAAAAGGGGGAGGATGCTCTGGATTTTCTTACATTCTAGGATTCGATGAAAAAAAGGAGATCGATGAATCCTTTGAAATAGATGGATTTAATGTGTTTATGGAGAAGGCACACGGAATCTACCTCATTGGAATGGAAATAGATTGGGTAGAAGGCCTGAATAATCGGGGATTCACCTTTACTAATCCAAATGCGACAGATACTTGTGGCTGTGGAACCTCGTTTTCAGCATAAAAAATATAAAAGAACAATACAGAAAAGGTCTTGCTTTTAAAGTAAGGCCTTTTTTTATGTTCTAAAATTTTGGCAATAAAAAAAGCCATCCATTTATTATGGATGGCTTAAATAAATATATTAACAGGTATAGAGAATATATTACATGTTTGCGATGATCTCATCCCCAAATTCAGAACACTTTAATAGTGTTGCTCCCTTCATCAATCTTTCAAAGTCGTAAGTTACTCTTTTCTTTTTGATTGCACCTTTTAACCCTTTCTCAATTAATCTTGCAGTTTTCTTCCAACCCATGTATTGAAACATCATTACACCAGAAAGAATGACAGAACTTGGATTTACCTTGTCCTGTCCAGCGTATTTAGGTGCAGTACCATGCGTTGCCTCAAATATTGAGATTCCAGTTTCATAGTTAATGTTGGCACCCGGAGCAATCCCTATTCCTCCAACAGCAGCTGCCAAAGCATCAGAAATATAATCTCCATTTAGATTTAGAGTAGCAATGACGCTATATTCTGCAGGTCTTAGCAGAATTTGTTGAAGGAAAGCATCAGCAATAACATCTTTAACGATAACCTCTTTGCCTTTGTTATTGATTACTTGCCATGGACCTCCATCTAAATCTTTTGCACCGAATTCAGCTTTTGCTAGATCATAGCCCCATTCTTTGAATTTACCTTCGGTAAATTTCATGATGTTTCCTTTATGAACAAGCGTGATTGATGGTAATTTATTGTCTAGCGCAAATTTTATGGCAGCTCTTACCAATCTCTCCGTTCCCTCAACAGATACAGGCTTTACACCCAACGATACGGTATCAGGAAATCTTATTTGATCCACACCCATATCTTCCATTAAGAATTTTTTCACCTTATCATTTTCAGGTGTACCGTGCAGATATTCTATTCCTGCATAGATATCTTCCGTGTTTTCTCTGAAAATGACCATGTCAACCAGCTTCGGTTTCTTAACTGGTGAAGGAACGCCAGAATACCATTTTACTGGTCTCACACAGGCATATAGATCTAATTTTTGCCTCAAGGCAACATTTAAAGACCTTATTCCACCACCTACCGGGGTCGTTAATGGTCCTTTAATAGAAACTAAATGCTCTTCGATTGCATCCAAGGTGGCTTGTGGTAGCCATTCACCAGTCTTATCCATTGCTTTTTGCCCTGCATAAACCTCTTTCCAATGAATTTTCTTCTTACCATCGGTGGACTTTTCTACTGCTGCATCAAATACTTTGACTGCCGCTGCCCAAATATCAGGTCCAATGCCATCTCCTTCAATGAAAGGAATGATAGGCTGATCTGGTACTTGCAGCTTTTTTCTTCTTGATAGTGTTATTTTTTCACCTGCCATATATGACTATTTGTATGTGAATATTAATATTAGGGCACAAATGTAATTAAATGACTAAAAACATTAATTTTATATCGGTAAATATGAATTTTAATGTGCTGTAATTTTAGAACTAAGTTCTTTGATTTGTAAAAAAGTTAAAATTTATATAAAAAAAGTGTACCGATTTGGCACTAATGCCGTCTCATTAAACGTAGGCTTGCCGCAAGATTGGTTCCTACTACTTACAATAAATCATTACAATAAATCAAATAACATTTTAAATCTATGGATTATCTAATGGATGCCGGAGGGAATTTCCTTACCAGCCTTACATCATCACTACCTTCAGTGGTTGGCGCTTTGGTCGTACTTTTTATCGGGTACATCGTCGCTAAAGCTCTATCTAAATTAGTTTACAAGCTTTTGAAAAGTACAAAATGGGACGAAAAACTCATGGGTTCGAACGTAGGAAGCATGGATGTAAATAGTTTTGTTTCAAAACTAGTTTACTTCTTAATTATGATCATGGTTCTTATGATCGTTCTAGATATGCTTGGTGTTAAGCAAGTTCTTGACCCACTTAAAAACATGGTAGGACAATTCTTTGCATACATTCCAAACATTATTGGAGCGGGTGTCATTGGTTTCATCGGTTATATCCTTGCAACTTTCGCTTCTGAAGCGATCGGTATGGGAGGAGATGCTATCGATAAGATGGCAACTAAAATCGGTTTCAGAGATACCGAAAAATTAGTAGGAATTCTTAAAACAGTCGTTTTTGCTTTTATCATCTTAATGTTTGCTGTTACAGCCCTTGATACATTAAATATTGAAGCAATTTCAGGTCCTGCTAAAGAAATTCTTAGTGGAATATTAGAATCAATTCCAAACATTATTGCAGCAGCCATTATCATTGCATTGTTCATATGGGGTGGAAAGTTCATCGCCAACATGATGTATGATCTTTTCAAGAGCTTAGGTGTTGATGACATCGCTCAAAAATTGGATTTAGGTTCTGTAATGGGAGCTAATCAGTCATTAAGCGGCTTACTTTCTAAGCTTATTTACTTCTTCATCGCCTTCTTTGGTGTAATAACAGGAGTAGAGAAATTAGGATTTGAAAGATTAACTGAAATGATGAATCAAATTCTTGCAATCTCAGGTCAAATGGTCTTTGGACTAGTATTACTAGTAGCAGGAAACTGGGTTTCTAAAATTGCAGCAAGTGCAGTTGGTAAAGGAGGAAATGAATTCCTTGGATCAATCGTAAGAGTAGCAACTTTAGGTTTATTCCTAGCGATCTCATTGAATACTATGGGAATTGCAGACGGAATCGTTGAACTAGCCTTTGGATTAACACTAGGTGCAGTAGCAGTAGCAGTAGCTTTAGCTTACGGACTAGGTGGAAGAGAAGCAGCAGGAGAGCACATGAGAAAAATCTTAGGTAAATTTTAAGTTAGATACAACTTAGGCAATAATATATACGAGAGTCCTGATTCTATTGAGTCAGGACTCTTTTTTTATGCTCGTGGCAAATGTAGGTACACCAATAATAGATGCTTCTTCATCTTGAAGTTATGCTCTAGGCAAATGTGTTATTCCTTAATGACCTAGCAATCCGTAATAAATGGAGTGACGAAGTTAAGATGGTTGTCATCCTGCCTTTTCAATTGTTCTGCAGCGTTATGACATCTATAGATATCAAACTCAAATTCTTAACAAGCCGAAAATAGGAATAATCCATAGCCAATCGATTTTTTTAAAAATCAAAATCTAATCGAGCGCCTTTAGTTGTGGGACAGCCGATGAATACAATAGCACTACTTACTATTATGAATGGTTCCTCCGATAACATCTTCCAATGCGCCAGTCACCGAAGCAATGAAATTGGGCTTATTTAATTTTTTACATGCAGCCGCATAGGCGATAAGGCAAGCCTCCTTATAATTGATGACCTCCTCCGCTGGTTTTTGAAACTTAAATCCTGGGTTATGCTGGGCCAGGCACTCCATTAAGTAGTCATTGTGCACACCTCCACCAGTGACCAATACCTTTCCTTCCATTATTCCACTGGGCACTAGTTCTCTTTGCAAGACTAGGCCCAGAAAATGGCAAAAAGTATGTAAGGTGGATTCTATTTCTGATTCATATTCCAACAGAAGTGAAGTCCATGCTGTTTTCACTTCTGTATTGTCCAAGGATTTTGGAAAGTTCTTTATGAGATAGGGATGGGATAATAATTTCATCAATAGGGGATGGATTATTTCTCCTTCTTCAGCTAGCTCACCATTTTCATCATAGTCCATGCCTTTCTGCTGTGCTAGGTGATTTAAGATCTGGTTGGCTGGGGCTAGGTCGTAGGCATGCCATACACCTTTCACTTGATAACTTATATTGGCAATGCCTCCAATATTGAGATAGACTTCATATCCTGGATAAAGATCTCGATCTGCCAATGGAGCCATGGGAGTTCCGACTCCTCCAGCCTTTATGTCCTGTATTCTAAAGGTATCGACCACTTCAACTTGCAGGGCAGCACTCATTCGCTTGCCCAATCCTAGTTGTCGGGTGATGCCCTGCTCTGGAAGATGTTGAATGGTGTGCCCATGCGAGCCAATTAAATCAATTGCTTTGGATCGATCTTGGATGACGGCGATCATAAATTCAGTGAATTGAATTTCAAGATCTTCTAGTTGTTTTGGATTAAGGGACAGAGGGTCGCGCAGATATTCCACTAAAAATGGCGGAAATGGGGCATGAATGAAATCATACATTTGCCATGAGCGTAATTCCAAACCTTTAAATTCAAAGGAACAATAGGCAAGGTCTAGGCCATCAAGAGAACTACCAGACATTAATCCTAGGACTTTCATTCAGGAAAGCTAGCTCCAAAACAGAATAAATTCGTCATATTCTTGTCGAAAACTCTGGAAACTATTGAACCAATGAAAGTTTCCATTGTATTTATGTTAGTTTTGCGCCATATATGAAAACAGATCATAGTACTATAGAAATCGCTCGAGATTTATTCATGAAATACGGATTGAAAAGTATATCGATGGATGAGATATGTAAGGCTGCAGGAATTTCTAAAAAGACGATCTACACGCAGGTAAAAAATAAGGCCGAGCTTATTGACCAAGTTGTTGTAGGGTTTATAGAAAACGAAGAGCGATTCATCAAAAATGTGAAAGCAAGTTCCAAGGACGCCTTGGTAGAGATGATTAATCTGACGGGGCATAGCATTGGTTTTATCAGAAATTTAAAACCGACGGTCAGTTATGATCTAAAAAAGTATTATCGGAAAACCTGGCAGAAAATCGAAGACAGTCATTTTGATTTTATCCGGATGACCATAAGGGAAAATATTTTCAGGGGTAAGAAAGAAGGGTTTTACCGAGAGGAAATAAATGCAGACATTGTTTCCAATCTTTATCTGCACACGACAAGATCAATTATGGAAGAAGATCTTTTTCCGTCCACTAATTTTTCGCAGGTCTTGGTGTTTGAAAACTTCATAGAGTATCATTTACATGGGATACTGAACGAAACAGGATTAAAACAATATAAATTATATCAGAGCAATGCGTAATACTATTATAGCGATCTTTTTTTCTTGCTTGTGTATGGGGTTATCGGCGCAGACGTCCTTTACGGTAGAGGAAGCCATTCAATATGCCATGCAAAGAAGTGCTAGTCTCAAGTTAAAGCAGATAGATATTGAAGATGCAGGTTACGAAATTAATCGATTGCGCTCCATGGGATTACCAACGGTGAACGGCAACGTAAATTATCAATATTTTCCTGCGGTGCCAGCTGTCCCTTTAGAAGATTTTATTACTCCGATTGTTATAGGTGTATTAAATAATACCGTGAGTCAGGGAATGCCGATTCCGTTTCCAGAACCACAATTTTTTGAATTTTCTTTTGTCACTAAAAATAACTTAAGTGGAACCCTAGAAGCTAATTCATTAATATTTGATGGGTCATTTTTTGCAGCATTAAAGGCAGCTAAGCTTTATAGAACCTTTGTGGAGGAAGGTGTGGCCATAACTGAACAAGAAATTAGAATCAATGTTACGAAGGCATATCTCGGAGTTTTAATTCTTGAAAAGAATAAAGAAACAATTGCAAAGAACATTAAAAACCTAGAGCGGACTTACTTTGAAATGAGCGAGATGTACAAGGAAGGTTTTATAGAGAAGTTAGATGTACAAAGAATAGAATTGACCTTAAGTGTTCTGCGTTCTGAGGCGGAAAAATTGATTCAGGTTGAAAATCTATCTAAGAACTTATTGAAGTTTCAGATGGATTATCCATTGATGGAAGACATACAATTATCTGAAGATCTAGAATCGTCGATTGCATTGGCTCAGATTGATGAGGTGAACCTAGAGGCTGGGGTTGATTTTAATCTTAGACCAGAGTACCGTCAGATTAAAAAAGGATTGGAGTTGCAAGAAGTGAATATGGAACGCTTGAAGAAAACCAACTGGCCTTCGTTGTCCGCATTCGGAAGTGTGGGGCAAAGTTTGCAGCGAAATAAATTGTTTGACAGCGATGAAGGAGATTGGTTGCCAAATGCGGTGGTCGGATTAAATTTAAATATTCCGATTTATGATGGAGGCCTGCGTAAGGCAGAAATAGGACAAGCAAGACTGGAAAATGAGCGGGTTTTGATTGAATTGGAGAACTTTGAGAAAGCCGTGGCGCTGCAGGTTCAGAATGCACGGATACAATTTATAAATGCCAAGACATCGGTTGAAAACGCAGAGTTTACTTTGGCCTTGACCGAAGAAATTTACAAAACAACACAGATTAAATTTAGAGAAGGGGTCGGCTCGAGTATTGAGTCAACGCAGGCGGAAGCCTCACTCTTCGACGCACAATCAAATTATATTTCCGCACTTTACGATCTGCTGAATGCCAAAACAGATCTCGACATTGCCATGGGAAAACTTTAAAAAACAAAGACAACAAAGATCATGAAATATATAGTATCAACACTCGTCCTTAGCTTTTTAGTGGCTTGTTCTGCACCTCAAGAAGAATGGCCGACAGATCTTGCAGGAAAGCAAAAATTATTGGCGGAAAGAAAATCTAGTTTGAAGGGACTTCAGACGGATATTGATAAACTCGAGGGTGAACTGGCAGAATTAATGCCGGAAAGAGAAGAAAAGAAATTTGCTGTAAATGTCATGCCTTTAAAAAGGGAGACCTTTATTTCCTATGTGAAAATCCAAGGAACCGTAATGACCGACAATGTGGTTATGGCAAGTTCGGAAACCGGAGGTAGAATAATGAGCATGACTGTCAATGAGGGAGACTATGTAAAAGCAGGGCAATTGATTGCGACCATGGATGCTGGAGTAGTTCAGAATCAATTGGATGAAATGCAGACAAGTTTAGATCTTGCGAAAACGGTTTATGAAAGGCAAAAAAGACTATGGGATCAAAAAATAGGATCTGAAATGCAATTTCTTCAAGCAGAATCGACCGTAGAAAGTTTAGAAAAATCGATGGAAACTATAAAATCGCAGTTTGCCAAAAAAGATGTATTTGCGCCGATGTCTGGATATGCAGATCGGATATTTTTGAAGCAAGGCGAAATGGCTAGTCCTGGCATGCCCATCATTCAAATTTTAAATACTGGCTCTGTAAAAATTATTGCAGATGTTCCTGAAACATATTTGACATCAATTAAGCGAGGTGATTATGTCGATATCCATTTTCCAGCCTTGGAGAAGGACATGAAGAGGAAAGTAACAATGGTGGGTCGTTCCATTGATCCATCCAATAGAACCTTCAAGATAGAGATGGCCTCGAGTAATCCAGGAGGAGTTCTCAAACCTAATTTATTGGCAGAGTTAAATATAATTGATAAAAAACTAGACGATCAAGTAATCATTCCATTAGAGGTTATTCAGCAAGAAGTAACGGGAAAGCGGTATGTGTATGTTGTTGAAAATACGGATGCAGAAAAACTTAGAGCAAAAAAAATATACATAGACTCAGGGGATAGTTATGATAACCAAATAATTATTACTGAAGGCTTAGATGGAGATGAGTCATTGATTGTCGATGGCGTACAAGATCTCTTACCGAACAGTGCTATAACTATAGAAACAACTTTATCTAACGATGAGTAATCAAGAATCTAAAATAACTAATTCTTTTGGCGAGCGATTGCGTGAGTTCAAACTAACCAGTCTAGCCGTTGATAATGCTGTTACCATATACTTGATTACTCTTATGATCATGTTGTTTGGTGTGCAGAGTTATCAGAATATGCCAAAAGAACAATATCCTGAGGCTTCCTTGCCAACGGTATTTATTAATACACCATACTTTGGTAATTCTGCCAAGGAGGTTGAAACTTTTATTACGCGCCCCATTGAAAAAGAGATTCAAAATATTTCAGGGTTGAAATATGTAACCTCGACATCAATTCAAGATTTTTCTGTGATTATTTCTGAATTTGATTCAGACTTGGCTATGGATGATGTGGTGAGAAAAATTAAGGATGCCGTTGATAAGTCTAAGAGTGAATTGCCAGATGATTTAGATACGGACCCTGAAGTACTGGAAATTAATTTTTCTGAAATACCGATTGTAACGATCAATATTTCTGGAGATATTCCAGCGGATGAACTGAAGGAATTTGGAGAGTTTGTCAAGGAACGTTTAGAGGACCTTAGAGAGGTTTCAGAAATTAATTTGAAGGGAGCGCTTGACAAGGAGGTGCAGGTGGATATTGATTTATTGAAAATGCAATCCTTACGGGTTTCTTACACAGATATAGAAAATGCCATTGCCTTTGAGAACATGACTATGTCAGGAGGAGAGATCGTGGCGAAAGATTTTAGAAGAGCAGTGAGAGTTATTGGTCAATTTGAAGAGGTTGATGAATTGGCAAATATTATAGTTAAAGCTGAAAACCAAAGACCAATCTATCTAAAAGACATTGCTCAAGTACGGATGGGTTATAAGGAGAGGAGTAGTTATGCAAGGGCAGAAGGAAAACCAGTTGTTTCTCTAGATATTATTAAAAGGAGAGGGGAGAATTTGTTAGCTGCAGCGGTCGAAATTGATAAAACCATAGAGGAGGTACGGGAGCTGCTACCAAAAGAATTAAGTATTACCACTTTTAATGATCAATCAGTAGCCACTCGAGATGGGGTAGAAAACTTAGAAAATAGCATCATATCAGGAGTGATATTAGTGGTTCTTGTTTTGTTATTTTTCTTGGGATTGAGAAATTCATTATTTGTAGGTCTTGCCATACCTCTGTCAATGCTGATGGGAATTATGATTCTTCATGCGACAGGAACTACCATGAACATCGTTGTTCTATTCTCCTTGATACTAGCTTTAGGATTATTGGTTGATAATGGAATTGTGGTGGTGGAGAATATCTTTCGATACATGCAAGAAGGTTATTCCGGTGTTCAAGCCGCTAAATTTGGAGCGAGTGAGGTGGCCTGGCCGATCATTGCCTCAACAGCGACGACCTTAGCCGCATTCTTACCATTGGCATTTTGGCCAGGAATTATGGGTACATTCCTTCAGTACATGCCATTGACCTTGATCATTGTTCTGTCTTCCTCATTGTTTGTCGCTCTTGTTATAAATCCCGTTTTCACTTCGAAGTTTATGAAAGTAGATGAAAAATTGGATGATGAATTTTTGCGTAAGCGGAAGCGGAAAAATGTGATTATAGGCGCCGTTATCTGTCTTGTAATAGCAGTTTTAGCTCATTTCGGAAACCTTACAAGGCAAGATGATCCCAATTATGATGGTGCTAATACTTTGAGAAACGTGATGGCACTAGCGGCCATTCTATCGTTGTTGAATTACTTTGTTTTGAGGCCCTTATCTTTTGGTTTCCAAGAAAAGATTCTACCAAAATTAGAAAGGTTATATTTTAAATTTGTCAGCTTCATATTAAATGGTTGGACACCGTTGATCACTTTGATAGGTACTTTCATATTGTTGATTGTTACTTTTATATTGATTGGAATTTTCCAACCAAAGGTTGAGTTCTTTCCTATGACTGATCCAATTTATGTAAATGTATTTGTGGAAACGCCCCTAGGTCGTGACATTGAAGGTACCAATGCGGTCATGCTTAAAATCGAAGACCAAATTACAAAGGTCATTGAGGATGATATGGCGATCGTTGAGTCAATTCTTGCCCAAGTCGGAGAGAATACCTCAGATCCGAATGCACCGCCTGAGCCTGGAGTAACGCCACACAAAGGTAGAATAACAGTAGCCTTTGTACCTTCTGCTGATAGAGATGGAAAGTCATCGAAGAAGACAATGGAAAACATACGGGCTGCCGTGAAAGGTTTTCCTGGTGTAAAGATAACCGTAGATCAGAATGCTAATGGACCTCCAACAGGAAAGGCCATTAACATGGAAGTAACTGGTGAGAATATTGATAGCTTATTAGTTCTGTCCAGTAATATTAAAAAATACTTGGATGCTAAATCCATCCCAGGAATTGAGGGGCTTGCATCAGATGTTAGTTTGTCAAAGCCCGAATTGCTTGTAAATATTGATAGAGCTTCAGCTCGGAGGTATGAGCTATCGACCGCACAAATCGCAAGTTCACTTAGGACTTCAATTTTTGGTAAGGAGGTTTCTAAATTTAAAGATGGGGACGAGGATTATCCGATCGTGATTAGATTAGATGATAGTTATAGGTCTAGCGTTTCTGATTTAATGAATCAGAAAATAACGTTTAGGAATCCGGCCAATGGAAGAATCGCGCAGGTTCCCGTATCGGCAGTAGCAGATGTTACTTATTCTTCTACCTATAGCTCCATTAAAAGAAAGGATGGAGATCGATTGGTGTCTGTCTCTTCCAATGTATTGGACGGTTACAATGCCAATGAGATTGTTGCCGAGTTGAAGGAGATTATGAACGACTATGATTTTCCAGAAGGTTACGGCTATGAATTTACAGGGGAACAACAACAACAGGCAGAAGATATGGCCTTCTTGAGTAGTGCTTTTATGGGCGCCTTATTTTTGATATTTATCATATTGGTGGCTCAGTTTAATTCCATCATTTCTCCATTTATAATTATTTTTTCGGTGGTCTTTAGTACCATTGGAGTATTGATTGGATATCTATTAACTGGGGATACCATCAGTGTTATTTTTACTTTTGTAGGCGTCATTTCCTTGGCGGGAGTTGTTGTGAATAATGCCATCGTATTGATGGATTATGTGAACCTATTGGTTAAGCGTAAACGATTGGAAATGGGCTTTAAAAGCATGGGTGAATTGAGTTCAGAGGATGTGAAAGCTGCGATCATTCAAGGAGGAGCTACAAGATTACGACCGGTGCTATTGACTGCGATTACAACGATATTGGGACTATATCCATTGGCGATTGGTTTTAACTTTAATTTCTTCACTTTCTTATCACATTTAGATCCGCAATTTTTTATTGGTGGAGATAATGCAGCCATGTGGGGACCGATGGCATGGACCATTATTTATGGACTGACCTTCGCGACTTTCTTAACGCTGGTGATTGTGCCAGTGATGTATTGGCTCGCTTACAGAACGAAGACTAGAGCAGGTAATTTAGTCGCTAGATTTAAAGGATGAGCAGGGAATTAAAAGACATGCGCGAAAGCTACGAAAAGGATAGCTTGAATATAGATCAAATGGCTTCCCAACCTGGGGAGCAATTTGAGCTATGGCTAGAGGAAGCCAAGTCCGGTGGAATAAAAGAAGCCAATGCATTTATTTTAAGTACGGCATCCATTGATGGAGTGCCATCTGCTCGTACAGTCTTGTTGAAAGAAATAGATCAAGGCTTTGTTTTTTACACCAATTATCAGAGTGATAAGTCCTTAAACTTAATGGCCAATCCGAAGGCTTCTTATTTATTTCTTTGGAAAGAGATGGAACGACAGGTGCGGATCAATGGTCGAGTAGAAATGGTCAGTCGCGAGCAGTCGGAAGCTTATTTTCAGGTACGACCAAGAGAAAGTCAGTTGGGAGCTTGGGCAAGTGAGCAGAGTGCGGTGATAGAATCAAGAGAAGTATTAGAGAATCAGATGGCGGCATTGAAGCGAAAATATCCAGACGGGGTAGACATTCCTACGCCACCGCACTGGGGTGGTTTCCGTTTGTTGCCAGAGAGTTTTGAATTCTGGCAGGGGAGGAAGAATCGATTACATGATCGCATCAAGTATAAGAAGGTTGATGGCGAATGGGTGATGAGTCGCTTGTCGCCTTAGTCATTTTTCCTAGTCAACAATGAACACCTTTTTATACGCCGCCTCGCCATTTTCATGTTGTATTTCAACGAAGTAAATACCAGGACTATATAAGCTGGTATCCAATCTGAAATTCTTCCTGCCGTGGATGTTTTGATAAACCTTTACAGCAGAACCATTCGAGTTGAAAACTTGGATGGATGAGATATTAAGTTTGTCAGAAACGATCTCGAAGAAGTCCTTGGCTGGATTGGGGATGATTCGGACCGCATTTATTTCTTCAGTAAGATTTTCATTGTTTACATCTAAATTATCAACGGTATTTTTGGAACGTAGAATCGGTGTGCCGGTGGTTGCTAGGTAGAGATGATTGTCATAGCCTAGACTTATATCGTTTACATAAATTAAGTCTTCATTGAGGGGAGATATATCCTCCCAAGTTTGTCCTAGGTTTCTACTTATATAAATAATATTATCTGTTACCACAAAAAGATTATTTAGTCGATCAATATGGAATAAATGATTGAAATAATTATTATTCAAGGAAGGAAAGTTTAGCTCTTGAAAAGTCTTTCCATCGTCAGCGGACATGAAGAGCTCTTGTCCTGAAGTCCAGTCATCTGTGATAATAAAAATTTCCTCCCCTGAAAATGACGAATAGATCTGTGATTCAAATGTTATATCATCAACAACAGTTTCTTCTATTAATTCGCCAGCCAAGTTGTGTTTTTTGATTGAAGTCAATCCGTTTTGATAATCGTAATCCAATTCAAAAATAAATTTCGAGGCAATAATTACTTGATTGTTCTGCACATAAAAGAAATTCTCTAGGACATTTATATTCCAGTCAAGTCCAAAGTTATAAGATGAGTATAATTTGTTACCATGAATTATGTATAAACTATCATTGTTATAAATCAAATCTCCATCAAGGTAGATGATACTAGAGGGATTCATTTCTTGATACCATGAATACAGATCTAAACCTCCATCTATACTCATATACTCTCCATCTGAGATTAAGTTCCCATTACTGGTAAATTCAAAATCGTCAAGAATATAATATGCAGTGTTTTCATATTTATAAAGTGTACCCCAATCTTCAAAAGATGGATGAATCAAATAAGTTGAATCTCGAAAATAACAGGATGATGCAATTAAATTATCTTTATCAAAGGCTCTTACTGAACTTGAATGTGGATGACCAACATTAAATAAATTTGAAATATTTTGTGGTTCATTATTTGGGCCGTCAATTAAATAATTGTTTATTTCTCCACAGTCATCTTGATTTATGAATATTCCATTTGACTTGATCGAGGATATGAAATTGCTAGAATTCAAATACCCAAAACTTACATTTTCATTGATTAACTCCATGGTTTTACCTCGATCGGTTGAATAATAAAGGTCATTATTTTCAAACAGATACAGGTTTCCTTCTTTGCTTATATCAAATAATCCGTCCAAATTATTTTCATAGGCTACCCATGTCATTCCGTCCTCGGTATAACCTTTGTCACAGTAAATGACGTGGTTGTTAATCTTGTATGAGGAATTTTCAGAGGGTGTAGGATAGGTATTTAATTCTTGTACGCCGTTTAATTCACTGTCAAACCAAGTCATAAATTCATTAGACCCAAAACCATGAATCACATAGTGACGGTCTTCATCTTTATTGATAATGAGTTGTGCATGATGTGTAAACCAGTTTATTGAATTTACGAATTCATTGTTTTCATCTCTAACTTCTAAATTTCCAGATCGTGCAAGGATCATATTGCCATTCGGAAGAAAGGCAAAATCTAAAATCCATTCCCCCGCTGAAGCATCAATTTGTAGTTCGAAATCCAAAGAGGTATCATTAAATTTATATAGATTTGATCTGTATAGTAACCAAAGGCCTCGATCATTATCATCTTTTAAAACTTTCAAGGATCCTTTCGGGAAGCGTTGGTCCATGAATTCACCCTCATAAAGTAATGTCCACGTCTCCGCCATATCTTCTGAGTAAAATAACTTATTGGAGTGTTCCAATTTTCCATATATTCTATCATCATCTGTTACTAAGATTGGAATAATGCTAGCAGCATTGTGAGGTTGCATTTCTTCCCACTCAATCTGTGCTGAGAGTTGGAAAGGGAGAATCATTCCGCAGGCGATAAAAGCTAGGAATAGGTATCTGTGCAGAGTAGTGTTGTTTTGTTTCAAGGTAAAAGAGTTGATCGTTTGATGTATAAAACTAATTTATCCATAAAACGTGGCATGTATCGTTCAAAAAATGTGAAATCTTTATTAAAATATATCTAAGCAGGTGTTCTCACCTCAGCGTTCGCTTCAAGTACCATAGGTTGAACAGTGAATGTACGACGAGTCGCTTATCTACATTACCATTTTCCTAGTCAACAATGAACACCTTTTTATACGCCGCCTCGCCATTTTCATGTTGTATTTCAACGAAGTAAATACCAGGACTATATAAGCTGGTATCCAATCTGAAATTCTTCCTGCCGTGGATGTTTTGATAAACCTTTACAGCAGAACCATTCGAGTTGAAAACTTGGATGGATGAGATATTGAGCTGGTCAGAAACGATTTCGAAGAAGTCCTTGGCTGGATTGGGGATGATGTTTACGGTGTTTAATTCTTCTATCAGATTTTCATTGTTTACTTCCAGACAATCTTCATGGTCCTCGTCCAAAACCTCTAGGTACAGAACTCTTGTGGAGTCGCAGCCATAAACGCTTTCTAGTTCATCTGAGAAAACACCAGGGCTGATATAACCTTCAAGCTCTTCTCCTTCGCAGATGCTAGCATTGACCTCAATAATTATATCATTGTATAGATAATAGTTTTTTATCGTGTTGGTAAGTATGGGGTCATTGAAGTCAAAAAAGATGGCGGCCTGATTTTCTAATATCTGTCCAGCCGTGAAAAATGAATTCATCGCGCTAACTTCGAACTTAATAAAGCCGTGAGAGTCCTTTTCATTGGTGAAACTATCGACCAATTGTATGTCTGTGAATTGCATCGGTCACTAAGATCGGAATAATGCCAGCAGCATTATGAGGCTTCATTTCTTCCCATTCAATCTGGGCTGAGAGTTGAAAAGGGAGAATCATTCCGCAGGCGATAAAGGCTAGGAATAGGTATCTGTGCAGAGTAGCGTTGTTTTGTTTCAAGGTAAAAGAGTTGATCGTTTGATGTTTAAACGGATATTTACTATAAAACGCGGCAGGGGTTGTTGTAAAATAGGAATTATTTGAAGAAAGGAACGAACAAGCGTAATACAAGCTTTAAACTGACAAGTTTTGATTTTAAACTTGAGCTATCTATCTTAGGTCAAATTAAACTAACTACATGGAAGCCAACGAAGTTCTAGATTCCGGAATGACCTCCGGTAAAATCATCATTAATCAACAAATGAAAGCAGATTTTAAGGTCACCAAAACTTGGACCTTAGTGCTAGCTGTGCTTGGTTTTATATTTTCAGCTTTAATGCTGATAGGAACCTTGGGCAGCCTTATGACCGTTACCGGGGGTGGTCCTGGAGGAATATTTAGTGTAATTATGATGATATTTTTGCTGGCCCTTTACATCTATCCATCGTGGTGTCTGTTTAAATATTCGCAAAACATCGGGTCTGCATTAACGGCCAACAATCAAGAGTTAATGAATACTGCCTTTTTATATATGCGACGCTATTTTAAATTTATAGGTATCATTACGGTTTGTATTCTTGCATTATATGTAATCATGATTATTTTCGGCGGAATAGCCACCATCTTTTAAAACCAATTATAATGTCCTTAGAAAATTTAGAAATAATTGATAGTGGTACTGGTTCTGGCTTGACAATGAGTCCTGAAATGCAATCACACCTAAAAGAGATTTGTAAATGGTCAAGATTCCTTGCCATTTTAGGTTTTATCTTTATCGGCTTGAGTTTTATAATTATGCTTTTAGCAGGAGGAACCATGGCCACATTAATGGCAAGTTCCGGTGTGCCAGGAATGGCTGCAGCTGGACCATTGATCACCATTATCAGTCTTGCGCTCATTGCCTTATACATTATACCGGTACTATATCTGTATAAATTTTCAGGAAATACCAAAAAAGGATTACAGTCTGTAAGTCAAGAAATGGTTGATCTTGGTATAACTAACTTTAGGAAATTCTGGAAATTCATCGGTGTATTCACAATCGGCTTTATTATCTTATATTTTGTTTTGATGATTGGTGGATTGGCTGCAGTTTTTGCTTCACAGTAAGTTATGATGCTTTCGCAAATATAGTCCCAAGAAAAATAAATGAAGGATCATAAAGCCTATTGGAAAAAGAATCTACGATACTTAGCAATTCTGTTGAGTATATGGTTTTTAGTGTCTTATGTGATGGGCATTATATTGGTAGATGCTCTGAATACGATCAAGATCGGAGGCTTTCCTTTTGGCTTTTGGATGGCTCAGCAAGGATCAATTTATGTTTTTGTGCTATTGATTTTTGTCTACGTTCGATGGATGAATAAGCTCGACAACGAATATCAAGAAAGCCAAGAATAACATGAGTATACTCGTCTGGACCTACATCCTCATTATTGCCACTTTTGCCTTATACATTGGAATTGCTATCTGGTCTCGTGCCGGAAGCACCAATGAATTCTATGTCGCCGGTGGCGGAGTTCACCCGGTATTAAACGGAATGGCTACCGCAGCTGATTGGATGTCGGCAGCTTCTTTTATTTCAATGGCAGGAATTATTTCCTTTGCAGGTTACGATGGAGCGGTGTATCTGATGGGTTGGACTGGAGGATATGTTTTACTGGCTTTGTTGCTGGCTCCTTACCTCCGGAAATTTGGAAAATTTACGGTTCCTGATTTTATCGGTGATCGTTACTATTCCAATGTCGCCCGCACCGTAGCCGTGATCTGTGCCTTGGTCGTTTCCTTCACCTATGTTGCAGGACAGATGCGTGGGGTAGGCGTCGTTTTCTCCCGCTTCCTAGAGGTCTCCGTCACCAATGGTGTCTTGATCGGAATGGCCGTTGTGTTCTTTTATGCCGTCCTCGGAGGAATGAAGGGGATTACCTACACACAGGTCGCTCAATATTGCGTTTTGATTTTTGCTTTTATGGTGCCTGCGATTTTTATTTCTATCCAGATGACCAATAATCCGATCCCACAATTAGGCTTTGGTGGTCGGCTAGAAAATGGAGAATATTTATTAGATAAATTAAATGGGCTACATCAGGAGCTGGGATTTTCTGCATATACGGAAGGTAGGAAAAGCACCCTAGATATTTTTGCAATTACTTGTGCTTTGATGGTTGGGACCGCAGGCTTGCCGCATGTGATTGTTCGATTTTTTACGGTGCCGAAAGTAAGGGATGCCAGACGCTCTGCAGGTTATGCTCTGTTGTTCATTGCCATACTGTATACGACCGCACCTGCTATTGCAGCCTTCGCTCGAACCAATCTATTAACCACCGTAAATAATCAACCATATACAACCATGCCCGACTGGTTTTCCAACTGGGAAAAAACGGGCTTGCTGAAGTTTGAGGATAAAAATGGAGATGGGTTGATTCAATATTATGACGATAAAAATATAGCTTACGCAAATGCAGCCACCGAACAAAAAGGCTGGGCTGGAAATGAATTAACCATTGACCGAGACATCATGGTCCTTGCTAATCCCGAAATTGCCAAACTTCCCAATTGGGTTATCGCTTTGGTTGCCGCTGGGGGATTAGCCGCAGCACTTTCTACGGCTGCAGGATTACTATTAGTGATTTCCACATCGATCTCTCATGATCTATTAAAAAAGCAATTCAGACCAAACATGTCCGATAAGGAAGAGTTATTTTCAGCGAGAATTGCGGCTGCTTTCGCAGTGTGCATTGCTGGTTATTTTGGAATTAATCCACCGGACTTTGTGGCAGCGGTTGTTGCTTTAGCGTTTGGCTTGGCGGCAGCTTCATTTTTTCCTGCCATCGTGCTCGGTATTTTTGATAAGCGAATGAATCGGGAAGGAGCAATCACTGGAATGGTCGTAGGGATTGGTTTGATGATTTTCTATATCCTTAAGTTTAAGTTTGGGATATTCGATGGAGGTAAAGCAGCGGTAGCCGGCTTGAGAAAAGACTGGTGGTTTGGGATAAGCCCAGAAGGTTTCGGGATGGTCGCGATGCTGGTGAACTTTATTTTATCTGCGGTAATTTCTCGGCTTACTTTAGAGCCGCCTGCAGAGGTTCAAGCCTTGGTTGAGGATATTCGGGTGCCTGAAAACTTATAAAAGCCTCAAGGTCTTTAACTAGACGCTGGAAGTTTTTCAAATTCCTGTCTTCTAGCTTGCATCCATTCTTCCATAGCGCCGGGTTTTTGCATCATTCCCATCATGGCATTCATAGCTACCATATGTTCTTGATCCTTTTGCGCAAACATTTCTGTTCCATGTTTTTTACTCAATGCAGCCATTTCCTCAAAGGTCTCCGCTTCGAAGACTAGGTCGCATGCGCCTCCTAACTGGCGGCAGGTCATTTTTTTCATTGGATGAATTTTGATGTAAGGTACAGTTTTAATGCAAGAGCATAGCTGATAAACTTAGTCCTTGCAGATTAAAATTGATATTAAGGAATTATTCATTTGCGAAAGCATTAATGAGATTATTATCTCCATGCTTTCTTATATTTAAAGTACAATGGAGCACCAAGGCTTTTATCTTAATCTAGCACTGAAAAAAATTAAAATCGGAAACGTATCCTTTGGTTTAAGACAAATTGGTAAAGGAGCTGATCTTGTTTTTGTTCATGGCTTTCCAACACATGGTTATACTTGGAGAAAACTTTTGCCAGATCTTTCCCAAAAATTCAAATGCCATATTATCGATTTACCTGGTCTAGGAGATAGTGAATGGTCAAGGAAAACAAACTTTAATATTTCTGCCCAAGCGACGGCCATCCAACTGCTGTTAGATCAACTTAGGATTGGAAAGTATCACCTTATAGCGCATAATTCTGGCGGAACTATTGCGAGGATTATGGCAATAAATGAACCAGAACGTGTCGAGAATCTTATACTTATTAACACAGAAATTCCAAATCACAGGCCTCCTTTTATAGAATTGTATCAAAAAATTGGTCTGCTTCCTTTTGTAGCTTTTCATATAAGACGACAGTTAAATAATAGAAGATTTATAAGGTCGTCGATGGGATTTAAACAAGCCTATTCCGATAAATCAATGTTGGATGATGCCCACAATCTTGATCCTTATTTGAAGCCTCTAGTGGATTCAAAACATAAAGCCATAGGTGCCTTTAAGTATTTGAAAGGAATAGATTGGTCGACTATTGATGAATTTGAAAGAACACACCACATGATAAAAGCTCGGATTTTGTTTCTCTGGGGACAAGATGATCGAACCTTTCCAATACATTTGGGAAAGGAAATGGTAACACAATTTAAAACCCATGTAGAGTTTGTAGCTGTTGAAAATGCCTCTTTATTGCCTCACGAAGAGCAACCTGACTTTGTTTTGCAAGAGCTTATTCGATTCCTAGAATAAACTTTATTTTTCTTTTTACAACGACGGATGCTTTTTATCAAATCCTGTCGCATCCTGAAAAGCTTTGGCTAAAGCCAATACCTTCGCTTCTTCAAACAATTGCCCGGTGAAAGTTATACTCGTAGGCATCCCTTCTTTAAACCCATTGGGTAGGACGACAGCAGGGTGTCCAGTGAAGTTAGTGATGACCAAACTGCTCGATCCCCAAGAGGGCGCAATATAAACATCTATGTCTTCCATCACTTTTGCCATATCAGCAATGAGTTGGGTGCGCAGTCTATTGGCTTGAATGTATTCAACGGCAGGAATGAATCGCGCAGTTCGAAAAACAGTAGGCCAGGCATTGTTGACTTGTCTTACCAGTTTGTCATCCTGACCAGAGCGGGTCATTTCATCAAAGGCAGCAGCAGCTTCAGCACTTAAAATGAAACGTATGTTTGGCATGTCCGGTAGTTCTATTGGGATCAATTCGATTCCCATTTCTTTCAATTTTAATAGAGAAAGACTGTCTTGGTTTTTGAATGCATAGTCATTTTCAAAGTCAGCTTTTACATAACCCACTCGCAATTTTTTGAAATCCCAATTGGCGTTGTAATTAAAAGCAGCAGGAATCATCGAATTGTCTTTCACATCAGCACCTCTGATGGCATCATAAACCATAGCACAGTCCTCCACGGATCGGCAAAGGGGCCCGATTTTATCCATCGTCCAACTTAAGGCCATGGCTCCATGGCGGCTGACTTGACCAAAGCTAGGTCTTAATCCAGTCGTTCCGCAGACGGTGGATGGCGAGACGATGGAGCCTAAGGTTTCTGTCCCGATGGCAAAGGGTAGACATCCGGCTGCGACGGCTGATGCTGAGCCAGCAGATGAACCGCTAGATCCGGTTTCTGGATTCCATGGGTTCCGCGTTTTTTCTCCATACCACACATCTCCCCAGGCTAGGGCGCCAAGGGTTAATTTGGCACACAAGACCGCGCCGGCCTCTTCTAATTTCTGAATGACGGTAGCATCCACATCGATGACCTGATTCTTAAATGGTGTCGCTCCCCATGTTGTTTTGTATCCTTTTTTAGCTAGCAAATCTTTAGCACCGTAAGGGATGCCGTGCAAAGGGCCGAGGTAGGTTCCAGAGGCTAGCAATTTGTCTGCTTTTCTTGCTTGAGCCAATGCTAAATCTTCCGTAAGAGTAATAACAAAATGTAATTGCTGGTCGTATTTTTTTAAGCGCTCAAGAAAGAATTGAGTCAACTCCAAGGAGGTTGTTTGTTTGGTTCGCAAAAGGTATCCCAAGTCCTTTACGGTGAAAAAGGCGAGCTCGTCCTTATTGTCTGGCATTTCAACCACCTTTGATTTACTCCATTTGGATGGACGCTCCACAGTTGGAATTTTAAAGCCAGCCGGTAGTGGATTGAATATAATTGAAGGTGCTAGACCATTATCAATTTTCAGCGCTCTGTTGGCACGATAATCTTCCATCGCATCTTCTAGATTGGGCAGTAAGGAATCAATTTCTGCTGCTGTAAAATCGAGATCCATAATTTTAGCGGCCGATTTTACATCCGCTGGAGTCAATTTGTTGGAAATTTGAATGGTAAATACTCCCATTAAAAAACTAAGGAGTAGGAGTAAGGAAGAATGACGATTATTCATAAACACACTGATTTACTCCAAATTAGTAAACTTGTTTCAGGTTTTACTATTTTTTAGGTCCGTAGAATTAAATTTTTATTACTAATTTTTTGAAAATCCAGAAGGTTGCATCTAAAATTAAATTTATTGTATTGAAGCCATTAGAAAGACAATGGAACCATCAAATCAATGAATTTATATTATTCTTTCGCAAATGTTCATAGCTTAGAGGATCAACTTTTTTAAATAGATTATATGTCTAGAAAAATTTATTTTTTTTTGATTCTTCTGTTTGCTTCAAAGATAGGTTTTGGACAAAATGGCAAGGCGCTTTTTAATCAAGATACCCTTCATGAAATTAGGTTTTCCTTTGATCAACCCGATTTTTGGGATTTGATGACCAACTATTATCTTTCATCAGTAAATCATAATACGGGGGCAGCAGAAAATACCCCATATTTGTCAGGAACCTTTTCTTTTGATGGTGAGGTGATCGAGTCAGTAGGTTTACGTCAAAAAGGCTTTTCTTCTTATTTCGCTTCAACGGAATTAAAAAAGTCATTAAAAGTAGATCTTAACGAGTTTGTGTTAGGACAAAATATTGATGGGATTAAAAAATTTAATCTTTCAAATGGAGTCGGTGATCCCGGAATGCAACGAGATGTCATCTGCTACGATTTGATGCGTAAGGCCGGCATCCGAGCTCCCAGAACTTCTTATGCCAAAGTGTATCTCAATGATGAATATTGGGGTATTTATGTTATCATTGAACAGATTGATAAAACCTTTCTTGAGGCTAATTTTGCAGACAGCAATGGTAATTTATATAAAAATGTTGGATGGTCAGATCTGGAGTACATGGGTGATAGTTCGATCGATTATGCCGGATCAATTGCTCTACGTACCAATGAAGAAAATCCAGATTGGTCAGACTATACTGAGTTTGTAAAAATCATAAATCAAACACCACAAAGCCTGTTTAAAGAAGAAATTGAAAAAGTTTTTAATGTGGATTATTATCTACGAGTTTTAGTGGTGGATGTAATGACCAATAATTGGGATTCGTACATTGAGCATGGTCGTAATTTTTATCTGTATCATGAGCCTAGTTCGGATCAATTCTTCTGGATCCCTTGGGATTATAATCTTGCCATGGGTGGTAATTTTACTAATATTATTCCGGGAACTTCTGAAGACATAGAGGATCCAGCAGAATGTCCTACGGTATTGTCTGGGGATGTTCCACATTCGCCGGAAGATTCTATTTTCGTTGCTGTGGTAAATTTTCAATCTTTCTGTTGTTATGAAGTTTGGGATGGCTTTTGTGATGACGTTTATGATCATTTAGCCAACCTAGGAAACTGCAATTCTATCACGAGTGGTTCCAGCCCTTACCCTCCGAGTGATCCTATTTTTCAACGAGTAACCTTTGTTGAATCAATGTGTTGCGATGGAGAATGGGATGAAAATTGTCAGGCCATGTATGATGATATTGTAGAATTTGAAAATGGGGAAATAGAATTTTCTTATGATTTCCCACTTAATATGAGTGATTCTGAGAAAGTGTTGATAAAGAAAATTTTACTAGTACCTGAATATCGAGAAAGATATTATAACTATGCTTGTAATATTTTGGATGATAATTTTGAGGTAAATCGATTAAGCGAGTTGGTTGTTAAGAATGCCGCATTGATAAGCGAGTCATTTGAGATGGATGAGAATTCTAATTTTCCCTATGGAGATTTTTTATGGGATTTAGGAGATGGTGGTGATTCTTCGAACAGATTGATTCCACCAGTGAAACAATTTGTTAGAGATAGAGTTCTTGAGATGGAGGAAGATTTGATGGAGACAGGTCATAGCTGTAGTTCTTCTTTAGCCCCAATCAATTGGAATGATGTAGTGTTCAATGAATTTGTGGCATCCAATGATAGTATAAGTAATATTTTCGATCAGGACGGTGAGGCAGATGATTGGATTGAGCTATTTAATAATACAGATCTTGATGTTGACCTGACTGATTTTTTCCTTTCGGATAATTATGGTAATCCACTTAAGTGGGCGTTTCCCGCTGGCGCAAATATTGAAGCCAATGGATATTTGATTGTCTGGGCGGATGAGAATGGCATGGAGGAAGGCTTACATGCGAATTTTAAATTGGCAAAAGCTGGAGAGTCAATCATGCTGGTTCATTCTGATGGAACCTTTATAGATTCACTTTCCTATGGTCCGCAAGAAACCAACATACCTTCTGCACGTATTCCAAATGGAACCGGCGATTTCCAATCCCATTATCCAACGTTCAATCGGAACAATGAAGGTCCATCAGCGGTAGGCGAACTAGAAGGTATAAGCTTTAAAGTTTTTCCTAATCCCGCCAGTGAGCTTTTAAATGTCACTTTTGGTAGTACGGTAGATGTTGATAAAATAAATATTTTCATGACAACGACCTTGGGTCAGATCGTTTTCAGAACTGAAGATCAAATAGAAAATCAAGTACAGATTAATGTGGCTGAATTAAATACGGGCATGTACTTTTTAATTGTAGAAAAAGGACGTTCAAGGGTAGTGCAGAAGCTTATTATTGAATAAGTGCCCTGATTAAACCAGCTGAAAAAAAAATAAATTTATTAAATGGTTGCTTGCGCATTGCTTGTAGCCATTTTTTTTATTGGGCAAACAAAATCACATAAACTAAAGTGTCCCAAATGCTTTCATCAATTTGCCGAAATATTGTGAGGAGGTTTCTTGCATGTAAAGACCGAGAGAAATTGCTGTCTTATCAAGTAGATTAATATCAAAAACTGAGAAGTCAAACTGATGATCTTTACCATTTGTTAAAGGGATTCTTTTTTGAACAATAATTTCATGTTCTGCCCTGGAAATATTATTGTTTCCGCCCGCATTAATATATTTACCAATTCTTTTTTCGCAATCCTCCAATGCATCTTTTAGAATCGTTAAATCATCGGAGGCATCTGCAAGAATCTTGCGTTGGATATTGATGTTGTTTACCACACTAGACTTTTCCGAGTTGACCGTATGGTCCGTTTTTTCCGTCGAAAAATATTCGGCATCAATGTCTGTATTATATTGTTGTACTACCTCAAGATGTATTTTAGCAAGATTCCTCATGGGATTAATGATGGCTTCAAACTTTTTACGAAGCAAATGATGATATTCACGTTCTTCAATCAAAGTAAGTTCTTCCTTTGGTTTAAGCTCCATAAACAAAATACGCTCTACGCTAGTCATTACTTTATGATCTATGGCTTTGGTGCGGCTTAGTAATTTGGCGAAGGCTTCCGCTTCTTTGTCGAAGCGTTGGATATTTTCTACAATTTCATCCAAAGGTTCTTTCCCGTCTGTCTTAAAATTATCCTTTTCACCAAGCTCTGAATCCGTTAAATCTAACGGACGATCTTGAGGATCCTTCTGGTTTTCATCTCCATTATTAAATAAGTCATCATACGGGTTCGGCATAAGGGCAAGATAAATAAATCAATCAATAATTTGCAAATTATTATCGGTCAGACTTTGCGCTTGGCAACTTTGCTACGCCTGTGATTGCAGTCTACATTAGTTAAGAGAAATGGATAGATGGACTAATCTGTAACTATTTTCCACAAATGGAGTCTTCTTACTTTAAGTGCATAAACTAAAAATATAGAAGATGAAGAATATTTCCATGACCATCGGATTGATCCTTTGTTCTTTATTTCAATTGATTCCCATATTTGCACAAGCGCCAATTCAAAATATTCACACAAGTACAAATCAAGTGAAATATACTGTTGGAGATTCAAGCCCGGAAATGTGGATCCTTGCCCCTGAGTTGAAACCAGATCGCCTACATGCGGAATGCGATGCAGAGCCCACGGTTGTTAAATTCATATCTGATTTGGATTCTGTGAGTTATGCAATACATCTCGGCGACACTGTTCAATTTAATATCATTCATGGCTTGGATACTGCCTTGACTGAAATTGTTGGAACTGTGAAAAATGTCAATTTTTCAGAAGCATATATTCTCGCCAACAAGGACAAAATTCTAGTTGAAATTCCTGAGGTTCATGAATTATTGAACATCATGATGGCCTTAACTGAAATGGGTAGACTTGATAATAATTTAACAGACATGACGACCGACTATTATAGTGAAGTGAAAGAATATTTCGAGCCTTACATGGATCATCCATCCATGAAATTAATGAATGACTTAATCGCAGGGCCACTCGAAAATGGATATGCACCTATGGCTAGTTATTATAATTATTATGGTCTTAAAATGGACGCCTGTGTTTATGAATTTAATGATCGTGGAGAGATTGTAAATAAAGGAATTATCGGAAAAGCAAGTTTTAATGCTGTTGATAATTTGGTAGAACAGTATAAAGATGCCTGGGCCGCATTTTCGGAGGCTTCAAATTTTAGAACTTTTTACGAGACGCATCAGAGTTATTATCAGGAGTCTTTGAAAATTTATAATGAGCTGAATCCTATTTTGGATATGAAAAAATGGTTGGAAGATAAATTTGGCTTCACTTATGGTAGTTATAAAATATATTATTCACCGCTCGTAGGAGGAGCGCATGCTACTGAACGATTTTCAGACAATGGTTTTGATCAGACCTTTATGTTTATCTGTCGTGCATATTATGTTGAAGAGTACAGTGATGCTTACAATATTATGCTTGAGTCTAGGGTCGTTTTTACGGAGATCGATCACAACTTTGTAAACCCAATTTCTGATAATTTTAAATCCGAAATTGATGAAGTTTTTGCAGAAAGAGAAAAGTGGGCAGATGATAATAATCCCAATCTTCAAGCCTACGTCAATCCATATGCAATTTTTAATGAGTATATGACCTTCGCCATGTTTTCGCCATATTGCTATGATAGATATGAAAAAGTAGAAGTTGAAAAAATGATGATTCATATGGAAGAGCAGATGGTCAACGGTAGAGGATTTCCATTATTTAAAGAATTCAATCGCAAGCTTATTGCAATTTTTGATGAGAATCCTACAATTGAGATACCTGCTTTATATGAGTTGATGTTGGATTGGTGTCGAGCGCAGTAAGTGTAAGATGATTGTCTGATTTAAATATTCTATATCAAAGGAGGTTCTGTCTACAATGGAAAATAAACATCGTACAATCTTAATTTGAAAAGTTTGAATTTCTAAGTAAAAATACCAGGAAGCCATTTTATTTAAAAGTACTAGATGATCCTTTAAATATTCCAATTTTAAAGAATCCCAATTCAGGCAAGCAACTCGGAGGCTAGTCTACATTGGGATTCTTTTTAATTATAATGAATAGCTTTACACCGCAGCATCATCCAACGCACTTCAATGGTCGGATCTATTTAAAACTCTAATCTATAATTAATAAAAGGGAACAGTCCCGTCTGGGTTTCCGATTCTAACTGCTGACTGTTCTCACTATAATATAGTTCATATAAATTTTGTCTATTTGTTACATTTTGAATGTCAAACATGATGGTGTGTGTTACCTTGGCTTTATTTATTTTGTAGCTCACACCTAGGTCCATGCGATAGTAGGGAGTTGTTTTTTCTTCGTACGGGCGATCAGAAAAATTTATTTGATATCCTTGTTCCATGGACGCTGGTAAATTTATTGGAGTATATCTTGCGCCGCCTGAAAGAATGGTCTTACCATTTAATCCTAGTATGTTATTGTTCTTGCCAACGATCCATTCCTTTCCTGCCAATAAGTTTAGTTGATAGTTTCCATTGAACCTGGTGTTATAAAAATTGCCATCTAAGTTCTTGTACTTTGAATCATACAGAGACCCTGTGATTAGGAAGTAATAGTTGTCTGCAAAAAATCTTTCAATGGTCACATCTATTCCGATGTTACGACCGGTTCCTTCTTGCACCAATTCTGGAAGTCCAAAAAAATCCCACATGTCAAAAGCATTTAACGGTGTAAAAGTTGAGTTCACATCATTGATGATTGGAATGTTGAAAAGGTGTTGGTAATAGACCTCTGTTTTTACCCGTAGCTTTGGTGAGAATACCTTATCGAAGGCCACTACATTGTGCCAAGATTTCGTCAATCCCAGATCCCGCTTTTCTTGAATGCCTTCAATATCTGGATGAGTGCCTTTGAGTGTGTAAAGGGAAAGATGCTCCATGCGACTATGTAGTCCGCTAGCAAAACTTATTTCGTTTCCAGAACCAAAGCCATAGCTAAGGGCAAATCTTGGTTCGATGGAAAACTTATTATTCAGGCCGATCTGCGTGTAATGCACGCCAAAATTCATATTAATATCCTCTGTGAATTTGTACTTCGTTTGTGCATAGAGTTGTATGAGTGCGGAGGAACCTTCACCAGAAAAAATGCTCTCAAGTGATGTGTTCTCATTAATTAAATCATCAATGCCTAATTGAAAATCTTTAAAGCTGTAAATCCCACCAAACCTAAAATTTAACTTTGCATTGACTTTTCGATGGTATAGGCTGCTAATTCTGAAGGTCTTTTGAGTGATCTTCTGATCAAAATTTTTCACTTCGTTGTACTTGTTATCTAGATAGAATCCTATTTCATTTTCTTTTTCACCAGAGACAATGGCGACCGTTCTGATATAGCTTTGATCATCTACTAAGTACCTGTGAGAAAGACCAAGCGTAGCCATGCCGATCTTTTGAGCAAAGCCTTCATTGTCGTACCGGTAGACCCATGCTGTAGAGTCTTGGGCCGGATTCCCAGCCGCTAGATTATCTCCCGCAAGACCAAAAAGAGCAAAGGTTCCAGCGGATGTAGTAGGCACATTTACCTTGAAGGATAGATCTTGATAGGTGGGCAATACATCTCCTACTGGATTAATTCCAGAGGCTTGTAGCAAGGCTAGGGTAGAGTATCTATAATTGAATAGATAGGAAGCCTTTCCTTTTTTACTGAAGGGACCTTCTGTTGCTACTTCTACTCCTAAGGCTCCTACCATGATCGCACTTTCTCTTTTTTCATTGTTGCCTGAACGCATGTTTAGATCAAAAATGCCTGAGGTAGCGTTTCCAAATTCTGCTGGAAATGCACCCGTATAAAAATCTGAATTGTTTAAGGTTGAGCTACTCAACATGCTGATGGCACCACCAGAATTACCCATGCTCCCAAAGTGATTTGGATTGGGAATTTCTATTCCTTCCAGCCTCCACAGAACACCTCCGGGCGAGTTTCCTCTGATGACGATTTCGTTGTAAAGATCTGAACCAGCTCCGATACTCACACCGGCATAATTCTGGGCCATCCTAGCCGGATCATATGATGCGGCCGCATATCTTGAAGTCTCTTCCACGGAGAAGGTCCGAGAGCTGACGGCGGCAAATCCATTCAGTGCTTTAGTTTTATCAATGGCAGATTCTGCGGATATCTCTACGGTCTCTAAGGTCTCAGATGATTCCTCCATTTCTAGATTTAATACTAATTCCTTTCCAGAGTTTATCATGACACTAAACATCATAATTGGTTCGTATCCTAGGTAGGTGACTTCAATGTCATTTCTGCCGACGGGTACGTTTTCAATTTTGAAACTACCATCTATGTTACTGCTTGTTCCTAGGCTTTCTCCCTGTGTGATTATTTTTACCTTGGCGCCGATCAATTCCATTTTACTTTCTGCGTCAACGATGGTCCCTCTGACTGTTTGTTCGATCGCTTGCGCAAATATTTGGGTACTCAATAGAAGACATAGTAAGCCCATTAAGAGTGTATTCTTTTTCATTTTTCCGAATTTGATTTGATTAATTCTTGAGAGGCGGATATTGCCTTCTCATCGATAGATGGACTACAAGTTATTTAGTCGCAATTGGTTATTTTTCCTCCCCCAGTTATGTCAGCTTCGACAACGGCATCTCCTTTGTAACAAACTTTTCCATCACCTCGAAGTTTAACATTTAATAGGTCTGAAACGCGGACTTCAATATCGCAATCGCCTTGGACGTCAATGTCTGTTTCAGTGGAGAATAGTTCGAAATTTTTAATTTTGCCATCCCCTATAATTTTTATTTGTTGTAACTCCGCTGTTCCTATGGCTTCAATCTCACCATCACCCGTAATTTGTAGTTGTAGTTTTTCCGTAGCATTAATTTCTAATTCTCCATCTCCTTTGATTTGAGCCCTTACTTCACTGCCTAGTAAATCATGAAAGAACACTTTGCCATCACCATCAATGTCTATGTCCACTTCTTGTGCCGAACCGCTGCAAGTAACATCTCCATCTCCATTAATGTCTAAAGATAAAAGATCAAGGTTGTCCCCTAGGTCTAGTTCCATTTTTCCATCACCCTCAATATCGAGTATTAGATCCGAAACATTGTTGAAGGTACCGACTGTTTGAAATTGACCATCAGCTGCAATTTTTAAACCAGAGAGGCTAGGAATTGTAATTCTGACGATAACTGTGTTGTTTGCCATACTTATACAGCCATTGATTTCTAAAATTAATTCATCATTTCTTACACTTGAATCATCTAATATTCGATCTATGACATTTGATTGTGACTCAATCACAACTTCTTGAGTATCTCCTTCTGTAATAAATACTTCTGCATCTATTTTAATTTCGACTTTGTCGAAAGTTTCAAAACTTACGGTTCGTGTTTCAACATTTCCTTCTGGTGATATGCACCCAACATTAAAAGGTAATTCACAGGCACTTAAGAAAAGGACTAGACTTGCAATTAGTATTATATTAATATTTTTCATTTTTCATTTTTTAATTCAGTTTAAAATTTCTCACTGAATGCTTTTGAATAATTACACTTCTATAGGTGCAGCTATTTTTATTTTTGTTGCAACTTGCTGAATTATTTTCCAAATAAGACAGAAGATTTAATTCCTAGCAAGGTGATATTTTGCTTGTCATGACCCAATTCAATTAGGCTTTTCTCTGCGAAAATGGATAGCTGGAAACGCATTTTTTCTGATAAGTATTTTTCCATACCGAACTCTAAATTTATAGAGCCAAAGTAGCCTACGTAGCCGCGTTTTTGGACCAATAAATCTTGAGCTTGAACAAGGTTGTAGCTAAATTCTTGCGGGAGATAAAGTTGCCACACGGCGGATGGACTTATATAATAAGAACCTGTTTTTTTCTTATTTGGAATTTGATATTTAAAGCCAAGGTGGGTGTCTAAATATTTAGCTTGGGCTTTGACTGAACTTACATTTGCGTAAGCGCTCGGATTGTCAGGGAAGTTTTTTAGGATTTCTTCCGATAGACCATTGCGGTCCGATTCAAGCGTGTATTCTTGTTCGTTGTATTGCACGGCATGGTTTAAACTCCATCTCCTCCCCAAATACAATTCATGTATAAAACCATAAGATTTTCCGAAATTTATTTGGTTGCTATTTTTAACAAAGGTATTGAATCCTCGACCCGTGATTCCATAACGATACTTGAGGTCGAAGAATTTAATTTCCTCTTCATCTTCTACATATTGTTTGTACTTGTTAGTTTGTTGTTTTAATAATCGCTCCATGGGATCATTTGTCTTACTTAAAATAGGCCCCTTCGCCAGATGAGTTGAAAGCGGATTCAGGCTCGACTCCTTTAATCTTTTATTTTGATTTTTGGAATTGTTTGAAAGTAAAGTATAATCTTCCAATTGATTCATGCAGGTTTGAAGTTGCTTCTCGTAATCTAGATGTAAGATATTGGCTAACTTAAATTCCTGGGTAAGTTTCGAATTTTGGTAGATTGCATTTGCAAGCGCTTTCTGACTCGTTTCAATGTCAAATTCTATATTCTTTTTTTCTTGTCGGATAATCGTTAGATCGTTTTGAAGTTTAGTGGTTGTCTTTTTTAAAGTTGCATTGTTTTCATTCAGGATGGAAATGGAATGGTGCAATTGTTCATTTTCAATTAATAAAGATGAGTTCTGACTTTTTAATTTTGTTATGGTCGCATAGGAATATAGAGAAGCAGCAGTAAATAGAAAAAACAAGGCAAGGAAAGGCAGCGCGTTTCTGAACCATCTTTTGGATTTTGTCATCAAAGTTTCCTCTGATGCAATCCTATCTGAAACCTCTCCCCAAACATCTCTAGAAGGGCTATCATCAAACTTGTCCATGGATTGACGGAAAAATTCTTCCATCCTTTTATCGTCTTCTTTCATATCAAATGAATTCCTGTTTTAGTAAACCTTGTAAAGCCTTTCGGGCCCTCAAATAATGTGATCTCAAAGTTGCTTCATTTCCTCCGAGTAATGCTGAGATTTCTTTAAAAGAGTATTCTTCCATTGCTCTTAAATTGAAAATCGTCTGCTGTAAAGGGGGGAGCTGTCTAATTAAATATATGATGGCCTTGGCTCTATCCTCATTTAATAAATTAGTATCCTTGGGTCCATAGGCCTCAAAAGCATAATCGTCAATATCGGTCAATTCAAGCTTGTGGTGTTTTCTTACATGCATCAGTGCACTGTTGACCATTACTTTTCGCATCCAAGCGCGGATAGGGACCGATCCAGAGAATTGCCCGATGTCTTTAAATATGCGGTAGAAGCCTTCCTGTAAAATGTCCTCAGCTTCCTGACGAGTTTTCCCATATCGCATACAGACACCAAACAAATAGGTTTTATTTGCCTGATATAGGGCATGCTGGGCTTTACGGTCCCCTTTTTTGCAGGATTTTATTAACTTTTTATCTGTCATGTATGGCTAAAAAGACATCTGTACTACTTATAGGTGCCGAAAATATGGGCTTTGTTGCATGGAGGGCAGGATATTTAAAAAATTCTAGTTAATGGTCAATCACTATGGAGTGGCCAATTCCTAATATTCAATGGGTCAAATATAATATAACCGACCTTCGGTTAAAGGTCAGGATTTTATTAGATCAAAGAATTTATTCTGGAGTTGAAAACTTGAAAGGCTAGTATACTGCAGTATTTTCGTTGAATAAGTATATTTATTAAGCTAAGAAAATGAATAATAAAAGGATAAAAATTCAGAAGACTGAACTTCTCTCTGATAATTGGTATACACTAAATAAGATCACCTTCGGCTATCAGAATAAGAAGGGCGATTGGGAAACACATATTAGGGAAGCTTATGATCGAGGGAATGGAGCAACGATTTTATTGTTTAATAAAGAAAAGCAAACTATTATCTTAACCAGCCAATTTCGATTGCCGACTTATCTTAATGGGAATGAATCAGGAATGATGCTTGAAACTTGTGCTGGCTTGCTAGACAGTGAAAATCCAAAAGAGTGTATACTAAGGGAGACGGAAGAAGAAACGGGCTATCGAGTAAAAGAGGTAAAAAAGGTGTTTGAAGCCTACATGTCTCCGGGCGCAGTTACAGAAATTCTGCATTTCTTCGTAGCGCCTTACGAGGATCATATGAAGGTCAGTGAGGGGGGAGGGCTCCCTGAAGAACAAGAGAATATAGAGGTCATAGAAATGAAATTCGATGATGCGTATAGTATGATTGATTCTGGGGAATTGAAAGATGCTAAGACCATCATGCTCCTGCAATACGCCAAGTTAAATCAGCTGATTTAAATTTTATTTTGGGATAATAAAACGTTTATGCTACAGATGAAATTAACAGGAATCATATTTATTGCAAGCTGCTTCCACTTCATTTTTGCACAAAAACTGTGCTATGCTCAATCTATTGATGTAGATCAGATTTTTGCAAGCATGTATGGACAGGGGATAACTTTTGAAAATGAATTGCTTGTCCAAACAAAGATATTAAACAGACGCACACTCCACATGTTGGAACATAATGACCGCATGGAAGTAACGCGGGAGCTATTTGGAATTTCAGATTCTATTTTTCTATATACAGAATATTTCCCTATCAACATTGATCGATTGATGCGCGAGTCAAAAAAAGCCAGTATTAAAAAAGAAGGGAAAATATTTGTTAGCTCGGAGCAGAGAGGAGGCACAAGGGTAATTTATGGTTTTGATGATTACAAGTCAGATACAATTGCAATCACAGAAAACATCTTTAAGCCAATCGGGGATTGGGTAGAAAATTACTCAAATGGTAAACCATACATCAAAGGAAGTTTCGATGTAAATGGGAAGCAGGGGAGCTGGAATTTTTATAATGAGGAAGGAGAAATTGAAATCGTCAAAAATTTCAAAGACAATTTTATCATTGATGAAGATTATGTAAACCTGCTCCTACATAAATCTATGGCGCAAACGGCAAAGGCAATTCAAAATACTTGGACCCTGATGACCCACGTGAATTCTTTTATTCCTCACCTCACTAAGCATTCAAATTCTTACGCCTTTAAGGCAAATGGAGTATTTGAAAAAGAGATAAAAGCTGATCTCTCTAAAGGTCGGAAATCATTGACAGAAAAAGGTACATGGAAGTTGATTGATTTCAAAACCGTAGAAATAAAAATAGATGGGAAAGTCCAACTTATAGAATTAATTTGCTTGAGTGAACGCCGAGTAAATTTCAGAGATTAATCAATAAGACAGTTTTACTTTGATTACATTCCTTGGAATGCAAAACAATGTTCATCTTTATATAAAAATAGAATGCGGATGAAATTTTTATATAGCTATGCTTCATTTCCTATAATGCTTTTGATCTGTTGTAGTCTCTCAGCACAAGAAAATTATCAGATTGTATTAGCAACAGATTTTGATGGCCAAGTAGTTGATGGATCTAAAAAAGTGCTGGTGGAAGAAATAAGAAAAGGCAAGCCGGTAAGGATTGGTTGGCAGTTGGATTTTAATGAAGATAAGGTACCAGACTTCGATCACTGGATGGAAGCAGAGTTCATCACAATTTTAGGAGAGGATGTGTTTACCCAGATCAGAAACATCAATTTACAAATACCAAAAAAGGCGATTCCACAGATAAATATTATTCCAGTAAATACGATGTGGACGGGAATTTTGGGGACGAATGGTTTATTGAAAAATAGATTCGTCTATGGTGAAATTGAATATGAGATGGACGAAAATGGAAACCCGGTGATGACTGAAAAAATTGAAAAAGAATTAGCAAAGCGTGAAGTACAGACTTGGAAGGTGGCGACCTTTTGGGCAGTGCCTAAATAAGGTCTTTAAATCTTGATATGAAACAACAATACTGTTCCTTTATTCTACTTCTGTTCCTTCTTTCTTCCTGTGAAAATAATAGGAAGTTGGACATAGTTAATAGCACTGATTTTAGGTGGACTAAGGTTGTGAAACGATCTGCCACATTTGACGCAAGTCTAGATTCCCTGATCTATAAAATCAAAGCGGGCGAATATGGCTACATTGATGAAATATTTATAGCTAAGGGTGATAGTATTCTTTTCCAATCGACCTTTCAGAATGACTACGAAATGATCGGAGGAAATATGTCTGGGAAAATGGGCTGTGGTTCTAAGGCTTGCAAGGATTCTAGTGAAGTACATCCTTACAATTATTATCACCATAAATTCCATCCTTATTACCTCAATGAAGATTTACACACGCTGCAGTCTATCACAAAATCTGTGCTTGCTACGATCGTAGGAGCAGCAGTATTGGATGGTGAAATTGAAAATATTGATCAATCGATTTATCCATTTTTTAAGGAGTACAATTTAACTCCATCAATGATCGATCATTTAAAAACTGCGACCATCAAAGATTTATTAACCATGGAGCTAGGCTTAAGCTGGAAAGAAATGGGCCTAAGTCTTGAAATGGAAAGTGATGTAAGCGCAATGGAAATATCTGAAGATTGGGTGTCCTATGTTTTAGGACAAGAGATTGAAAATATTCCTGGGGAGCAATGGAATTACAATAGCGGAGCAAGCCAATTACTATCGAAAATCATCCAAGACGCTACTGGAAAAACGCTCGCCGATTATGCAGATCAAGTGTTATTTAAAAGGCTTGGCATTCAGGATTATTATTGGAAACAAACACCAATGGGTAGGTCCGATGCGGAAGGCGGACTTTATCTAAAAGTCGAAGATTTAGCAAAGCTAGGACGCTTGTATTTACAAAATGGAATGTGGGAAGGCCAACCAATTTTACATGCCAACTGGACCGCTGAAGCGCTAGCGAAACAAGTCAACGATATTTACGGAGATGGAGGAAAGGAAGGCTATGGCTACCAATGGTGGCTCACTGCTGACGAACCGAGCTTGGCGGTTGGCTTAGGGTATGGGAACCAAATTTTAGTTATAAATCCTGCAGAAGATCTAATCGGTGTAATCTATGCCTGGAATATTTTTGATCATTCAGCGAAGTATATTTTTCGAGATTTTGTTGAAACCCTTGGAGCTTTAGAAGTTCAGTAATTAAACATTACCTTGATTTAGATTTAATTTTTACTTAGGATTTTCTTAATTTATGTGATAATGAATCAACGACTGACGTTCTTAAAATGAATAAGATAATTGGTAAACTGATATGGACATTATTCGCTTTTTTATGCATCTGCATTGGCCTATATCCTGCTCTGTATTTTTTTGTTGACCGACATTTCGGTTTGCTCTCAACTAAGAGCCAAGAAGTTTTGACCGATCAGCTTTGGAACATTGGATTTTATGGACACATTGTATTAGGCGGGCTAGCCTTATTGATAGGTTGGACTCAATTCAGCCATTATATCCGAACGAATAAAATCGAACTTCACCGGACGATCGGAAAAGTGTATATCCTCTCGGTCTTGATTAGCGGTCCCTGCGGGATTTTCGTTGCACAGTTTGCTACCGGAGGGATAACGAATGTCATTGGATTTTCTTTAAGTGGAATCTTATGGATCGCATGTACAATACTCGCTTACACTTCTATCCGTAAAGGTCAAATTGCCTCTCATTATCGGTTTATGATGTATAGTTATTCCCTTTGTTTTTCTGCGGTAACCTTGAGATTTTGGCTGGCAATTTTAACTGCGATCCTAGGAGGATTTAACGAAGCATATCTCATTGTAGGTTGGTTAAGTTGGATCCCCAATCTAATCGTCGCGTATTTTCTTATTCAGAGAGGTCAGAAGAAATTGAAGCTTTCTTAGATTTAATTTTCTAGAGTTACATACGTCTGAAATTGTTTTTCCTGTCTCCAAAATGTTATCCAAAGCAAGGCTACAAGACTCCTTGGCGACTAACAATTATTTAAAGCCACTTATTACCAACCATATTTTCTACCTTAAAGTCAAGCCAATGGAAAAACCTATTTGATTCATTTTTTCAAACTCGCCACAACTTATCAGATGAAAAATTTAAAACAAACGAACACTTTTCGGTCAACAATTTTAGGAGCCATTATTTTCTTGCTCTTAGGCGTTCAGCCCATTTTTTCACAAGACGGGAATGAGACCGAGTGCCCTTTCTTTAATATTGAATCTGGAACACAGGATGGTGTTGCTTTTGCCTTGTTGTCTTCCGATGTAGATGCTACCATTAGTGGAGTAATAGCCAATGTGAAAATTGAGCAAACCTATTTTAACTCTGGAGATTCTATCATCGATGCCAGCTATATTTTCCCGATGTCAACCAATGCCGCCGTTTATGGCATGAAGATGATCGTAAACGAAAGAGTGATCACTGCCGTGATCAAAAGAAAAGAAGAGGCTCAAGAGATTTTTGATACTGCCAATGAGGCTGGTCAAACGGCTTCTCTACTTGAGCTGCAAAGACCGAATGTATTTCAAATGAGTCTGGCAAATATTGTCCCTGGGGACACGGTGAAAATTGAAATGGTGTACACGGAACTTCTGGTTCCTGAGAAGGGAGAATATCAATTTGTTTTTCCAACAATCGTTGGGCCTAGATTTACCAATGAAGGAGAAGAATGGGTGAATCAATCCATTCAAGATTCATTTCCGACCGCTGAAACCGAACTGAACATCGACTTGAAAATTATTGCAGGTATGGTTGTCAACGCAGATTGTAAGTCGCATGATGTTACATTTAATTACGAAGGCAACACGGTCGAGTGCAGCCTTTCAACCAATCCCGCCGTAGATTTTATTGTGGATTATACCTTGGATAGAGGAGCCATTGAAACTGGACTCTTGCTCTATGAAGGTCCAGAAGAAAATTTCTTTCTTTCTATGATTCAGCCCGCCAAACCAGATACTGATTATGAAAGTCCAGATCGAGAATATATTTTCATCATGGATGTTTCTGGCTCAATGAATGGTGAGCCCTTAGAAATTTCTAAAACTTTGATTACAAATTTATTGAACGACTTGCGAACAACTGATAAATTCAATATTATGTTTTTCGCCGGGGGTAATTCAATTTTATTTGAAAATTCACGATTTGCTACTTTGGCCAATATTGATGAAGCGACTTCTATGATAAACAGTTTAAGTTCTGCGGGCTCCACTCAGTTGCTGCCCGCATTAAACCGCGCCTTAAATATGTCTGGAGTTGATGGTTTTTCTAGGACCTTTGTAATTTTATCCGATGGATATGTAACCGTAGAAAAAGAGGCATTCCAACTTATTAGAGAAAATTTAAATGAGGCAAACTTTTTTGCTTTTGGAATTGGTGGTTCTGTGAATCGATTTATTATTGAAGGGATTGCTTATGTAGGTGAAGGGGAAGCATTTGTAGCAACAGATAATGAGGATGCTTTTGAACTCGCTGCACGTTTTGGGGAATATATTGAACGTCCGGCTTTGACCAATATTCAAGTAGACTTTTCAGGTGTCGATGTTTATGATGTAGAACCGATAAGTGTGCCAGATGTTTTTGCCGAAAGGCCCATCATAGTTTATGGAAAATACAATACACCGGCCAACGGCAGAATAACAATTACTGGGGATTATGACGAGGGTGAAATTTCAAGTGTCCTGTCTTTTGAAGATTACACGGAAAATATGGAGGAGAACATTGCTTTAAAATATTTGTGGGCACGAAAAAAGATAAGATTGATGTCAGATTATGGCGTTGGTAGTAATGAAAATGATACGATAAGTATTGAGGAAGAAATAACCTTATTGGGTTTGCAATATAGCCTAGTGACTGAGTTTACCTCCTTTGTAGCAGTGGATAGTTTATCGGTTTCAACAGCGGGTGAAACGGGAGGTGAGAACGGAGATAATGGAGATGATACCTCTAGTATTTCTGAGTGGGCTCCTGATCGTCGGCCTGATAAGAATTATTTAAATCTTGGCAGGAATATTAATTCAGAGGAACAGTTATTGGAACTTAGCTTTGAAAACATCAGAGACTTAATTGTTGGTGAATTGATGCTACGCATAACAGATATCAATGGTAGGGTATTGCAAGTGAAAGACTTGCGATATGCTGATCTTGAAAATATTCTGACCCTTCGTTTGGATGGAATGTCCAGTGGCATTTATTTCGTTTCATTGGTTTCAGAAGATGAGATACTAGACACTGAAAAATTTATGATTTTTTAGAAGAATTTGGAATGAGATTGATTTGGAAGATTGCAGAAACTGGAAAAAGTTTTTGCAATCTTTTTTTGTAACCCAATGATTAAAATTGATTTATATGATTATAGCTTTCGATTGGTTCTTAAGTCGGCATTAAAAATTATTGAATAAATTGCAACCCTTTACTACTAAAAGGGCACTCTATAGATATACCTTGAAATTTAAATAAAGATCATGCATCTAATTGATGAACTGGAATTATTGACCGTTGAGCATCAGAAGACCGCTTTTCCAGCGCATTATCATGAAGGTTTTTGTATCTCATTAATTCGCAATGGCATGGAATGTATTGCCTTAGATCAACATCATTTGTTGAGCGAATCAGGAACAATTACTATCACAAATCCATACGAGGTACATGCCAATCCGATCATTGATAAGGATGTCTATCTGAGTTTCGATACCTTTTATTGTTCGCAAGGTTTGATGAAGCATTTGCTCGGGGGCAAAAATATAATTTTCAATAATCGAAAGATATCTCATCCTCAGGCCAATAAACTTTTTCTTGAAGTCAAACACTTGAAACAAAATGCCTTAAAAAAGGAAGCAGATGCCTTAATTTATAAATTTGCCGAGACCTTAGCGCTCAATGCGGATGATAGGGAAGAGGAGTATGGTGGAATTGATTTTAAAGAATTAGAGATTGTAAATGACTTCATACAAGAGAATATTTATAATCCATTTAACTTAGAGCAACTCGCTAAACTATCTAATCAGAATAAATTTGGTTTTGCGAAAAAGTTTAAGGCCAACACTGGAATGAGCCCCATGAATTACATCCTTATGAAGAAGATATTTTCTAGCAAGGAAAAGATTGCGAAGGAAACGAGCTTAACCCATCTGGCCTATGATTATCATTTTTCAGACCTCGCACATTATTCCAAGACCTTCAAGCGATTTGTTGGTATAGCGCCAAAGTCTTATCAAGATGAATTGATGCAGAAATAAGATTGCCAAGATTTTACAAGTTATAAAAGCCAAAGTCATTTAATTTTGGAAAAATTGATTTTCATGAGTCGACCTTCGATATTGACTTTTTTAGCTTTACTTATTTGTTTTGCTTCATTTGCCCAGAGCGTAGATGACGTTATGCCCCTCCCTTCAATGAAGGAAGATCTTCAAATTTTTCGAGAGATTAGAACTGCTGCGAATTCTGGTGTGTATAAATATCGTACGGAAAATCAGATGGATAGTATTTACGCTTCCGCAAATGAACAACTACTAGAAATTAAGAGCTATCGAGAATTTTTTAGTCTTTTGAATGAAATTACAGACTTTGAAGGGAGTGCACATAATAATACCAGTCTTCCATCTGAAATGATGGATTTAATGCGAATGGAGAACGCTGGATATTTTCCTTATCCTATAAAATTGATTGAAGGGAAATGGCTTTTAAATGTCATCAATGCTGACATTCCTCACGGCTCTGAAATCGTCAGTATAAATGCCAGACCAATATCTGAAATCATCCAAAGTGTTTATAAGTACTATACAACCGATGGCTACAATATAACAGGTAAGAGGATTGGGATTCAATATAGTTTTGCAAAGTATTATAGATGGGAATATGGGCTTGAGGATTCATTTTTGGTGACTTATCGAGTGCCTGGCTCTAAGGTTTTAGAGAAAGCGCAAATTGAAAGTGTAGGTTACAAGAATTTTTATCAGAATGTAAATAAGAGATTTTCTAGGCCTTTTGATCAAGGAGCATTGAGAAATTGGAAAATTGAAGAAATGTACCGCTTCGAAAAGTTGGATGTCAAAACTGGTTTGCTAGAAATAAACGATTTTGCGATAGGAAAAAATGCAAAGGCTCCAGAGCATCTTGAGTTCTTGAAATTTTTAAAAAGAATATTTAGTGAAATTGAGATGGAGGGTATTGAAAATTTAATCATTGATATCCGAAACAATGGTGGTGGAACAGATCCTAACGAACTGGTGGTTTATGAGTATCTGACAAATAGAAAATTTTCAGAAAATAAATCGGCTTGGATTAGTTTTCATAAAGCTCCTTACCTGAATTATTATGATACCAAAGTTCCAAAATTTTTGAGGAAACTCATATTTTCTTTAAAGTACAAAAAATACCTTTCCAAAGAATTTCCGGTAGCCGTCGATGGTCGATATTATCAAGATGAAAACAGCGAAGACCACCTTGTACGGCAGCCGAGAAAAAATGCCTTTCATGGGCAGATTTATCTTTTGGTCAGTGCTCGAGTAGCTTCTGCTGGATCCAATTTTGCGGCGTTGGTTGCCAGTAATGAAAACACCCTCGTGGTCGGGGAAGAAACCATGGGTGGTTATTACGGGCACAATGGCCATACACCGTTGTCCTATGTATTGCCGAATTCTACATTTGTTACTACCTTTTCAATTGTTAATCTAGAACAAGATGTATTGGTAAGAGAAAATCAATCAAAGGGTCGAGGCGTTATTCCCGATCATGAGATCTCGCAGACCTTTGATGATTACCTCAACCACCGGGATGCAGTCATGTTTTTTACGCAAAAATTAATAGCCAGCAAACCGTAATTGATGGTATAGGAGGCCACCATTGATTTAACATTTTTTCAAATAAGCAACGCTTAGTAGTGCAATTTCTAAGCCATTCACATCCTGACCTGTCAACTATTCTAAAACCGGATCTGAGGAATATGTCTGAAACCCAACAATAGTAGCCATATTATAATTTTATTTCATATGATATATAGCGATAAATTCATGGTTGAATTCGGCATACATTAAAAGTGGGCATATTATCTTTATAGCTTAAGAGCCAATGAGCTTAGACCGTCTCAAACTAAGCTTAGAAACTGATAATAAAACCAATCTTAATGGGAAGTAATCAATTATTCCTTAGAGTCCTAGCTGTGCTATGGATTCCCGTACTATTTTTCCTTTTTCCAAACAAGGCACAAAGTCAATGTGCTGGTGGAGGAAACCTTATTTCAAATGCCGATTTTGAAGACCCTTATACTGGGGGAGGAGGCTGGGGAACCGGCTATGTTTCTTCTATAGGAGAATGTTTTATGGGTTCTGATGTTTTTGGCATTGTGAGTAGTCAGGGTCCATTAAGCCCCTTTGCTGGAAATGGATTTTGGGGATTTAGTGACATTGAGGGACCGTGTGGAAGCTCAGCCGGAGAGACCCTGACCTTTACCTACACTATACCAGCTGGTGCTACATACACTGAAGTTGAAATATGTTATTGGTATGCTGTTGATGGATTTGATAATGGAGATGATATTTTCACAAACATTACAACGGATGGTAGCTCACCCTGTACGGAGGTGATGAATATACAAGAAGTTGATGGTGGTGGTAATCTTACGCTCCCATGGACCCAAGCTTGTTATGTGGTTCCAATTTTACCAGGGCAGGTTGTTAGTTTAGAAATACTGATGGATCATAATGGAGGAGATGACGGAGGTATTGACAATGTTTCCATCTGTGAAGCTGGATCAAGTCCGAGTACCTGTCCACCTTGTGAAATTACCAATGTAACCGTGACTTCCGATGGAGCCTGCTCCGGACTTGATGCGGTGTACACGGTATGTGCAGATGTTATTGCTGGTTCTGGTGACTACGACCTTGTAGATACAGACAATGCCAATGCAGTACTTTCATCACTAACAGGTCAAGCGGATGGAAATATATGTTTCAATGTGATAGTTCCTGGGCCCACAGCGGCTGGGACAATAAATGTAGATGTATTGGATAATGCGGATGCAAGCTGTATAGGAGGTACACCAGTTACAGTTACCATTCCAGAATGTCCTATGTGTGTTGATCCACCAGCCCCTGATCTGATGGATATAACCGTTTGTGAAGGAGAAGATACTACCATTGAAGTGACGGTACCCAATGATCTTCCTTTTGTGGAAACATTTGATACAGATGGAGAAGGAGTCGCAGGAAACTGTGTACCTCTTCCATGTGATACAGATGTTCCACCGGCGAATGGACAATGGATGGTCACCGGAGATCTTTCTGGCTTGACAGCTACTTCTGATTATTTATTGACGAATGCTGCTGGAGTGTTAGAGGCTCAGGATTTAGATACGGAGGTTTGCTTTGAAACAATTGTAATTGATATTTCTGGTTGTGGCTCCGTAGATTTTTCAGTAGACCTCGCTGAAATGGGAACCATGGAATCAGCTGATTATGTAGATGTAAACCTCATCGTGGATGGAGTATCGATGATGATACCTAATTGGATGGGTGCTGGCACATCAACACATACCTTAAATGAGAATTGGGGGTCAACCACAGTAACCGAAACAGGAATTATTGGTTCGACTCTTGTCGTTCAAATATGTATGTTAAACAATGCAGGAAACGAACAATTTACCATTGACAATGTCTCAGTTACCTGTGCTGCTGCAAATGATTATAATTTTTACTCCGCGGATCCTGCGGCAGGAGCAGCTCCGTTATTAGCAGGTCCGGCTACTTCTTATGATCCGATGACCACAGTCGCAACCAGTCCACAATGTGTTTGGGTTACTTGTGTAGATGATTTAGGCTGTGAGGGTCCAGCAACGAAAGTTACAATTACGGTTCTTGAACCAGTTACGATTGATGTGGTCGCGGCCGATCTATTGCTTGAATGCAATCCTAATAATATTGATGACATACTTGCATGGCTTGATGATAATGGTGGGGCAAGTGCCTCTGTTCCTGTAGGTGATATTGCTTGGTCCAACAACTTTGTTGATATAACAGATGATTGCGGGGAGACTGGAACAGCAGTTGTTGTATTTACTGCAACGGATGATTGTGGAAATGATGCCACAACTTCAGCCACCGTAACAATAGAAGACACAGAGCCCCCTGTCGTTGACATAGCGGCAGCAAGTATTGTCGTTGAATGTGAAGGTGATGGAAATCCTGCACAGCTGAATGCATGGTTGGACAGTAATGGCGGTGCATCCGCATCTGAAATGTGTAGTGATGTAACTTGGACCAATGATTTTACAGCGCTTTCAGATGACTGCGGAGAAACAGGAGAGGCAACAGTTGTATTCACAGCAACCGATGATTGCGGAATTGAATCTACAACTGCTGCAACCTTTACCATAGAAGATGCCGATGATCCAACCATAAATGTAATGGCAGAAGATCTAGTTGTTGAATGTGATGGTTCTGGGAGTCCTGGAGAACTAAATGCATGGTTGGATAGTAATGGCGGAGCATCTGCGAGTGAGCTTTGCGGAGATATAGTTTGGACCAATGATTTTGTAGTTCTTTCAGATGATTGTGGAGGGTCAGGATCAGCAACAGTAATCTTCACGGTAACAGATGATTGTGGAAATGAATCTACAACCTCGGCAACCTTTACGGTGGAAGACACAACAGCTCCAGACATTGTTATAACTGCTAGTAACGAAACAGTAGAGTGTGATGGTACGGGTAATGCAGCAGAACTAAACGCATGGTTAATGGCCAATGGAGGAGCAAGTGGCAGTGATGATTGCGGAGATATAGCTTGGACCAATGATTTTACAGCGCTTACAGATGAGTGTGGAGAAACTGGTTTGGCAACTGTCATTTTTACAGCGACCGATGATTGCGGACTTGCTTCAACAACATCAGCGACCTTCACCATAGAAGATACATCTAATCCTACCATTGATGAAGAAGCAGAAGATCTGACGGTTGCTTGTGATGATCCAGACCCAATGGGAACCATAAATGCATGGTTGGCAGATAATGGAGGTGCAAGTAGCACAGACATATGTAGTGGGACCGTCACTTGGACCAACGACTATGTTGCTGGAGCTACAATGGTCACATTTACTGCTGAAGATGATTGTGGCTTTACGGCTACAACAACTGCCATGATCATTGAAGAGACACCACCCACCGTAAACCTGGACGATCAAACAGTCTGTCCTGGAGCAATGGGCACCCTAGACCCGGGAGTCTATGCTAGCTATGCATGGAGTAATGGCACCACCACACAAACAATAACTGTCGGAGCAGCTACATACACGGTTACCGTTACCGATGCCAATGGTTGCACTGCTTCAGCAGAAGCAACGATCTCAGAATATCCAGCGCCAATGCCAAGCTTGTCAGATTTAGAAGTTTGCACAGATGGTACAGCGACGCTCGATCCAGGACCATTCACTTCATACATGTGGAGTAATACCGCGACAACTCAAACGATTACAGTTGGAGCTGGTACATATATGGTTACCGTTATCGATGCCAATGGGTGTGAAGGAGTTGCCATGGCTACAATAACAGAAAGCACAGAATTGACCACTGCCTTAATGGATGTCTCTGTCTGCCCTGGATTTATGGCTGAATTAAATCCGGGAGCATTTACATCTTATATGTGGGGGGGAGGAGAAACTACTCCGACCATCACCGTTGGCCCAGGTGCATATACTGTTACAGTATCTGATGCTTCTGGTTGCACGGGCACTGGTGAAGCGGTTGTCACAGAGTTTATATCACCTGCACCGATGGTAGCTGATGCCACGGTCTGTCCAGGTGCTACCACAATATTAGATGCAGGAGCTTATGTCAGCTATGATTGGAGCAACGCAGCAACTACTCAGACCATCACCGTCGGAGCAGGCACCTACATGGTTACCGTTACTGATGATAATGGTTGTACAGGAGTTGCCAGTGCAACAGTCTCAGAATTTGTTGCTCCGACTCCAACAGTCGCTGGAGCGAGTGCATGTCCGGGCGAAACTGCAACTTTGGATGCTGGAGTTTATACTAGCTATGCCTGGAGTAATGCTGCAACTACACAAACGATTACTGTCGGAGCTGGCACCTACATGGTTACCGTTACTGATGGTAATGGATGTACTGGAGTAGCGAGTGCAACCGTCACAGAATTTATGGCGCCTACACCAATGCTTGCAGATGCAAGTGTGTGTCCTGGTGCTACAACAATATTAGACGCTGGAGTTTATACTAGCTATGCCTGGAGTAATGCTGCAACTACACAAACGATTACTGTCGGAAATGGCACCTACACGGTTACCGTTACTGATGTATTTGGATGTACTGGAGTTGCCAGTGCAACCGTCACAGAATTTATGGCACCTACACCAATGGTTGCAGATGCAACCGTGTGTCCAGGGGCTACAACAACATTAGATGCTGGAGTTTATACAAGCTATATGTGGAGTAATGGTGCAGTTTCTCAAATGATTACTGTCGGAGCTGGCACCTACATGGTGACTGTTACGGATGGGAATGGTTGCACCGGAGTGGCCAGTGCAACGGTTTCAGAATTTATAGCACCTATGCCAGTGCTAGCGGATGTAAGTGTCTGTCCAGGATTTACAACTGTTTTAAGCCCGGGAGTATTTGTCAGTTATTCATTTAGTAATGGCTTGACTTCTCCAAGCATAACCGTGGGACCAGGATTTTATGAAGTCACCGTTACAGATGCTAATGGATGTACTGGAGTCGCTAGTGCCACAGTTTCGGAGTTCCCAGCACCCAATCCCCAACTAAGTGGAGATCAAGTCTGTCCGGGAGAAACAACCACTCTTGATCCGGGAACTTTCTCTAGTTATGTATGGAGTACTGGTGAGATTACGCCAACCATAATTGTCGGTCCAGGAACTTTTGGTGTCACCGTAACCGATGCCAATGGATGTACAGGAACTGATGAGACTACAGTTATAGAATCAACACCTCCAATGCCGAGTGTGCCAGATCAAATAGTATGTCCAGATGCGACGATTACTCTTGGTTCTGGAGCTGCAGGTACTTTAATCGCATGGGCTTGGAGTACTGGAGCAGATACGCCCACCGTGACGATCGGAGAAGGTAGCTATTCAGTTACAGTAACTGCTGTGAATGGATGTACTGGTTCTACGAGTTTTATAATTACAGAATTCCCAGAGCCAATGCCTAGTCTTTCAGATGTAAGCGTGTGTCCTGGAACATTGGCAACCTTAAATGCAGGATTCTTTAATAGCTATGCTTGGAGTAATGGTGAAACCTTTCAAGCGATAAATGTTGGTCCTGGAAATTATGGTGTGACGGTAACAGATAATAATGGTTGTACAGCTACGGCCAGTGCAACAGTTACAGAATTTGCGGAAGCGAATCCAGTATTAAATGATATAAGCGTATGCCCTGGAGGGATGGCTACTTTAAATCCAGGAACCTTTACAAGTTATATGTGGAGTGATGGAACGGAAGATCCTACACTTACTGCTGGAGCTGGCACCTACTCTGTAACCGTGAGTGATGGTAATGGATGTGAAGGTGTAGCGATGGCAACAATTTCAGAGTTTGCCGCACCGACGGTTTCAAGTCTTACTTTATGCGTCGGAGAGATGGGTATGTTGACTTTTTCTGGCACGCCAGGAGCTAGTCCATTTGATTCTTCAGATCCAGACGTTGCCTCTGTAACTCCCGCCGGAGTTGTCACCGCAAATGCCGTTGGAACATCCATGATAACCTACACAGATAGCAACGGATGTATGGCAACATCGACCGTAACAGTGAATCCAATTCCAATGGCACCAGTTACTGAAGATATTTCTTATTGCCTCAATGCTCCGACCATTGCTTTAACCGCAATGACCTCCAATGGAGGAACTTTAAATTGGTATGATATGGATCCAGCGACTGGAGCTATGCCACTAGGAGCTGCACCCATTCCTTCTTCCGCCATGGCAGCGGTGTTAGAATATTGGGTGACAGAAACGGCCATGGGTTGTACTGGTCCTGCATCAATGCTTACCGTAACCATCAGGGAATTATCTAATGCGGTTGTGACTCAGACTTGTTTAGATGCGACCACTTATGATTTAGAAGTTTGCTTTGATGCGATAAATCCAGGACCTTCAGATATGTTCACCATTGTTGTTGACGGAACAACTTATGGACCGTTTAGCTATTCAGCAAATCCAGGGGCTGGTCCCAATAATTATTGTGTAACTATCGCAGGCTTGGACCCATCAGATTTAGAAACTGGATTGGTCGTGACCATTACGGATAGTGATCCTACCGCTGCTGTAACTACGGTTATTCAAGATATGATTTTGGCATTCACAAGTTTTGAAGAGCCGCCTGGAGACCTAGGTCAATATGTGGATACTGGAGACCCAGCGGTAGACCATGACCTAGTAAATAACCCTGGTCAATCACCAGTAGATTATACAAGTACCGGAGGGGAAATGGGCTTTGATGCGACTTATGTTACCACTATGGGCGTTGGTCTAACTGATGGTGATTTTGTAGGAGTAACAACTTTTACTGGAGCAGTTGGCGCCTACACTGATGGTTCTCAAGGATACCAGATGTCTGATACTGATGGAATCATGGTTCTCACCTTTGATCCCGTAGATATTTCTACCTGTGCAAGTGTAGATATAAGCCTTGATCATTTCGTAGCTTCCACAGATTGGGAAACGGCGGATGCAATTATAATATCGGTAACTGTTGATGGTGTGACGACTGATTTATTAAATACGACCGGTTCTGACATTGATAATCTTGGACTTGAGGGCGCATGGATGACTGCAACAACAAATGTAACAGGAACCACAGCTGTTTTAAGTGTGAGTTTACAAAGTAATGCAAGAGTGGAAGCAATCTATCTTGATAATGTCATTTTTAGTGGAAATGGATGTATGACTTCTGATACTGCCTCTGAAATGTGTATGACTAGTACGAGCTATGATGAAGAGGCCTGCTTTATGTGTCCGACCATCGGAGCGATCGCAGACCCGATGCCGATATGTGACGGCGAAACTTTTGATTTGACCGCCTCTGAAATATTTGGCGTAGATGTAATGACAAATCTTGATCTTGATTATTCGATTGAGTTTGTTTCATTCCTTGGTACTATGGTTCCTGCGGATCCATATGTTGGAGGTATGAGTATCGGTACGGTACCGTTTACTGGATTAACTGGACCTTCTGGTGGACCATATATGGCCATGCTCACAGGATTGACTATGGCTCCAGGTACTTACCAGATTTGTGCGATCTTAGAACCAGATCCCACGGTTGATTTAACCTGTCGACCGTCACAATGCACGAGCATTACCATCTTTGAATTACCAGCTGCTCCTATTGTAGAAGACATAAATATTTGCGAAGGCGGAAGTACACTGATTGATCTCGATTGTATCAGCGGACTTTTACCATTTATAGAAACTTTTGATACAGCTGGCGAAGGCTTAGGTGGTCCATGTCCTGGTGGGGTCTGTACAACAGATGTTCCTGCTTCTAATGGACAATGGATGATTACAGGAAATACAGCTGGCTTGACGGCCACCTCAGATTTTATCCTTACCTCTGGTGGATCTTTAAATGCACAAGACACAGATGAAGAAGTTTGCTTCGAAACCATCCCAATTGATATCTGTGGATATGCAGGAATTAATTTCTCAATTGATGTTTCAGAGTTTGGTGATCATGAATCAAGTGATTACGTAGATGTAACTTACATTGTCGATGGGGTTGCTACGACTATCACTAATTGGATGGGTGCAGGTTCATCAACACATACACTGATAGGGGATGTTGCTCTAGGTGGTACACCAGATGACGCAGACTGGGGGTCAACAACTGTGAGTGCGGGTGGTATTGCTGGGAATACTTTAATTATCCAAGTCTGCTTGGATAATAATGCTGGAAGTGAAACGATAAGTATTGATAATTTAAGCATAAATGGTTCAGTCAGCACCTATAATTTTTATGATGCTGACCCTGCAGCTTCAGGAAATTTATTAGTTGGAGGAGTTACAAGTTATGATCCGATGACGACACCTGCTGATTCACCGCAGTCTATTTTTGTGACCTGCGTAGATCCGAGTACTGGGTGTGAAGGACCTGCGGACGAAGTCACCGTAACTGTTTTTCCAGCGGTCATATTAATATGTTCATCTACAGATGTATTATGTGCTGGTGAATCCACTGGAACTGCATCTGTTGAAGCCTCCAATGGTACGCCTGTCTACTCTTATGTCTGGTCAAATGGAGGAACAACCGCAACCATTACTGGATTACCAATAGGAACATATGAAGTAACGGTATCAGACGCCAATGGATGTTCTGAAGTTTGTTCAACGGTAGTTTCAGAGCCGGCTCTTTTAGTCGCTACCTGCATGAATGATGGATTTATCTGCAGCGGTGATTCTGTGGGATCAGCTTCGGTCGTAGCCAGCGGAGGAATTGCTCCTTACACTTACCTGTGGTCAAGTGGTGGTACCATGGATACCGAAGACAACTTAACAGCGGGCACCTACATGGTTACCGTTACGGATGATAATGGATGTACTGCCTCCTGTGAAACGACCATCGTTGAACTTGAAGAAATAACCGCAGACCTAGATTGTTCTTGTGGATTTGTGAATGGCCAATTAGGCCCAATCGTTACCATTTCTAATCTGAATGGCGGACTTCCATTAAATGATGGATCGAATTACACCGTAACTTCTCCAGATGGAACGGTGCTCAGTGGAGGAACAGTTGCACTTGGCGGCTCGATAGATTTACAATTGGCCTCTCAACTTGGTGGGCCTTATTCAGTGACCATCACCGATGATTTTGGCTGTGAAACCACACTTACCGGAGTGTGTGAAGATTGTAGTTTCACTCAAGAAGATCTGATCTTAATTGATCCTTGTACTTGTAACGGAGATCAGTCTTTCAATGGATCTATGGATGGAACATTTACAGAGACTGTCCGTGCGGTAGGACCCGCAGGATTGATGTTGGTCGTAGGCGTAGGATCAACGGGAATGCAGAATGTTCCTTGGGGAACACCACTTGTTGAAATCGCTCCTGGTATTTACCAACTGACTTTCATTCATGTGGATGGTGTAGGATATTTGATGAATGTTGACATTGTAGGACCGACTGGACCAGTGCCACTTCTAGATCCTATGGGCGTCCAACTTTCCGTAATGAATGCTTGTCAATATCCAATATTATCAGATCCAACGCTTATTACAGATTTCTGTGTAAATGATGACGCGATAGATTTAACAGGAGCCGTGACCGAAATATTAGGTCATCCTGGAACCATAACAACTGCAATTAATGGTATTCCAGTAACTGAGTTTGATCCTGCTCAATGGGGACCGGGTAACTGGTTGATCACCTTTACTTTTGATGGAGATTTTGTTTCCAATGATAATGGCGATCCAAGTAACCCAGCCATACCAGGGTGTACAACTTTTGTAACACAACAAATGACGGTTCATTCTGGTGGATCATTGCCTTGCAATGATCATGTCTTTATCAGCGTTGATCAAGATTGTAGCTTAGGAGCATTAAATGCTGGGGCCTTTGTAGAAGGTGCTGGACTAGATCAATTTTTTGGATTTAGAATTCTAGGTCCATTGGATCAGCCGCTTGAATTAGATAATGAAAATGATCCACTATGGATTGGAAATTTTATTGGCCAGACATTGGTCTACGAGGTTTTTGATGTTTGCTCAAATAATTTCTGTTGGGGTTATGTTACCCTAGAAGATGCCACAGCACCAACGTTAGATTGTGAATGCGAAACACCATATCTGGCAGACGGTATCACTCCGAATCCAGATTGTACATTCTTCTGCTATGAAGTGTGGGATCTTGAAATTTTAGAAGATCCGGCGCGTGCTGGAAACGAATTATTACCAGCGATTGCCAATAGTTTACCTACAGATAATTGTATTGACTTTGGATATCCTCATGTTAATATAACGTATTGGGAGGGGGTGAATTGTGGAGAGACGGTCGTCAGACGAAGCCTGAGTTGGGAGTATCTTGATAAAGATGGAACCACTCAATATATTTCCTGTGAACAAAATTTCTTGTTTGATAACCTTGATATTAATTCTGTAGGAAACACAGTAAATGGTGCTTGGGATGGATATCCTAATATCCTTACGGCAAATGCAGGAGATAGACCACTACAAAGTTTCTATTTACCGGAACAGACGGTTAACCTATCCTGTGGGGCAGATGCTTCACCAGCTGGAATTGCAGCAGCTTACGATATAGATACTCCAGGAAGACCGGTAGGAATTGATAGAGATGATTACGGAGATACACCGAATATTGTGGAGCACAATGAAGGCTATCCATATGCTTATCCATACGTAGTTGTTCAAGGTTGGGCAGGAAACTATCACGCCAAGCCGATCGACACTGAAATGTGTAACATCTATTTAACGTTCACAGATCAGAGCTACGATGCCTGTACAGATGCATGTAAAGAAACCAACGGTAAAATTGCAAGAACATGGACAATCTTAGATTGGTGTTCTGCTGATTTTATTGAGTTTCCTCAAATTATAAAAAGAGTGGATACGGATGGACCTGTTGTTAGTGGTCCGGACATCACTGTAAGCGTCGATCCTTGGGGATGCGGTGCAAATCTTGACATACCTGAACCGGAGCATTTATTTGATGATTGCGATTTAGAACCTACATACAGGGTAATCCCTCCGACAGGAGTGACGGTTCAGAATGGAGTGGCCATAGATCTACCTAAAGGAGTTCATACCTTCTTATATGAATCCTCAGATTGTTGCGGTAACAATGGTTACGGATCATTCACCGTGACGGTGGTTGATAAAACAGCACCAACAGCCATTGCCCTTGCCAATCTAGTAGTTCAATTGACCAATGCGCAAGGCGATGACGGAATAGCTAAACTATTCGCCAAAGATGTTGACAACTTTAGTCATGATGGATGTACGGATGTTCACTTTGAAGTAAGAAGACCAACAGAAGACTGGTGTAACCCAGGAAGTAATCAAACCTTTAATAACGATGGTCATGAAGATGATAATCCTGATGACATAGACGATGGAGCATATGTAGTGTTCTGTTGTGAAGATGTTATTGAAATAGATTCAGCGACTGGAGTAATGTTTGGTATTCATGATGTCATCCTAAGAGTATGGGATGATGGAGATATGGATGGAGTTTATGGCTCTGCTGGAGATAATTATAACGAGACATGGACGACGGTGAGAGTTGAAGATAAATTAGCACCGATTGTAGTTTGTCCACCGACGGTTGTACTAGAATGTCATGAAGATTTCAATAACCTTGATTTGACAGGAAGACCATTTGCATCTAGAACTTGTATGGAAATACCTTGTTCAGATGAATACAGCGACAACTATACAAGAAAGCCAATGAATCAAAATCCATTCATTGGAACAGAATACTTGGCCTACA